>Ga0209107_10002413_pt1 | contig 10373 bp, 9 predicted proteins | sample LakErihyJuly2011_2_FD_187460 | JGI IMG/M metagenome (GOLD analysis project Ga0209107, IMG submission 187460) | Freshwater microbial communities from dead zone in Lake Erie, Canada - CCB hypolimnion July 2011 (SPAdes) (version 2) | ecosystem: Environmental > Aquatic > Freshwater > Lentic >... | reverse complement strand
CTGGTTGCGCTCACATTGGTTCTCTTCTTGCCCTATTTCAGCTCTGCTGCCGCAACTTAAACTGCTCTATGCCAACCCATAGATCTAAAACTTGGACACCGTTGAAAATCCCATAAAATCAATCGTAAGCAAAATCTCACTACTCGCACTAGGTGCCCTCGTGGTCCCATCGAACGCATTCGCTGCTTCAGGGACTGTTCTGAAATCGGATGACTTCGTCGGCGTGTCATTCTGGATGATATCAATGGCCCTTGTCGCCGCCACTGCCTTCTTCTTCCTCGAGACTCAACGCGTCACCGCAAAGTGGAAAACATCGCTGACAGTGTCCGGTTTGGTGACGATGGTGGCGGCTTGGCATTACTTCTACATGCGAGACGTTTGGGTAGCCACAGGCTCCACCCCGACGGTGTATCGTTACATCGACTGGATGATCACCGTTCCGCTGCTCATGGTGGAATTCTTTTTGATTCTGTCGGCCATCACGAAAGTCCCCGCCGGCATTTTCTGGCGACTGATGATCGGAACTTTCGCCATGCTTATCTTCGGGTTCCTTGGCGAAGCTGGCTACATGGCAGTATGGCCGGCGTTCATTCTCAGCATGGCAGGTTGGGCGTTCATTATATGGGAGATCTACGGCGGTCAGGCAGGAAAAATCAATGCGAAGTCCTCTCCCCCGGGGGTTCAGTCTGCATTTAAGCTCATGCGCCTGATTGTTGTGTTCGGGTGGGCTATTTACCCGATCGGTTACTTCTTCGGCTACCTGACCGGCTCCGGTCCGGAGAGCAGCATGAAAACCCTCAACATCGTCTACAACCTCGCAGACGTTGTGAATAAGATTGGTTTTGGCGTCATCATTTGGACGGTGGCAGTTTCTGAATCAGACAAGACTGCCGCCAAGTAACGCGGTTTCTTTTAACCGGCCAGATCACCACAAATTTCAATGGTGATCTGGCAAAACAGGTTAGGTTTTTTGTCATGAGTTCATCCATGAGTCTCGCTGGATTGGTTGAAACCCCTTCGTTCAAGCCTGAGCTCGCCGAACTTGAACGTTTCATGATTGCGAAGTTGTCCGAAGCCGAGAGGTCTTCAAATCACTTTTCATCCGCAGTCCAAGCCACCTTGATGCACCTTGCCTCAGGTGGTCATCGCGTGAGAGCCCAGCTCGGATTCGAAGCTGCCGAGAGGCTTGGCCTGTCAAGGGATGACTCGATCGCCATCGGAGCCACTGCTGAACTCCTACACAACGCATCGTTAATTCACGACGACCTGCAGGACAAAGGTATGATCCGCCGGGGCCAACCCACGGTGTTTGCCGCGTTCGGCGCAGACGTGGCGGTTCTTTCCGGGGATTTGCTTCTCTCGTCGGCTTATTCTGCAATCGCACAGTTTTCGCGACCCTCGTTGATCGCCGGGATGATCCGTCTTGTCCATTGGCGGACTGCCCAAGTGATTCGCGGCCAGTGCGGCGACCTGTCAGCTCGGACGCAGCCGGTCACCGATATCACCCGCTACGAGGAGATCGTCGCCGGTAAATCGGGCGCTCTGCTCAGCCTTCCGCTGGAACTGGCTTTGATGGGAGCAGGCTTTCAAGATGCACTAGGCCTGGCTCAAGAGGCGGCGCAGTCGTTTGGTATAGGCTATCAAATTGTGGACGATCTAGACGACGCGGCGAGTGACGGACCCTATACTCTGAACCTGCTCAACGTCCTATCGGCGGGACACTCCGAACATGAAGTAAATCGGCTCGCGCGCGAAATCGGAAGGAAGCACCTGCACTTTGCGATTTTAACTGCGAACCGCCTGCCGCAGGGATCCGGGGAATTATTGGGAAAACTGGCCCGCGCTTTGAGCGAACGCCTCTAATCCGCACGAACGCACGCGATGCAGGCGATCGTCATCGGGGCAGGATTTGGGGGCATGGCGTCGGCGTTGCGCCTGCGCGCCAAAGGCTACGATGTGAGGCTGATCGACCGCTGCCCGATGCTGGGCGGGCGCGCCCAGGTTTTTGAGTACGAAGGCTTCCGGCACGACGCCGGGCCGACGGTCATCACGGCCCCGTTCCTTTTCGATGAACTCTTCGGCCTGTTTGGTGAGCGGCTTGAAGACTCCCTTAGGTTGGTCCCGCTGAAACCATGGTATCGCTTCGTGTTTTCCGATGGCGACCACTTCGACTACGGCGGCACCCTCGAGGAGACACTCGCCGAAATCAGTCGAATCGAACCGCGGGACCGAGAGGGATATCTCGCTCTTCTGGCCCACTCTCGTCGTATCTTCGACGTCGGGTTCACCGAGCTTTCAGCGCAGCCATTTGACCGCTTCACGACCATGCTGAGGCAAGTACCGCGCCTGATCGGTTTGCGCAACTATGAAACGGTGTGGAGTATGGTGCGGCGCCACCTACGGAGCGAAAAGCTGCGCCAGGCCTTTTCGATTCAACCCCTTCTAGTGGGAGGTAATCCGTTCGACACGACGAGCATTTACGGGCTCATCCATTTTCTAGAGCGCGCCTACGGAGTTCACTTTGCCATGGGCGGAACCGGGGCGGTCATAGCCGCACTTGGCGACCTGATGAAGCGCCAAGGAATCGAAATCCAACTCGGAACTACGGTGGATTCCGTAGTCATTGAAAACGGTCGGGCCACGGGTATCCGCTTGGAAAACGGAACAAAATTGGAGGCTGACGTGGTTGTCTCCAATGCGGATGCGGCCCACCTTTACCGCAAGATGATCCCTCCCGCGCAGCAAAGGGCCTCAACGCGCATGAAGCTCGCGGCGGCGCATTATTCGATGGGGCTATTCGTCCTGTATTTCGGAACTACCCGAACCTACCCCGAAGTGGCTCACCACACCATCTGGATGGGTCCGCGTTACCGCGAACTCCTTAACGATATCTTCCACCGAAAAATTCTAGCGGACGACTTCTCCCTCTATCTACACCGACCGACGGCGACGGATACGAGTTTTGCTCCGGTAGGTTGCGACAGTTTTTATGTCCTTTGTCCGGTGCCGAATTTGCAGGCTCGAATCGACTGGGAAATCGAAGGTCCACGCCTGCGGGATCGCATCGTCGCCGCACTGGACCGCACGATTTTGCCGGGTCTCGCCGAGAGTATCGCCGCCGATTTTTACAAGACACCGGAAGACTTTCGCAGCGATTATCTGAGCGTCCACGGCGCTGGATTTTCCGTGGCACCTTTGTTTCGGCAGTCAGCTTGGTTTCGCTTTCACAATCGGGCTGAGGGCATCAAAAATCTCTATCTCACCGGAGCGGGAACCCATCCGGGAGCTGGAGTGCCCGGCGTGCTGTGCTCGGCGAAAGTCGTGGACGCACTCATCCCCGCCGCGATGACAAAATGAAGCCGCCAATCGATGCACCCGCAGCTCTAGCCGCTGCCGATGTGGCGCTAGCCGTGAAAGGGCGCAGCTTCCACTGGGCGCGGCGGCTTCTAGGAAAAAACCATGCCGCGAGAGCGACTCGCCTCTACGGATTCTGCCGCCACCTCGATGATCTCGCCGACGAAAGCACCTCGGTGGCAGACGCGCGGGAGAAACTGGATGCGGCCAGCATTTCGATCGTCACGGGCGTTTCCGCCGATCCTGTGATTCGCGATGGAATACGCTTGATGACGGAATGCCATATTTCTCCCGAGATCGCACTGGAGCTGATCGCGGGAGTTCGCTCCGATCTGAATTCGGTGCGGATTGCGGATGAGGCAGAACTTTGCCGCTACTGTTACCGTGTGGCCGGGACGGTGGGTGTAATGATGTGTGGAGTTTTGGATGTGCGCTCTCCGGAGGCTCATGCGTATGCGATCGATCTTGGTATCGCCATGCAGCTTACCAACATCTCCCGCGACGTTGCCGAAGATGCTGCCGCAGGCCGTCGCTATTTGCCCGCATCCATGATCGGCGAACTATCGCCGAGAGAGTTGGTTTTTCCTTCAGAAATGATGCGTTCGAGGCTCCGCGAATGCGTTGCGGCACTGCTGAGCTCGGCGGATCGGTATTACGCGAGCGGGGAAAGCGGTTTGTCGTATCTGCCGCTCCGCGCGCGTGGCGGCATCCTCGTGGCAGCCCGCGTCTATCGAGCGATCGGCATGCGTCTGCGCACCGCGGACTACGCATTCTGGAACGGCCGCGTCGTGGTGACTGATCGCGAAAAAGCGGCGCTCACCGCCCGAGCGCTGCTCTGTGCGCCGTTGCGAAGCACATTTTGGGAATTTCCCTCCCGACATGATGCCAGCCTGCATGGTCCCTTGCGCGGTTTGCCGGGGATCGAAACCAGCCATGCAAACTGAGTCCGACATCCTCATCCTTGGCGGTGGCTGCGCGGGACTGAGTCTCGCGCTGAGACTCGCGGCTGCTGGGGAAAATTGTCCTAGCACTGTCATCCTCGAGAGCCGGTCGCACTATTCCAATGATCGGACCTGGTGCTTCTGGGACGATGGCTCGGCGCACTTGCGCGGACTCGTGCAGCATCGCTGGCCGATGGTCACACTCGCGCATGGCGGACGCAGGGTCAGCGTCGATTGCCACACCATCCCTTACGCGATGATTCCGGCGGAGAACTTTTATGCCCATGCGACAGAGAAACTGGCCGAAACGGCTCGCATTACCCACGCGATGAATGAGCCAGTCCTCGGCGAGCCACGCAAGGAAGGCGGGTTGTGGCGGGTGGAGACGCGCTGCGGCTCGCATAGCGCGAAGCGGCTCATAGATACGAGGCCCCAGCGAGCGCCGCAGCGGGGTGCTGCTGTAGTGTGGCAGTCTTTTTGCGGCCATGAGATCGAGTGTGAGGCGGATTGTTTCGAGCCCAGAGTGGCGCGGCTGATGGATTTTTTGCCAAGCAAAAATGGGCGTATCACCTTTCTTTACCTGCTGCCCTTTTCGCCGCACCGTGCGCTGGTGGAAGTCACTGTTTTAGCGCCCGACCCGCTCGGCCCAGAAGATCTCGCGGAGGAACTCGCCACCTTAATACGGCGACAGGTCGGTGAGTCGAGTCATACAGTGTTACGCTCTGAGCACGGTGTGCTGCCAATGGGGCAGGCCGCCTTTGATCGCGGTGCGGATGTTTCCCACGTCCGGGTCGGCGTGGCGGCGGGGGGGGCCCGAGCTGCCTCGGGCTTTGCCTTTCAACGCATCCAACGCTGGGCTAACGCATGTGCAGACGAATTGATTGCAGGCCAGCCGCCGCTGTCGCATGCGTCCGACCCCTGGATTACCCGCGCGATGGATGCGCTCTTCCTCCGCGTCCTGCGCGCCGATCCGGAGCGGGCTCCCGAGCTATTCTTGGCGCTATTCGCACTTCCAGATCCGCGCCGGATCATCCGTTTCATGAGCGATCATGCGGCGATGGCCGATTACGCCGCAATTATTTTGGCGCTGCCGCCATGGCTGTTCCTGCGGGAAATTCCCCGAGTGTTGTGGCCTCGACCAAGCTTGCGAGAAGGAGACCCGAGCGGATGAATTCGCAGCGAATCCAAGGCCTTGCCTTCAGTATCGGAGCAATCGTGCTGGCCTTCGTAGCGGTTACAGCCGCGCGTTTCGATCCGCGTGTCGAATTGATCGTCGTCGCGACACTCATCGTCTTGCTAGGGGTTCCCCACGGCGCACTCGACACGATTTTCGCTCGGCAACTTTATGGAATTCAGACGCTTGGCGGCTGGCTGCGGTTTGCGGTGATCTACGTTCTTATGGGCGCATCGGTCGTGGGATTTTTTATGCTCGCGCCGTCCGGTTTTCTCATCGGCTTCCTGCTTATCTCGATGCTGCATTTTTCCGGTGACCCCGCCGCCGGCACGCCATGGTTGGCGCGTGCGCTCTACGGCGGCGCGATCATCGTTTTACCGACCGTGCTCCACGCTGGGGAGATTACGCGGCTTTTCGCGCTGCTCGTCGGCATCGATGCCGCGTCGCTTGTCACGCCGTTTCTAGGTCTGCTCGCTTGGCCCTGGTTGATCGGCCTCGCGCTAGCCGCGATCCAGCGTCTGCCAAAAGATTGGCTCACGGCCTTGGAAATGGGTGCGGTTGCGGTGTTGGCAGTACTCGCCCCTCCGCTGATTTCTTTCACCGTATTTTTCTGCGCCATGCACAGCGCCCGTCATATTCTACGAACGATCAAATACTCGGGCCGCACCCCGCCGGGACTCATCCTCGGGGCTACGTTGTTGCCTATGTTCGGCGTTCTGGTGGCATCGGTGGTGGCCTGGCACTTCCTCGGTGGCACGCCCATCAACGGGGCGATCATTCAGTTGGTTTTTGTCGGCCTAGCTGCGCTCACCGTTCCGCACATGGCCCTCGTCGAGCGAGTCAGGTTGTCGGGCTGGGTAAAAGGATCTGCGAACCAACGCGGTTAGTTTTCTAGGCTCGAGCGCAGACTTGCGACCTTCACGTTCGCTTGCGGCAAACTTCGGAGTGCAGCAGCAATGAAACTGGGACCAGAACAAAAGACAGTAACATTAGCCTAGATAAGGCATTAGAACCACATATTTCACCGATAATCATTTATTAATAGCTGCTTACATTGATCATTGCACTCACCCTGCGGGTGACTTTCCACTCGGCAAAATTTGATGCGCAACTCATTATATTGGGGCTATTTGTAATCGGTGATGCGGATCAAAATCGCTCCGCGATCTCGCTACATTCGGAGCGTGGGCGAGGCTCGAAAGCGCGTAGCGGGACGACGGAGTCGTTTCGATCAGGGAAAGTCTGCGGTTAATTCCTACTGCCGTTTTTAGGTTCAACGACAGCATGTAAGTGAACACCGATTAGATGGGCGGGGAACGCCCGCCCTGGCTGCTGTTTTCGCCTTTATGCGAAAAAACAAAAAACGCTGAGGGTTTCGCAAGACATACGGTGTATTATACGCAGGACAACATCGTCCATTACCTACAAAACCATGAAAACTCGCTTCTCCTTCCGCACCAGCCTTTCCGGACTTGCTCTCATGCTGGCGGCCTCCTTCGCCACCGGTTCGTGCGCTTTTGCCGCTGAAACACCCGCCGCTGTCGCCGCCTATCCGCTCAACACCTGTGTTATTTCGGGCGACAAACTCGAAGCAGGCGACATGGGACCGATCATCGAGTATGTGCACAAGGAAGCGGGTAAGCCCGACCGCCTTGTACGGCTGTGTTGCAAGGGCTGCGTGAAGGATTTCAAAAAAGCCCCCGCTAAATATCTCAAGATCATCGACGATGCCGCCGCCGCGAAAGCCAAAGGGGGGAAGCCCGTCGCCGCCGATGGTCACGCCGGCCACTCTCACTAAATTCGCGCTGCATCCCAGCCCCATAAGTAGGCAGTAACATTTAAAGTGTCGCATCCTGAGCCCCCTTAAAATCAAAGCCATACTTCGATCCTTTTAGCCGCGAAAGATCGCAGAGAACGCATAGAAATACAGGGTTTGCTCTTTGCGCTCCTTGCGTTCTTTCGCCGCCAAACTGCCTTGGATTTTTGATGCGACACTTTAACCTGAACTCCGAAGCCGATCATCGCGATCTGGCGCAACCTACTGGGCACGTGACCGTTCAATCACCCACTCGAAGCACTATTTAGTGCACCTCGGGGATTCACTCACGATTATCTGATCCAGCATCTTGCACCAGCTCATCGATGCCAACTTCGGAGTTCAGGTTTAAATGTTATAGCACCCCTACTAGGTTGGTCACATCTGCTACCGGCCAACGCTAGGCATTCGGCAGCTCCCCTTGCTTAGCACGGCCCAACTTTATCCGCATGGACTTCACCCCACTTTTGGGCCGCCTGCACCCGCTGGTGCTGCATTTTCCGCTCGCATTGATTCTGCTCGCCGCCGCCGTGGAAGCGGTGCGCCTGAAATGGGATCGGCCGGCCTTCGCGCAACTCGTACCGTTCCTGCTCCTGGTCGGCGCACTCGGTGCCGTGGTCTCCAGCGTGACGGGTTGGGTGTTTGCCTTGGAATCTTACCCTCGCCCCTCGCTGCGGTGGGCGCTCAACTGGCATCGCTGGCTCGGCATCACGGCCACAGTGCTGGCGGGTGGCGCGGCGTGGATCGCGCACCGCCACGCCAACGCCACGACTCCGAGCGGCCGCTGGTTGCGCCGCTCCGCTGTCTGGTTAACCTCCTTCGTACTTTCCGCGGCCGCCCACCTCGGGGCGCTGATGGTGTGGGGCGAAGACTACTTTGATAATTCCAAATAACCGCACATTTTTCCCCATGCCTGCTTACCGCGCCGTTTTGATCGTCACGCTAGGGCTCTTGGTTCCTTCCCTCGCCTTGGCTTGCACCGATTGCGGCGGCAGGGGGCGACACCTTCGCCTTGCGCGAACTTGAGCCGAAGGCCTCCCAACTTTATCCCAACGCGCGCATCGTCGAATACTCGCTCGACATCGGCGAGACCACCTGGTCGCCCGCCGGCAAGCCCGTGCGCGCTCTCACGCTCAACGGCTCCGTGCCCGGCCCCACCTTGCGCTTTCGCGAAGGCGAGGTCGCCCGCATCCATGTCAAGAACCGCCTCGCGAAAGAAGAAACCTCCGTGCACTGGCACGGCCTGCTCGTTCCCAATCTGGAAGACGGCGTGCCCCACATCACCACTCCGCCGATCAAGGCCGGCCAATCGCGCACCTTCGAGTTCCTGCTCAAGCACAGCGGCACTTATTGGTATCACAGCCATACCGGCTTGCAGGAACAACGCGGCATTTACGGTAGCATCGTGATCGAGCCTCGCGAGGGCACGCCGGCGCGCATCGACATCCCTAAAATCGACCGCGAGGAAGTGCTCGTGCTCTCCGATTGGACGAACGAAAACCCGACCGAAGTGATGCGCACGCTGTTGCGCGGCAGCGAGTGGTATTCGTTGCGCAAAGGCACCGCGCAATCGCTCTGGGGCGCGTGGCGCTCCGGTCATTTGCGCGAGTACCTTGACCGGGAAAAAGCCCGTCTGCCCGCGATGGACGTTTCGGATGTGGCCTACGACGCCTTCCTCATGAACGGGCAACCGCGCCAGGCGCTCGCCGCCCGCCCCGGTGAGACCGTGCGCCTGCGGGTCATCAACGCAGCCGCCGCCAGTTACTTTTATCTCAGCGCCGCCACCGGCCCGCTCACCCTCATCGCCGCCGACGGCATGGAAGTGAAGCCCATCCGCCAAAAACGCCTGCTCATCGGCATGGCCGAAACTTACGACGTGCTCGTCACCATTCCGCCCGATGCACCCAGTGGGCTCGCGTGGGAGGTCCGCGCCACCGCGCAGGATAACTCCGGCCACGCCTCCCTCCTGCTTGGCGAAGCCAACGCCGCCGAGGTGCGCCCGGCCCCCGCGCCCGGCCCGCTCAACCCCTACAGCATGGACGACGCGATGGACTCCATCCTCGGACTGATGGAGGCCGATGGTAACGCGACCGATGAGGAAGTGCTCGCCGAAGAGTTGCCCCGACCGCTCCCGCCCTACCACCGCCTCCGGGCCGTCGCCCCCACGACCCTTCCTGCCGACGCGCCGGCCCGCGAAATCACGCTGCGCCTCACCGGTGACATGTGGCGCTACCTTTGGTCGATTAACAGCAAGACTCTCGACGAGGCCGATGTCATCCCGGTGAAGCGCGGTGAGAAGCTCCGCGTCGTCCTCACCAACGACACCATGATGCACCACCCGATGCATCTTCACGGGCACTTCTTCCGCCTGCTCATGCCCAACGGTGTGCCTGCCGAGTTTGCCCCGCTTAAACACACCGTTGACGTGCCGCCGATGAGCCGCCGCGTGATCGAGTTCTACGCCAACGAAGAGCGCGACTGGCTGTTCCATTGCCATCTCCTCTATCACCACAAATCCGGCATGGGCCGCGTCTTCAGCTACACGGCCGGCGACATGCTTCCGGCCGAGAGTGCCGCCGCCCCACCGGCGAACTCCGCGCCCGTGCCTGCAACCTCCGCCGCGCCCGCTGAGGCCGGCATGGGCAACATGACCGGTATGTCACCCGCTGCCGCCGCCTCGCATTCCGCTACGCCGGGCGGCAACAAAACCGCAGCGCCCAACTACCACGCCAACCTCGGCGAGCACGCCATGCCGCATCCCTATTTCTGGGCCGACGCTATCGTGCAGAGCAACCTGAGCGAAGGCCTCGCCACCGTGCAGGCCGGTCGGCACAACCTGAACCTCGCATGGAATGTAGGCTGGGAGCGCGTCGAGCGCACCGAATACGAAATCGACGCGACCTACGCGCACTATTTCAACACCCGCTGGACGGCCTTTGCCGGTTACCGACTCACTAACAACGACGGCGGCAAGGATAGCGTGATCGCCGGCGCCACCTACCTGCTACCCTACCTAGTGCTTAATTGCGTAGATTAATGATAGTATTTCTGAGTTGGCTACCCTTGACCTCGCGCTTGCGCCACTTGA
>Ga0209107_10002412_pt1 | contig 10374 bp, 11 predicted proteins | sample LakErihyJuly2011_2_FD_187460 | JGI IMG/M metagenome (GOLD analysis project Ga0209107, IMG submission 187460) | Freshwater microbial communities from dead zone in Lake Erie, Canada - CCB hypolimnion July 2011 (SPAdes) (version 2) | ecosystem: Environmental > Aquatic > Freshwater > Lentic >... | reverse complement strand
TAACACTAATATAATATAATGACTTATATTACTATAGAACCAAATATATCAAAAAATGAGGGTCAAATAAAAGATAAAGCAGGCAGAGAAGACAGAGAAGATAAAGAAGATAAAGAAGATAAAGAAGATAAAGAAGATAAAGAAAAGATATGGTATGAAAAACCATCACTATTATTTAGTATTAATTCAATAACAGAATTATATCCAAAAGAAAATATGACGCATGAACAAAAAATAAATGCTATAACAAGATTGATTATGATTTTAACATTTATAGGATTTGTCTTTCTAAACAATACAAATATTCTTATTACTGGACTAATTGCTATAGCAATATTAATTTTTTTATATTACATAATGAAAAAACAAAGTGTTAGCAACAAAATGAGAGAAACTTTTACAAATACTAATGCTTATGATAAAGTAAAACATAATTTTACCAATCCAACACCTATAAATCCAACTATGAATGTTTTATTGCCTGAAATTCAAGATAATCCAGATAGACTTCACGCAGCTCCATCATATAAAAAACCCGTAGTTGATAAAATTAACGAGGAAACAAAAAAATTTATTTTAAGTAATTTTGATAATTCTGAAAATATTAGGGAAAAATTATTTAATAGCGGACTAAATCAGTTTGATAGTAACAACTTTGATTTTGAACAATCTATGAGACAATTTTATACAACAGCAAATACTAAAATTCCAAACAATCAGGCTGAATTTGCCAAGTTTTGTTATGGAAATATGGCATCATGTAGAGATGGAGATGTTGAAATGTGTTCAAGAAATATTCCCAGACATGTTATGTTATAATTATTTTATACATTAATTATTACTTATTTAATTATTACTTATTTAATTATTACTTATTTAATTATTACTTATTTAATTATTACTTATTTAATTATTACTTATTTAATTATTACTTATTTAATTATTACTTATTTAATAAAATTATTATATTAATTTAATATATTAAATTAATATAAAATGACTACTACTGCTTATCCATATACATTTGATGCAATGTCAAGAATAGGTAATGATAATCCGGCAATAGACCAGCGAAATATTCAAAACGTTAATAATGCTAATTATAATTTAGAAAATTATTATCCAGATTGCCCTATGTCAAAAGCTCAAAATTTTGCTTTAAATCAACCAAACGTATTTTATAATGGTTCACATGAAGGTGGTATTAAAGGATGTGCTATTGAGGCAAATAACGAGTTAAAATATACACACATTACTCGTCCTGCTTGTAAACTAACTTTAAATCCACGTCCTTTTTTAACCGTTCCATATTTAGGTAAAGGTTTAGGCGATATTGAGACCGAATTTCAATTAAAAACAGGACAAAATGACCTTAATAAAAAAACTATTAACAATACTATGGAGCAATGCTTTAATGATAATGCTAATTATCCGTTGCTTGATAATGTAAAGCAAACACTAAACAATAGCGCATATGTTATAGAAGACGACGCACTAAAAGGATGGCAGCGTGGTGGTATGAGCGCTCGCGAATTTGCTCGTAGTCAAGATACTAAAAAATAGAAAATTTGAAAAAATAGTAAAAACGAAAAATAGTAAAAATTATTAATATTACTTATTAAATAAGTAATATTAATTTAAAGAAAAAGAAAAAAGAAAAAAGAAAAAAGACGGCTTAAATTAATGATGACGCATTGTATACTTTTTGCTTAGTTTAGCATGTCTTCTATTTGCTTGTTTTGCTTGTTTTGTTTGTTTTGTTTGTTTTCTTTGTTTTGCTTGCTTAGACTTTCTCTTTTTTACAGACTGTATTAGCTTGCTTAGCTTTCTGAATTTTTTTCCACTAGCCAAATTAGACCGTGGTGGTTGAACACCTTCAACCCAAAGTCTAGCTTCATAATTGTTAATATATCTGTACATTTTTTCCTCATACTTGGCAAGTTTTGCTTTACGTTCTTTATCAGGAAGTAATGTACAAGGATATATAGGAACTCTTGTAAAAGGGTCTAATGGTTGTGAACGCCGGTCTTGCATTGAAATTGCTCGTAATATATTTGATCTTTCATATGTATTTTCATGTTTAGCAAATGCCTCGCTAACAGGGTCCACCAACAATTCAGAAGTAAGAGGACATAACAATTCCTCGGGAATTTCTTCTTCTTCTTGTCCTTGTAGTCGACGCACTTCATTGTATTTTTCATGTAACGCATAAAGTGTTTGTCTTCTTTTTCTTATTTCAGCCTCTGGAACAGCATTCATGCTAGCAGTTTGTAATTGATCCTGATTCCTAAATTGAGCCTGATTCCTTTCATCAAGTGTTTGACTATATGTTCTAGCTGGAGCTGGTTGTTGAGTTGCATTAGAAGTAGAACTATTTCTATCTAAAATACTTCTATATGTTCTTAGGTGACTCATTGCTCCAATAATATTATAACGCGCTACTACTTCCGCGCTAATTACTTCTTCTGGTATACCGTCTTGTTCAAGTCTTGTTATCAGATTATCAACACGAACATTAGCATAATTTTCCAATATTGGATAAGTACTATGCAGAGCAGCTATTCTTCGTTCCTCTACATTAACTTGATTAGCCCAAAATGCATAGTCTGCTGCATGGTCTCCTGTGTGTCCTGGATGTATTTCTTGTCCTACCAATTGACGAGTTGGAAGTATTGGTCCAAATTCGTCATGGTCGAGAACAACTACATTACGAACTCCTATTCGACGTGGTGCTGGGGGCGCTGCACTAAAGTTTATATGTGGCAATTGTGCTTGCACTTCTCTTTGTAATCGGTTCATCTCAGTTTGAGTTGTCGCTTCCGGTCTCCAAGAAAGCGCATCGGTCTCTGAGGCTTGTGCTTGTGCTTGTGCTTGTGCTTGTGCTTGTAGAGCAATTTGAGATGCGACTGCTTGTGTTTGGGCATATTGACTTGCTCGTCTTTGTATTGTTTCTAATCGTTGTTCTTCTAATTCGTTTAGTTGCATTGCGGCCTCACGTGTAGCATTTGCATGGTCTATAAGGCTATCTTCATAAGCTTGATCTGCTCTTGCTCGTCCTATATTAGCAGGAACAATTTGTGTGCGTCGATTAAATCGCGGAAAAGGCATTTATATATTAAATAGAAAATAGTAAATGTTAAATAAATAATGTTAAATGTTAAATAAATAATGTTAAATGTTAAATAAATAATGTTAAATAATACACTTAAATAAATAATAATAATTTAAATAAGTGTTCTTATTTTATACTATATAATGACAAACAATAACAATACTTCTTTTTTCAACAATTTAAAAAATATGAATTATAAGTGTGACTTTTTATGCACCTATAAATTATTGGAAAATCAAGAAAATGAAGAAACTGATTGTGCTAATTTGTGTTATCAAACACAATTATTACAAGCTTTAAATATGAAAAACTATGATGATTTTATAATTTCAAAAAACATTGAAGCCCTATATTTCTTTTTAAAGGATAATAATGAACTCGTTAGCTTACTGTTAGCATTAAAAGAAAAATACAAAAATAGTTCTATGGCTTTTTTCATTGAAAACGAAATAGCATTGTTTCAATTATTATTTAGTTATGATTATTTTGATATTTTTCATAAATGTTTATCCAAATATATTATAACTAAAACGCAAAACTCTGATTTAATTATTGACAAAAAATATTTTGATGAGGTTTATAAGATTATAAACGTTAAATGAGTGTTTGTATATTAGTCTTTGACATAGATATACTTGTATATTAGTCTTTGACATAGATATACTTGTATATTAGTCTTTGACATAGCTATTAGAACATAATTTTTTTATTATTTTTTCCTCATTATGTTCTTTATTATTTGCAATTGCTACCAATGTATGTGTATAATAATTTTGCTTTGACTCATTATTTTGAAAATCAGGATTTTCTTTTGTCCAATTACATAATGCGGAAAATTGCTTTGTTGACACTTCTTTTATTACATTTTTTATTTTATCTTTATTTACATCTTTTTCCCACTCATTATTTTCTTTTATATATAATATTTCCCGCTTTATATCAGTGCAATGTATTGGTCGCTGATATAAATCAAGTTTATTCATATTTTCTATTATTACATTGCTTAGTCCATTTACTAATCCATTTTGCTTTGTATAATCTAATTGAAGAAAACTCACTTCAATAGACCGAATAAAATCACGCATATTTATAGCATCTTTGCATTTTTCATTTAAAAATACTTGAATGTTAAACTTGTGATTATTTGTTGTTATTGTTGTATTTCCCAATTTGGGAATTAGCTCTTTAATTGTATTTGTTAATTCTATAATTTGATCTTGCTGCTTCTTTACTACTTCAAATATTACTTCGTTGGATAAATTTAATACATTTGAAGTTGTAGGATTTAAACTATTATTTGAACTTAAATCTGTCATATTAGATGATATTACAAAAGTGCAAATTTTTTTATGTGTATGTAAACTTTGTCTATATTTATAATTTTTACCGCATTCACAAGTAAAGATTAATTTGGAACTTTTTTTGTCTAAATTATGTGATTGTGTAAGTATTGAGTGTTTACGTGTCAATAAATGGCGTTCATATTGACTACTGCGACTTGTAGTATAGTCACAAATAATACAGCAATAATTTTTGGAACTTTTTTGGAACTTTTTTGTCAACATTTGTAAGTATAAAATACTTACAAAAAAAGTTCCTAAATTATTTTAATAAAAAATCTAAAAAATTTATGGTCACATATTTTTTATGACAAAAAAATAATAAAACCTTTATGGTCTAAAACCAAAAAACGACTTTTTTTAGACTATAAAAGGCAAAACATTGTAAAATAGGACATTTATAAATGTCCATTTTCTAAAAAAATTCTGAAAATATATTTTGGTAATTATGCACACAATTAGTGAATATACTTTTTATTATGATAAATGCTAACAAAAAATAGAATACAGCAATTTTTTATTTTACCATGGTAAAACAAAAATACAAAAATGCAAAAATGTGTTTTTCAATTATTAATATATTAAGATTGAAACAATTAATATATTAATTTTATAAGAAATAATGGAGAGATTAATCACTTATAACACTGGTCGTTGATATTTATTATATACTAATGGGTATGGCATAACAATTGATTGAGGCCTGTCAAAAAAATCTATAAAGTCAAGGGTTCGAATGCTTGGAACAACAACATCACATGGACTTTCCAAGTTTGTTGAACCTATTCCGCGTAATTGCGACTCAATATCAATAGCATTGTTTGCTAAAGCATCTCTTGAAATATGACTTGGCATATATCCTATTGATGGAATACAATCACTTATAGGTCTTCCACTTGAAGAGTGTAGATAAAATTTTTCGTTTAAAATCTTCTCTTTATTAGTTTTTTCTAAATTATAATTTAACTGGCTATTTTTATTTCTTGTTGACGACATAATATATATATTTAATTTTATTTAATTTAATATATTTTTAATTTAAAAATATATTCAATAGTTCCACTATTATATTAGTTAATTGAAATCAAGCAATTATGTGTTGTTTCATCGATAACATCATCACAAGTAGTATTACTTGTTGTACTTTTCTTTCTTCGAACATTTGGAACCAAAATATTCCAATAATTTGAACTATTTTCCTCTAATAATTCTTGTGTATTTGTGGTCTTTAAATGGTTTATATAATTAGTATACTTAACATTATTAGAACGAATAATTTTATAATTTTTTTCGTTATAAAATGCGCGACGCTTATTAAATTGATTTAGAAATACGTCATGATTGTCTATTAAATCAATAACAAGTGGTTTTGAATGTTTTTCTCTCAAGATCCTACCAACAGCTTGAATAATATCCGATTTTGGACTTGCCAAAAATAGACTTGTAAGAGATTTGATATCAAGCGCTTCTGCAGCCATACTATAGGTTGCCAATATGATTTGTTTAGATTCACTTTTTTTCAATTCTTCCATTTTCATTCCACCAATATAATAACCAACTGATGCAAACTTTTTATGAGTTAATGATTGAAATAAATAATTTAATAGATTTTTTGTTTGTGATAATACTATAAATTGCTGGTGTGGATTAATAAATAGCTCACTTTCTAATATATATACAATAAAATCACTTCTGCTATTATAATTGGAAACTTTACTTACCATTGTTGAATATTTGACATTACCTCTATAATCCCGTTCAACCTCATTATATTCATCATCATTGTCAATAATAAAGTCTATTGCCTTTACTAATACATTATCTTGAGAACTATTCTTAGGTGGCTTATAGCATATTTCTCCTAAATGCATTTTAAATAGTTTTGTTAATCCATCTTTTCTATCCATTGTGGCACTTAGTCCAAGACCATATAATGTATTACATTTTTTTAAACAATTGCTAAATACTTCACTTGACATATGATGGCAATTACTGACAATAGGACCACAACTTATTTTTATTTTGTCATCATTATAAGAAGTTACTATATTAGCTAATATATAATTATGATTGTCAGCAACTTCAATATCATATACATCTATAATGTCTTCACTAAATATAAATTCTTGTTTTACTACTTCTAATAAAACAACTTCTTTAGAAGAACCACTTTTGCTCATAACTTGCGAACCAATGTTCAATTTATGGGCTTCTACATAGTCATTTGGTGTTAATATTTTATGATTCAACGTGCATTCAATAGTGCATTCAAAAGTATTGTCTTCATTATTTAATATCAATTTTACAAATTGATTGCTCTTTTTCTTCCAAGCATATGTAAGTGGTTTATATTCAAAAGTCTTTGATATTCTATTATAACTGCGAATTTGCAACGCTATGTTTTGTTTCCATAATTTATAGAGTTTTGAAATTTTTACACAGCCTCCACTGGTATAAATTAGTGTAGACCCTTTAAAGCATTCATCATATATACTTAGTCCAAAACTATCAAATAATGTGTCAGGATAAGTTTTCATACTCACAGACTGGATCATTGCTAAAACAATGTCCTTATTTTCTATGTCAACAATTGGACCTTGTATAATCCCAATTTTGGCATTTGGTAAATATTGTGTTATTCTCTCTATCCATTGATCCTTTAGGAAAGACTTATGAACAAAAATAATTGTTTTTTTGCGCAATACTTCAATGATTTTAAGGCCAAGCACAGTTTTTCCTGCACCAGTCCATAACTCAATAAGAGCTGAACCATTTCCTTTATTATTCTTGTCATCGCTAACAAAATCAATAGCTTTTAAGTATTCATTTAAGACTTTTTCCTGATAATCTCTCAATGTGCCATTAAATTTAAGATTAATGTTAGCACCATATTGAATTTTTATAGTCTGTGGATAACCAAACATATTTATACCCCAATAGCGTGGAACATACATCTTTTTTTCTGACTCTTGATATGCGGGAAAAGACTTAGTCTCAACTAATGAATTAATTATAACAGGTTTTAATGTTAATTCATCTTTAATAAAGTCAATAATTTTAGCATTTAAACATACTTTATAAATTGAATAGCCTTTATTGCCTAAATAACTATTTATTAAATTATTTTTTTTTAAATTTTCAATTACATTAGCAATTTCTAAATAATGTTCTCTATTTTTTGGGCTGACTTTTTTTAACATAATTATTCTTTAAAATTTAAAATTTATAAATAGCAATTTAAATATTTTATTATTATTTTCAATTTTTAATAAAATATAATAATATAATATAATGAATTTAGTAAATAATTTAAAAAATAAAGTACTAGAACTCAAAAATATTAAAAGTTATGAATTGGTATTTGTAGTACTATTACTATTATATTTAATAAGTGATGTATTAACACCATATGATTTAGCACCACATATAAATAATGCTCATATGTATATATCTTTATTTGCTATTTTTATTTTGCTTTTACTAAATACTAATCCATTAATTGCAGTATTTTTTGCCATTGTTGCTCTAATATTTCTACAACGTTCAAAAAAAGTAGATCACGTAGTTATGGCACCAAGCACTGTTAACAAAACTTCAGCAATGCAAAATTTAAATTCGCATTTAAGTATAAAAACTCTTGAAGAGGAGATGGTAGGCCAAATTGATAGACAACCGGATAACATTATTAGTCAAAATTCATACCACCCTGTTATGTGTGATTCTCATGATGCCTCATATATAAATTAATTTGCATTATTTGCATTATTTGCATTATTTGCATGTTGATAAATAGCATTAGATATAACAATTTTTGGATATTTAATAAATAGTAAATTTCCAAGTAAATAAGCAATTGCAAGAAAAATAATTCCAATAATTATTTGTAAACCAACATTTTCAAATATTTTTTCTGGAGCAAGTAGATTACTTGCTTCTTTCAATACATCACCTGAATTATTTTCCGAAGTTAGTGAATTATTTTTTGCCTCAATTGGCATATTATTTTCATCAACAGGATTACATTTTATATATATATTGTCCTGTGGGTTATTGTATGTTTTTATTGCCCAATCTGCATTATTATACACTTCGGTCCATGTTTTAATATCCTCTATTGGTTTTCCAAGAACTTTTAAAGTAAAATTGGGATTCTTTAATAATTGTTTTAATGATAAATCTCTACTAAATGTGGCTTGTTCTTTTAATTTGTCTTTATAATAAGCACCCACAGATAGTCTTCCATCATTCTTTATGTTTTCAGTCTTAATAGATTGTACAATTGGATCAGACGGTGTAAGAGCACGTTCAGCAAAACTAATAAATTCTAACCACTCTCTTTTATTTAATGTTGTTGTGTCAATTGTCATTATAACTTTATTATTTTATTATGTTATAATAAAATAATATAATTATGTTATAATAAAATAATATAATTATATTATAATTTAATTATAATATTTAATTATGGGAAAATTTACATTAACAATAAAAAAATCAAATGATGAAAAAGTTGATAATAAAAATAACACTAATGCTTTAAAAATATTGACATACATAATGTATTATGTATATTATAATACATTTGAAGATCCATTAAATAATCATTTTTATGAACGTCTTTCTGATGTGCCATCAGAAAAAAGTTCACCGTCATTTAATATTACAATATTAAATATGTTAAACAATAGCAATAAATATACTAATATTGATGATAATACATCTGATGTGTATAGTAAAATTATAGACATATTGTCAAAAAATATTAGTAATAATCTTGAAAGAGATTTATTTAAAGACTTAAGAGCAACAGCATTGATTAGTGCTGTTTCAAAAACGAAAAAATATTTAAAAGAAAAAGAAGGCGAAAAGGGAAAAGGTGAAGAGGGAAAAGATGAAGAGGGAGAAGGAGAAGATAATAAAGAGGATAAAGATCTAACAAAATATGATTATATGCTTAAAACTCAAGACATGATGTTTAATAGATTATTAAAAGAAGAAGAATATATATATGTTATATTGGCATTAAAAACAGTAAATGATCTTATTGATAGTCATAATAAAAGTTTAATGTTACCAGAAATATTAGAGGAACAATTAACTAATTATAGTAATAAGAAAGAAGTTACAGTTAGTAAGTCATTCTTTCCATCGGGATTGTCATTGCCATTTTTTTCCAATAAAAAAGAATTAACATTACCAGAAAAAATATGAGAGAATATATCAAATAACTAAACAAATTTTAAGAAGCATTTGTCACGGTTTAAAAAGAATATACAATTAAAAGACCAATGTATGAAGATAAAACTCCAAAAAATATTATATTATCATTTGAAAAATGATTTAATAAATAATTTGATACTAATAAAGTTGAAACCAACATTAATGCATCTACTACTAATATTTGTTTTCCATATTCTTTAGCATAATTTTTATAAAATTCAAGTATTTTACTACTTTTAGTATTAACATTATTGAAAAATGTGAAAAAAGAAATATCGTGGATTAAACCTATAATAACAACATAAAATAATTGCATATAAAAATGAACACTTAATAATGTAGCTAAATAGGTTCCAATAATTAATGATGCTATATCCATAACATATGCCCCAATTGTAAATTCATTATACCATTGTCTAACACTTTTTCCACCATTATTATTACATAATAATAGATAACCCACAATAGTATCTACTATTATTGCTGCAACTACTAATGTGATAACACTATGATTATTCATTTAATATATATATATTTATATATATATAATAATTGTTTTTCTATAATTACTATTTATAAGTGATAGAAGACGCTGCGTTTTTTTGTTGTAAAACTCTTAGTTTTACGAACACGCTTAGATTTATTTTTACTTTTACTTTTACTTTTACTTTTACTTTTACTTTTACTTTTACTTTTACTTTT
>Ga0209107_10002411_pt1 | contig 10374 bp, 9 predicted proteins | sample LakErihyJuly2011_2_FD_187460 | JGI IMG/M metagenome (GOLD analysis project Ga0209107, IMG submission 187460) | Freshwater microbial communities from dead zone in Lake Erie, Canada - CCB hypolimnion July 2011 (SPAdes) (version 2) | ecosystem: Environmental > Aquatic > Freshwater > Lentic >... | reverse complement strand
TTCTTATTCACCAGGTGAGATTGCAACACTTACTGTCTCTTCAAAGGATGCTGACGGAAACTTCGCTCAGTCACTCCTTGCACTTGGCGCATCAACATCTGCATTCGGTGGAATGACATTTGTTACATCACCAACTGATACAGACAAGTTCAACTCAGGTGCTGGTACAAAGACATACCAGCTCTCAGTTGGAACAACAGAGGGTTCATTCGTTGGAACTTTCAAGTTAACTGGAACAACTGATACATCTGCTAAGACTGTGTCTTACAAGATTGCAGCCCCTGCAACTGGTGCAGTCTCAAATGCTGATGTTCTCAAGGCAATCGTTTCCTTGATCGCATCAATCAACAAGCAGATTGCAGCCCTTCAAAAGGCTCTTCTAAAGAAGTAATAACTTCGATAGACACTAAAGGCGGCCCCTTCGGGGGCCGCCTTTAGGCTTTTCTAAGGTGCGCAGCGGTATATTTCATTGCATGTTTCTAGCATTAATTCCATTGGTTTTAGTTTCGGTTGGTTGGTTCGCACACGATCCAGTATCTATATTTGCCAGTTCGGTTTTGTTTGCTGGGGCGCTGACGGCGGTTTTGGTTAGAAGCCGGGGTACATGGAAAAAGTCTTGGATTTTGTGGCTTCCCGTGGCTGTTGTGTTGGCGTACTTAACTTCAGCCATGGTTAATGGCCAAGGTCTGGCTTCGGTTTATTTGGGTGGGTATCAAAGAAACTTTGGCATAGCAACCTGGTTGGCACTGACTTTGGTGGTTTTGGTTGGAGCACAGGGTGAGTTAAAGATTCGTGGATTTTTGGATTGGATCCTTCCAATTGTCTTGATTGCTGGTTTGGCGTATGGATTAGTTCAATTCTTAGATAAGGATCCGCTGCCGTGGACCAACCCATACAAGGCGGTTTCACTAACTTTAGGAAACCCAAACTTTGCGGGTGCGTTCTTTGGAATTTTAAGTGTTGTAGCGGTCTCAAGAATTTTTATTGGCAAAACACTGGGTATTAAGGTTTTTGGAGTTCTGTTATTTACTGCAACCGTATTTATCAGCCTTAAAACAAAATCATTGCAGTCGCCTCTGCTGATCGTCGGCAGTGTATTAATCTTTGCGTTGCTTTCAAATCTTGGAGCTAAGGGCAGAATTGGACGAATTACCAAGTTTGCATCAGGTGGAGTACTTAGTGCAGCAGTAATTGGAGTCGTTGTGCTCTTTACAGGTGGTGGAAGTTTTCTTGCTTCTGCACGAGAGAGGCTGTTCTTCCAAGGAAGCGTCGCACAGCGTTTAGATTATTGGCGCACGGGATTTGAGATATGGAAAAATCACCCAACCTTTGGTGTGGGAACAGATCAGTTCCAGAGATATGCAGCGTTACATAGAACACCAGAGCAATTAAAGCGAGATGGTGTATTTGTCATTCCAGACAAGTCACACAATGTTTTGATTGATCACTTTGCAAATGGTGGGTTGATTGTTGGATTGATTTGGATTGCATTTAATGTCTCTGTTTTCTATATGTTGATTAAATCTCTAAAAAACAATGAAAAAATTCAGGTTCAAAGAGATCTGGCTTTGCTGGGCACAATATGGAGCACATATGTCCTGCAGGCATTAATCAGCCCAGATCAAATCGTTTTAACTCTAATCGGGTATTCAAGCGCTGGATTGATAGCTGGTATTTATCTTAAAGACGCACCAACGATGAAAATCGATCCGTTTATTGTGCGTTCAGTGACGGCATTTATACTGGTTTTGGCTGTCCTTATTTCAGGCAAAGCATTGATGGCTGATGCTGATGTAAAAAAGGTTGTTAATGGGCAAATAACAGGCGTGGAGCCAATCTTGAAAGTTATTGACGCTTGGCCAAACGCAAAGACAACAGAGTTAATTGGCATCCAAGAGATTAATAAGCCAAATAATTGCGAGTTCGCCAATCAGATTTCTGACAGATTATTGAAATACGATGATCGAAGTGCACAAGGCTGGTATATGAAAGCTATCTGCGATAACAGTATTCGAAACTATGACAAAGCAATTGTTGATATTAATAATTCTGTTAAATTCGACCCTATCAATCCAAGTTATTTAGTGGGTAAAGCCAAACTTGAAATTGCGGCTGCGCGAGCAGCGGATGCCAAAGCAACCATTGCGAAGATAACTGCGATAGATCCAACGAATGCGGAGCTTGCTGCGCTTAATACATCTGTTTTAGCCATTAAGTAAGGCAGTATCCTTATACCTATGAAAATAGCAATTATCGGCCAAGGATATGTTGGTCGATCTATTGCTGAGGCATCTGTTGGTGCGGGGCACTCTGTTATTGGTTTTGATACAGATGCTTCAGTTATCTCTTACTTGCATATTAAAGGCGATTATCAGGGCACAATTGATGCATCACTGATTGGATTTGTTGAACTTGTTGTGATTGCCGTGCCCACGCCTTTAGATGGCGCGCGAAAGCCTGATTTATCAGCAGTCAAGGCAGCGTGTAAAACAATCATTGAAAATGTAAAAAAACCAGTATTAGTGATTAATGAGTCAACTTCTTATCCAGGCACGCTGCGAAATGAAATAGCCGCAGTAATTGAGAGTGCTTCTGGATTGGGGCATATGTATGCAGCTTCTCCTGAAAGAGTTGATCCAGGAAACGAAAAATGGAGTCAGAAAAATACGCCTCGATTATTAGCGGGATTAACACCAGAAGCAACTGCTGTAGCTCGCAAGTTTTATTCAACGTTTTGCGATGAAATCATTGAGGTGTCAACTCCTGAGATAGCTGAGGCTGCGAAGTTATTTGAGAACACATTTAGACAGGTAAACATTGCATTGGTCAACGAATTTGCACAAATCAGCGATGCTCTAGATATTCCAACCCGAGAAGTTCTTGATGCTGCAGCGACGAAGCCATTTGGGTTTATGAGTTTCCAGCCAGGTCCTGGTGTGGGTGGACATTGCATTCCTGTTGATCCGAGCTATTTGGCGTATGTTGCAGAAAAAGTTGGAGTCCCTGCTGAATTTATTAAGCGTGCGAATGAAGTGAATTTAGGAATGCCGGCTTACGTTGTTTCAAGAGTTAGCAAAGATGCTGGCTCATTGAAGGGCAAAAAAGTCGTTGTCATTGGTATTTCTTATAAAGCTAATGTTTCTGATACTCGTGAGGCACCTGCTGCATTAGTAATTGAAGAGTTAAAGAAGTTAGGCGCAGATGTATCTTGGCACGATCCTGTGGTTAAAAAATGGAACGGTCAGGCCAGTTGCCATCTAAAAGGTTTTGATGTCGCAATTGTTGTTACTAAGCATGATGTTATTAGCGAAGCAGATGTAAAAGCTTCTGCCCCTTTAGTATTTGATTGCACGGGCACAATCAAAGGTGTTGCTGGGCTTTAAGAGTTTGTGCTGTGGGCTGCCACATCAGTAATTATCTGTGAAAGATCCCTCTGGGGGGCCCAATTAAGTTCCTGCTTAATCTTGGAAATATCTGGCACGCGGCGCTGCATATCTTCAAATCCAGGGGAGTAAGCCTTCTCATAGGGGATATATTCGATCTTAGAGTTTGAATTAGTTTGTTTAATAATTGTTTCTGCCAGTTGCTTGATGGTGATTTCACCAGTTCCGCCTACGTTGTAAACCTCATTGATTGTTTTATCAGTGGCAACGAGTTGTAGCAGAGCTTCAATTGCATCTTGCACGTGACAGAAGACGCGAGATTGCGTGCCATCACCATAAATGTTAACCGGCTCGTTGCTTAGCGCAGCTTTTACAAAGCGCGGAACAACCATTCCGTAGCGCCCTGATTGGCGCGGACCAACTGTGTTAAAGAGTCTGGCTATTGTGACCCGTAAATCTTTTTCTTGGTGCAGTGCAACCGCCATGGCTTCTTCTATGGCTTTAGCATCCGAGTAAGACCAACGAATCTTTTGCGGCGAACCAACGACTCTGTCATCTGTTTCTTTGAGTGGCTGTTTTGGATTCTTGCCGTATATCTCAGATGTGCTTGCAATGAGAATTCGCTTTTTGTATCGAGCTGCAGCGCTGAGAACTACTTCGCTGCCGGTGATATTCGTTGAAATAGATTCAAGGGGAGATTCTAAAATTGTATTGACACCCAGGGCAGCGGCCATATGAAGAACTAGATCAACGTCCTTTGTGGTTTCGTTGATCAAATCTGTATTTCTTATATCCCCATCAATAATTTCAAAGTTCTTAGTGATGTGTTTGATGTTGGCAGTTGATCCAGTAGAAAAGTTATCGAGTGCAACCACTTGATCTCCGCGTGCAATCAGGGCATCGGCTAAGTGAGAACCAATGAATCCGGCTCCGCCGGTGACTAGTACGCGCATGGGTGTAATCCTATTTTGCTAACTTCTTATAGAGCGATACATGGGCTTTAATCATCTTTTCAACCGAGAAGGCCTTCGCAGCGTGGACTTTAGCTGCTCTGCCTTGTGCAGCGCGCAGAGCCTTGGATGCGATGAGCTTTTCAAGGGCAGCAGCAAGGTCCTTGGTGTTTTTCTTTGTGACGAAGCCTGTTTTTTTATTGAGGACAACTTCGGCAACGCCACCAACGTTTGTAGCAACAACAGGCTTTGAAGCGAGTTGAGCTTCGATTAAAGCAATAGGCATTCCTTCATTTTCACTGGTTGAAAGAATGATGTCCGATGCTGCGAATAATTTGGCAGCATCAGTCCAACCCAAAACTTTTGTATTTTTTGGCGCTTGTGCTTTTATCTGCTCGAGCATGTCGCCACCGCCTGCAATAAGAAATTGTGCATCTGGAAACAGCTTTGCAATTTCCAGCGCACGCAAAGGATTTTTTACTCCCGTGACTCGCGCAATCCATCCAATGGTTATTTTTGTTCGCGGCTTTGCATTTGGAAGTTTGAGAGCTTTGACGCCTGGCGGAATATTTGTGAATTGTTCTGGTTGCCCGATTTCTCGTTCAAGCAGTTCTTTAGCAACTTGTGCGCCAACTGCGACAATCGCATCTGTGCGCATCGCAAAGCGACGTTCGAAAGAAGTAATGATTAAGGATTTAAGGCCTGAAAACTCCGGGTCATCAAATAAGTGACCATGGAAAGTGTGTACAAACTTAACTTGCTTGCCAGCAGCTTTATTTATTTCTTTGGTCTTGATACGACCAATATAGCCGGCCTTAAATGTGTGGGTGTGCAAAATATCTGGCTTTACTACCTTGACTACTTTGATTAATTGCTTAAATGCAAAGTGATCTTTGATTGGGTTAATTTGACGACCAAGGGATGGAATCCGAATAACTTTTAAGTTTTTAGCTGACGGATCTTCTTCTTCAGAGCCTTGAACAAAGCCTGTGGCAATATAGGTTTCTATTTTATGCTTCGGCAATTCTTGCGCTAAACGTGTGATGTAACGGGCAGTGCCACCGACGTTGAGGCGTGCAATGACGTGTAATACGCGCATTATTTATTGCTTTTCGTATGCAGCGACTACCTGCTCTGTCGGACCTGACATCTTTACCAGACCGTTTTCAAGCCAGATAGCTTTCTGTGCAAGTTTGCGCACTGCGGTCATATCGTGGGAAACGAGAACAACTGCAGCACCTTCGTTGATTAGCTCTGTCATTCGAGCACTTGATTTCTTTTTGAAATCAGCATCTCCAACGCTTAATACTTCATCAATGAGCAACACATCTGTTGTTTCATCTGTGGCTGTTGCGAATGCAAGCCGTGCGACCATGCCAGATGAAAATGTTCGAAGTGGGAAATCCATGTGATCTGTTACTCCAGCCCATTCACCAATTGCTTGTGTGCGAGTTTTAGTTTTGTTTACATCGCGACCCATGAGAGTTGAATAGAGAAGCACATTTTCGGCACCAGACATTTCTGGGTGAAAACCTGCACCAAGTTCGATCATTGGAGCAATCGAACCTGAAATCTTGGCTGCGCCAGAAGTTGGCGGCAGAACGCGCGCAAGAATTTTAAGCAGCGTTGATTTACCTGCACCGTTTTTACCAATGATTGCAAGTACTTCGCCAGAGTCAACCGTGAATGAAACATCCTTGAGAGCTTGGTAGTTCTCTATACGAACTTTTCTTGAGATGAAATCCTTGAATAGCTCTTTAAGTGATCCTGAGCGATTCTTGAGTACCCGGTAGGTGAAGCCAACATTTTTGATTTCCATGGTAGCCATTAGAGCATCGCCACCGTTCGTGGCCAGAATTTTTTGAACATATATGTGCCAAATAGAATGGCAAAGATTCCGGTGGCGCCCATGTAGAGCCAATCATTCAGGGTCGCAACAGCGTTATTTGAAAATGCCCAGCGGAAGCAGTCAAGATAACTCGTTAAAGGATTGAGCTTGACGATGGCCTGCATGCGCTCGTTCAGGATTGAGATTGGATAAAAAATAGGTGTCAGGTAGGTAAGAATCAAGAGTGTTACGCCAACGATGTTCTTGGTGTCATCAAAGCGAATAAAGAGAAGAGATAGCGCAAGACCAAGGCCAGCGACAAGCAGTGCCAAAAAGAAACCGACGATGATGACAAGCGGGAAAGTTAGCGCCAGAGATTGGCCAGATATATAGACAACTATTGCCAGTGGGATTAATCCAATAAAAAAATTGACCAGCCCAGCAAGGGCAACTGAGATTGGAAAGACTTGTGGTGGCACATAGATCTTTGTGAGCACACCAGCATTTGATGCGATTGATTCGGCGGAGATCATTAAGCCTTGATTAAAAAATGAGTTAAGGACGATTCCGGCCATTAAATAAGGCGCATATTGCTGTCCGTCAGGTAATTTTCCTGCGAAGACAAAAGAGAAGACAACCCATAAGACGAAGCTGGTCAGCATTGGGTTTAGAAGAGTCCAACCGATGCCGATAACGCTGCGCTTGTATCGAAGTGTTAATTCGCGACCAACGAGTAGTCGGATTAATTGCAGGTGCTTCATAAGGGGTTAAGTGTATTGCCACACTCAGGCGTGATTTGGTCCGGGCTCATGTAACTCACAGAAAATAGGAGTTGAATGGGCCTATGAGCAACGCGTCCACGATTAAGTACTCATCGGGTGCTGGGGTTGATTGGGCGGCTCTGATTGCGGGCCTTGGGTTGGGGCTGACTGTGGCGATGCAGGTGAGCTCAATGTCGCGCGCAGATGTTTCATCTGTCTATGCAGCTATTACTTCTTTCTCTCGCTTGTGTGCATTAGTTGGTACCTACTTTGCAGTGCTGGGCATCTTTCTTATTGCACGTATTCCTTTTGTTGAGCGCGGTGTGGGCCATGACAGGTTGGTGACGTGGCATCGCAAGTTGGCTCCGTACTCACTCTTTCTTATTGGCTTTCATGTGATCTTTGTTGTTGTTGGTTATGCAGGACAAGATCAAATGCCTTTATATAAAGAGTTGTGGGCTGTGTTAACTACTTTTTATTGGATGTGGGCAGCACTCGGTGGTTTTGTATTGATGGTGATGGCAGGTGTGACGTCATATAAAAAAGCAAGAGCCAAGATGTCTTATGAGACATGGTGGATTATTCACATCTATACATACGCAGCCGTTGCACTCTCCTTTATGCACCAAGTGCTCAATGGTTCTATGTTTGTGGGTCATCCACTCGCTCGTTTGTATTGGACTGGGCTTTATGTGTTGATGGGTGCATCCGTTGTGTATTGGCGTATTGGTTTGCCTTTGGTGCGCTCACTACGTCATAACATCAAAGTTGATCGCGTTGTGGTTGAAGGACCAGGAGTTGTCTCTGTGATCATGCGCGGGCGCAAACTTCACAAACTTGCAGCCCAAGGTGGACAGTTTTTCTCATGGCGCTTTTTAGAAAAAGGACAATTACTAGTTGCCCATCCTTATTCTCTGTCGGCTGCGCCGACCGAGCATTACATGCGCATTACTGTGAAGGATTTAGGTGATCATTCTCGTTCCCTTGCTTTATTGCGTGTGGGCACACGAGTCTTTGTGGAAGGTCCTTATGGCGCTTTCACAGCAGGACGTGCATCTAGTCCACACGTTGTTCTAGTAGGCGGTGGAGTTGGTATTACACCTATCCGTGCGATTGTTGAAGAGTTCAAAAACGGTGTGCAGATGGATGTAATTTTTAGGGCGTCTAAAGAAGAAGATTTAGTTTTGCGAGAAGAATTAGATTATTTGGCGGCAAATTCTGATGGCACTATTCGCGTGCACTACTTGGTGGGAGCGCGTAAGAATCATCCAATGGATGCAAGATCTCTGACAAAGATAGTACCCAGCTTTGCAGATGCAGATATCTACATCTGTGGACCAACACCGCTGGTGGATTCAGTGCGTAAAGCAGCCCAAGATGTGGGCGTTCCAAAGGATAAATTCCACGACGAAGCATTCGGATATCACACGGAGATCAAATGAAGAGAGCGCTCTTAATAGCTGGCGGCACGATTGGTGGACTGGGCGCAGTCTTAACAATTACTCCACCACAGTTTTCACAGACACAAGATGTTGCAGCGCCAGCACCCTCTGTTACACAGAGCACTGCGCCAGAGCCACCACAAGGCGCAACAACTAAACCAACAACTCCTGTGCCAACAACGCCTGCTAAGCCTGTTGGTGGTGTGAGTGGTTCCTTTACTGGCGCAGTTTCGGTTACTCGCTATGGCAATGTGCAGGTAAAGATCACTGTGGAAAACGGAAAGATAACGGATGCGCAAGCGGTGCAGGCGCCAACAGGTAGTAATGATCGTTATACACAAAAGGCTGTGCCAGTTTTACGTGAGCAGACGATTGCTGCGCAATCAGCAAATATCCAAGGCGTATCTGGTGCATCCTTTACTGCATACGGTTGGTATACCTCTCTTGCATCAGCGATTGCTAAAGCTGGTCTATAAGTTCTCTTATGCGCCAGCGCCACACAATCGATGCTTGGGGCACAAAGCTTTACTTTGATTGCGAAGGCGAAGCTTTTGATTCTGTTGCAGCCTTTGCTGAGATAGGCGCCTTTGTTTCATTAGTTGATGATTTGTTTTCAACGTATAAGCCAAATTCTGCTGTGTCACAAATACGTGCTGGGCTTCTTGATATTTCTTCAGCTCCAGCTGATGTGATTGAAGTGGCAAATTTGTGTGCGATTGCTCGTGAGTTAACAGACGGCGCATTTGATCCATGGAGCGTGCCGGGTGGTTTTGATCCCAGTGGACATGTAAAAGGGTGGGCGGCAGATAAGTGCGCGGATATTGCACAAGAACATGGTGCCCAGCATGTTCAAGTAAATTGCGCGGGGGATTTAGCAGTACGTGGTGGGTTTAATGATGCGGGCGCAATAAAGCCTTGGTCTATAGGTATTTCTAATCCAGATAACACTCAAGAGGTTGTGCACGTAGTTGAAGTATTCGATGGTGCAATTGCAACCAGTGGTGATTATGAGCGCGGCGCGCATATTCATGATCCATTTACAAAGATGATTGCAATTGGCGCGCGCTCGGCCAGTGTGATTGGCCCGGATGCGGGGCTGTGTGACGCATTGGCGACTGCGCTGATGGTGGCGGGCAAAGATGGTGCAAAGTGGTTTGGATTGCCTGAGTTAGCTTCTTATTCGGCGTGGGTGGTTAATCGAAACGACAACACAGCGTGGAGCGTTAACGACTAGCAGTGTTGAGTTGTTCCACTTCATCCGCGCTTAATTTAATTATCTGAATGATTTCTAATAATTGTTCGACTGTGCGGGCACTAGCAATTGGTGCGCTGACTGCTGGGTTTGATCGCAGCCACGCGAGTGCAACTGCAGAGAGTGACGCTCCGTGATTTTTCGCGATGGCATCTAGTGCGTTAATGGTTGCCCAACCAGTTGGAGTCATGTATTCCTTGACCGCATCCGCCCGTACTGATTCAACTGTGATGCCGGGGCGATATTTTCCAGAGAGAAAACCTTTCGCAAGACCATAGAAAGGAAGAGCAGATAGACCATTTTTGGTGACAACTGCTGCTTGTTCTGCTTCAAATGGGTTTCTGGTAATTAAGTTGTAGTGATCTTGTAGTGCGATGTATGAAGCAAGGTTGTTGGCTTTTGCTGTGTCGAGTGCGTGTTGCAGGCGTGCACCTGAGTGTTGGGATGCTGCGATGTAGCGGATCTTGCCTTCGCTTATGTGTTTTGTGTAGGTGGCAAGTGTGTCTTCTGTTGGGACTTTTAAATCATCTTCGTGGGAATAATAAATATCAACATAATCTGTTTGCAGGCGGCGTAATGAATCATTGAGCGCTGCTGTGATGTTGGCAGGGGACAGACCGCGACGTGTGGAAAGTTTTGCAACCTTTGTAGCAAGAACAATTTTGTCTCTGTTATTGCGTGCTTTCATCCAATTGCCAAGGATTGTTTCTGATTCCCCGCCTGAGTTGCCCTCTTTCCATTCGGAGTAGACATCGGCG
>Ga0209107_10002410_pt1 | contig 10375 bp, 9 predicted proteins | sample LakErihyJuly2011_2_FD_187460 | JGI IMG/M metagenome (GOLD analysis project Ga0209107, IMG submission 187460) | Freshwater microbial communities from dead zone in Lake Erie, Canada - CCB hypolimnion July 2011 (SPAdes) (version 2) | ecosystem: Environmental > Aquatic > Freshwater > Lentic >... | reverse complement strand
CCGGGGCCTTGGGGTAGGTGCACGCGGCATGGAATTCTCCCTTTAAATCTGTGTGTTCTGCAGGATCTGTTGCTTTTCGTTGTTGACCATGCGCCTGGCTGGCGGCAAGAGCGGCGACGAGCGCCAGCGAGTACAACATCTTCATGGCGGAATCTCTCCGGATAAGGTGGTCGAGGAAAGCCTATGTTACGGCGTAGCCGCAGACCGCGGCAATGGCAGCCGCACTTGCTACACTGTACTCGTGCGCCCGTAGCTCAGCTGGATAGAGCATCAGGCTTCGAACCTGAGGGTCGGGAGTTCGAATCTCTCCGGGCGCGCCATCTTCCCTGAGATATTGGCCTGTGACCTAAGGCCTTAGGACCGAAGGCTGCATGACCAAGGCTTTAAATCCCCGCCCAGTACTCCTGAGCGATCGGCTGCGTTGATGACATGAAACGGCTAGGCATCCTCTGGCTCGTGGTGTTCATCAGCCTGGCAGGCTTCGGCATCACCACGATACCGTTCCCCATCGTCGCCGAGCAGATGGGGGCCTCGGATTTCTGGAAGACCTTCGGCGGTGCGGGTGTGTTCTCGCTGTTCCAGCTCATCTTCACCCCGATCTGGGGGCGTTTCAGCGATGCCTACGGTCGCAAGCCGATCCTGGTGCTCAGCTTGGCCGGCACCGTGGTTGCTTTCGCGTGGCTGTCGATCGCCGACTCCCTACTATCCTTGCTGATCGCGCGGGCATTCGGCGGCATCATGTCGGGCAATCTGGCGGCGGCCTTCGCCTACGCCGCCGATGTGACCGAGACCCAAGACCGCGCGAAGGGTCTCGGGATCGTGGGCTCGGCTTTCGGGGTGGGTTTCGCGATCGGACCACCGCTCGGCGGCTTCCTCGGTACCCTCGATGGCGGCGTGAACCTGTTCTGGCCGGGCATCGTTTCGGCGGGGCTTGCAGTGGTCGCCTTGGTGGGCACGGTGTTGTTTCTGCCCGAGAGCTTGCCGATCGAGTCGCGTCGACCGTTCCGCGCATTGCCAGCGACCGCCGCGACACGCACGCGTGGCAGTGCGCCTTGGTCGATCCTCGCGGCGAAGCCGGTGCTCGTCGGTCTTGTCATCTCCAGTCTGACGGTCGCGATCGCTGCTAGTGCGTTGCAGTCGGTCTACCCGTTCTGGGGCCGCGACCTGTTCGGATTCTCGCTCGAGGATATCGGGCTGCACTTCACGGCTTTCGCGCTGCTGTCGGCGATCGGTCAAGCCGGTCTCACCGGGCCGCTGACGCGACGCTTCGGTGAGAGACGATTGGCGGTCGGCGCGCTTGCCGGCGTCACGGTCGCACTGATGCTGTTCTCGGTGGCGAGCAGCCCTGCGATCGCGTGGCTCGCGATCTGCGTGTTCGGTTTCGCCAACGGACTGTTTCTGCCTGCGATCAGCAGCCTCATGTCCTTCGAGGCGGAGGATGACGAACGCGGTGCCGTGATGGGCGTGTTCAACGCTTCGAGCAGTGCCGGGCGGATCCTCGGGCCGGCGCTGTCCGGACCGATCTACTTCAAGTTCGGTCCGGCGGCACCGTTCGTGTTGTCGGCGATGCTCACGGTCCTCGGTGCGCTGCTGATGGCGCGGCGCGAGCTCAGGTGACTTGCGGCACGATGTCCGTGCCATGATGTTTCAGAAAGTTCAGAACATTGATGTCTTGGAACATGATGTCTTGAAATAAGGAGACGGTCCGATGTCCACGCTGATCTTCGGTCTGCTGATACTGCTCGGCATGCACTCAGTCTCGATCGTCGCTCCTGCCTGGCGCGACGCCATGGTGGCGCGGATCGGGTCGCTCCTTTGGAAGGGGGTCTATTCGATCGTCTCGCTCGCGGGCTTCTGGCTGATGCTGCAAGGCTATGCCGAAGCGCGCCTCGAGCCGGTCGTGGTCTGGGTGCCGCCGACCGGTATGCGCCATGTGGCGGCGCTGCTCATGTTGCCGGTGTTCCCGTTGCTGCTGGCGACCTACCTCCCAGGCCGCATCCGCAACGCCGCCAAACACCCGATGCTCGCAGCCGTGAAATTCTGGGCGCTCGCCCACCTGCTCTCAAACGGCATGCTCGCCGACATCGTGCTGTTTGGCGCGTTTCTCGCGTGGGCGGTGCTCGATCGCATCTCGCTCAAGCGGCGTGCACCGCAGCCTCTGCCGACGACACCCACGACGCCTTGGAACGATGTGCTCGCGGTGGTCCTCGGACTGACGCTCTACGCGGCGTTCGCGATGATCTGGCACCAGCGGCTGTTCGGCGTCGCGCCGTTCGGTTGACCCGGGCGCCGTCCCCGTTCCCATCCCCTCACTCGGAGTCCGTATGACCACCGTCCACGAGTTCACCGTCCGTACGATCGAAGGTGCCGAACAGTCCCTCGGTGATCATCGAGGCAAGGTGCTGCTGATCGTTAATGTTGCAAGCCGCTGTGGGCTCACGCCGCAGTACACCGCGCTCGAGGCGTTGCAACGTAAACATGCTGAGCATGGGTTCAGCGTGCTCGGCTTCCCCTGCAACCAGTTCGGCGGCCAAGAGCCAGGCACCGAGGCGCAGATCCTCGAGTTCTGTACGCTCAATTACGAGGTCAGCTTTCCGATGTACGGCAAGGTCGAAGTCAATGGCGAGGGGACCCATCCGCTTTACGCGCACCTGAAATCCGCGGCACCTGGGCTGCTCGGCAGCGAGAGCTTGAAGTGGAACTTCACAAAATTCCTGGTCGATCGCGAGGGGCGTGTGGTGCGCCGCTATGCCCCCACCGATTCGCCTGACAGCATCGAGAAGGACATCGAGGCGCTGCTGTGAGGCGCGAGGTCGGTCGTGTGAGCGTCGCGCTCGCGCTGTCGATCAGCGCAGCATTGATCGCGGGTTGCGCGGCCCCCGTCGCGCGTGACGGAAGGCCGGTATCGGTGGCGGGCGAGGCGGTCGTCAGCGCAGCGGTGATCGAGGCGAAACCTGCGCGCGATTGGCGCGCCGGCGGCATGGTGGCCGCTGCCAATCCTTGGGCTGTGGAAGCCGGGCTCGAGGTGCTGCGAGCGGGCGGATCGGCCGTCGATGCAGCGGTCGCGGTGCAAGCGGTGCTTGGGCTTGTCGAGCCACAATCCTCTGGGCTCGGCGGCGGCGCTTTTCTCGTGCACTACGATGCCCGCAGCGGCGACGTCGTCACCTTCGATGGCCGCGAGGTCGCCCCGCAGGGTGCGACGCCCCGCATGTTCCTGGACGCCACCGGTAAGCCGCTCACCTTCCCTGTAGCGGTGCGCTCGGGTCGCGCGGTCGGTGTCCCTGGGGTCGTCTCGATGCTCGGTATGGCGCACCGTGAGTTCGGGCGGCTGCCGTGGTCGCGGCCGTGGCAGCCGGCGATCCGTCTCGCGGAGCGGGGGTTCCCGGTCTCGCCGCGGCTCAATGAATTGATCGGGTCGGCGCTCGCTCGTGACGCACTGTTGCCCGCCGGCCGTGCCTACCTCACCGTCGAGGGGCGGGCCGATGGGCGTACGCCGCATCCGGTAGGTGCGTCGCTGAAGAACCCTGATTACGCGCAGACTTTGCGGAGTGTGGCGACGCGCGGTGCTCGCGCCTTCTACGCGGGCGAGATCGCCGAAGCCATCGTCGCCGGTGCAGCCGTCGAGCCGATGCCGGGGTCGCTGAGTCTCGCCGACCTTGCGGCCTATCGTCCGGCGCGGCTCGAGCCGGTCTGCAGCGGCTATCGGGTCTACCTCGTCTGCGGCATGCGACCGCCGTCCTCAGGCGGCATCGCGGTGTTGTCGGTGCTCGGCACCCTCGAGAACTTCGACATGGCTTCGATGGGGCCAGGCACCGTGGCGGGTTGGCATCACCTGATCGAGGCGCAACGGCTCGCCTACGCCGACCGCGACAAGTTCGTCGCCGATGACCGCGTGGTCGCCGTGCCGCTCGCCGGGCTCACAAACAAAGATTATCTACGCTCGCGGGCAGCGCTGGTGTCACCGTCCCGGGCGATGGCCGTCGTCGAAGCTGGCGAGCCACCCGGTGCGCCGGCTCGCGGTAGCGATGCCACCGCTGAGGTACCGGGCACCAGCCATTTCGTGGTGGTCGACCCCATGGGCAACGTGGTCTCGATGACGACCACGGTCGAGTCGCTGTTCGGATCCCAGCGTTTCGTCGCCGGTTTCTTCCTCAACAACCAGCTGACCGATTTCAGCTTCCGTCCGGTGGATGACCGGGGCGAGGCTATCGCCAATGCGGTCGCGCCCGGCAAGAAGCCGCGTTCTTCGATGTCGCCGACCCTCGTGTTCCGCGACGGCGCGTTCGAACTCGCGGTCGGGTCACCCGGTGGCAACGCGATCATCGCCTATGTCGCGAAGACCCTGGTCGGCATGCTCGATTGGGGGCTGACGCCGCAGCAGGCGGTCGATCTGCCGAATGTCATCGCCCGCGGCCCGGTGGTGGTCGAGACCGCGCGCATCGACCCTGCGGTGGTGGAGTCCCTCAAGGGTATGGGGCATGTGTTCCGCGACGGGCGCGGCGAGGCGTCGGGCTTGCATGCGGTGCGTGTGACCGCGGATGGCCGGCTGGAGGGCGCCGCCGATCCGCGTCGCGAAGGCCGTGCAGTCGCGGTGCCGTAGAGTTACCCTCCGCGTGGAGAGATAGAGATATGAAAGTTCGTGCCGCCGTCGCGTATCAGGCCAAAGCGCCGTTGGTCCTCGAAGACATCGAGCTCGAAGGCCCGAAGGAAGGCGAGGTGCTGGTCGAGATCAAGGCCACCGGCATCTGCCACACCGATGAGTTCACCTTGTCGGGCGCAGATCCGGAAGGCCAGTTCCCAGTGGTCCTCGGCCATGAGGGCGCGGGCATCGTGGTCGATGTCGGCAAGGGCGTCACCTCGCTGCGCAAGGGCGACCATGTGATCCCGCTCTATACGCCGGAGTGCCGGCAGTGCAAGACCTGCCTCAGCGGCAAGTCCAATCTTTGTACCGCCATCCGTGCGACCCAGGGCAAGGGCGTGATGCCAAACGGCAGCAGCCGCTTCTCCTGTAGCAGCGGGCCGGTGCTGCATTACATGGGCTGTTCCACCTTCGCGAACTTCACCGTGCTGCCTGAGATCGCGCTCGCCAAGATCCGCCCCGACGCTCCTTTCGAGAAGGTCTGCTACATCGGTTGCGGCGTGACCACCGGCATCGGTGCGGTGATCAACACCGCGAAGGTCGAGCCCGGCGCCAACGTCGTGGTGTTCGGGCTCGGCGGTATCGGCCTCAACGTCATCCAAGGCGCGCGCATGGCGGGTGCCGAGATGATCGTGGGCGTCGACATCAACCCGGCGCGCGAGGCGATCGCGCGCAAGTTCGGCATGACGCATTTCGTCGACCCGCGTGCAGTGGGCGGCGATGTCGTCGGCCACATCGTCGAGCTCACGAAGGGCGGCGCCGACTACTCCTTCGAGTGCGTGGGCAACACCACGCTGATGCGCCAGGCGCTCGAGTGCTGCCACCGTGGGTGGGGGGTGTCGGTGATCATCGGCGTCGCGGGCTCGGGGCAGGAGATCTCGACCCGTCCGTTCCAGCTCGTCACGGGGCGCACCTGGAAGGGGACCGCTTTCGGTGGTGCGCGCGGCCGCACCGATGTGCCGCGCATCGTCGACTGGTATATGGACGGCAAGATCAACATCGACGACCTCGTGACGCATGTCATGCCGCACCACCGGATCAACGAAGGTTTCGACCTGATGCGCCGCGGCGAGTCCATACGCACCGTGCTGACCTACTGACGGCCCATGCCCGCATCGTCCGTCATCGTCGCAGCATGAGCGATGCCTTGGAGACCTTGGCGGAGCATGCCTGCTTCGGCGGTGTGCAAGGTTTCTATCGCCATCGTTCGCAGGCCTGTGCAGGGCCGATGCGCTTCGGCGTGTTCGTCCCCGAGTCCGCACGCAAGCGGCCGTCTCCGACGCTCTTCTGGCTCGCCGGTCTGACCTGCACCGAGGAGACCTTCGCGATCAAGGCAGGAGCGCAGCGCGTGGCGGCCGAGCTCGGTCTCGTGCTCGTGACACCCGACACGAGCCCGCGTGAGCCGACATTGCCCGGCGACCGTGAGGCCTGGGATCTTGGCCAAGGAGCCGGTTTCTACGTCGATGCCACCCAAGCACCGTGGTGCGCGCACTACCGCATGTTCTCGTGGGTGACCGAGGAGCTGCCGGCACTGGTCGCTGCGCGCTTCCCGTCAGATCCGGCAAGAACCGGGGTGTCCGGCCATTCGATGGGCGGCCATGGTGCGCTGATCGCGGCACTTCGCCGCCCCGATGTCTTCCGCAGCTGCTCGGCGTTCGCACCGATCGCCGCCGCCGCGGAGTGTCCGTGGGGTCACAAGGCCCTCGGCAGCTATCTCGGCGCCGATCGTGCGGCATGGGCTGCCTGGGATGCGAGCGCCTTGATGAGATCACACCCCTATCCGCGCGATATCCTCATCGACCAAGGATTGGCCGACCGATTCCTGACCGAGCAATTGCAGCCAGAACGTCTGGAGGACGCCGCCGCCGCATCGGGGCAACGCTTGACGCTGCGCCGCCACGCCGGCTTCGACCACGGGTACTACTTCATCCAGACCTTCGTCGCTGACCATCTCGAACACCACGCGCGGCAGTTGGGCTGATGTGGTTGAGGCAGGGCAGGGCGCGATACGGCGCGGGTACCCAAGTAATCGTCATCACCGACAGCACCCAAGGGCTGGGGTTCGGCTACGCGCAGGCCTTCCTGCATCGCGGACACCATGTGGTCATCAGCGGGCACACCCAGTCCTTGGTCGATGAAGCGATCGACCGCCTCGAGGCCGATGCCGTGGTGGGTGGCGGTGTTGCGATCGGTCAAGCCTGTGATGTGACGGACCGTGCGCAGCTGCAGTCGCTTTGGGGATTCACGGTGCGCAGTTTCGGTCCGGTCGGGATCTGGCTGCACAACACGGACCCTGCACGCCCCGGCACCGCCATCGGCGCCCTGAATTCGGCGGAAGTCGCTGTCGCAGGGCTGTCTGCGCAGCTTCACGGTGGCAAGCTGTACCTGAATCTCGGGTGTGACGGAGCGATCGGACGCATCGCACCCGGTATGACGGTCGGTTCAGACACCCAAGACGAGTTGAAACGTGTCGCAGATTCTTTGGTCGTGGCACGGCGTAAGACTGGTGACCGCCGCGTGCTGATCGGTACCATCAGCCCCGGGGTCAGCGTCACCGAGGGGCTGCTGCGCGAGCTACGAGCGCTGCCACCGGAGGTGCGGGGCAAGGCGCTGCGGCGTCTCGGCTTCATCGGCGATCATGTTGCCACGACCACCTCGTGGATCGTCGAGCGCGTCCTCGCCAACGACCGTCAGGGTCATGACATCACCTGGCTCACCCCCGCGCGCTTGCTGCGTCGCGGCCTCGGTTGGTTGTTCGGTGCCAAGCGCGATCTTCTTGCGCGCTACAAGCTTGACGAACGGGGCGGATCCCCCTGAGCGGTCCGACCTACGCCGCCACGGTCGCGTCGAGTGCACGGGTCCCTGATGGCCCGCAACGGTCACTCGTAGCGCAGCGCCTCGATCGGGTCGAGCGAGGCGGCCTTGGAGGCAGGTGCGATGCCGAACACCAAGCCCACCAGCGCCGAGAAACCCGCCGCAGCGAGCATCACCCAGATCGGGACATTGGCGGGCGGGAAATTCGGGATCAGTGCTGCGATGCCCATGCCCGCGAGCAGCCCGAGCACGATGCCGATGAGGCCGCCGAGCAGCGACAACAGCGCCGCTTCGAGCAGGAACTGGGTGAGGATGTCACGGCGCGTTGCGCCGAGCGCCTTAAGGATGCCGATCTCCCGCGTCCGCTCGGTCACCGACACCAGCATGATGTTCATGATGCCGATGCCGCCGACCAACAGCGAGATGCCGACGATGCCGGCGAGCACTGCGGTCGCGGTGGTGGTGATCTGGTTGAATTGTTTGACGAAGGAATCAGCGGCTTTGATCTCGAAGTCGTCTGCCGTACCAGCCCGCAGTTTCCGTGAGCCGCGCACCGCGCGCGAGGCACGATCGCGCACTTGGCTGAGCTCCGCGAGGTTCGCGACCGTGAAGGAGACTTCCATATAGGGCCGCTCGAAGGTGCCGGTTAATGACCGTGCGACCGAGAACGGGATGAACATCCGGTTGTCTTGGCTGAAACCGAGTATGTCGCCGCGTTTCTCGAGCAGTCCGACCACCTTGAACCATTCGCGACCGACGAGAACGAACTCACCGACCGGGTCGGTCGGCATCTTCAGGTCGTCGCGCACTTGTGTGCCGATGACGACCACACGGCGTCCGCCACGGTCGTCGCTGGCCGTCAAGAACCGCCCCTTGAAGGTCGACACCCCGAGCGTCGCCTGTGCGTCTTCGGTGCTGCCGAGGATCTGTGGCGCGGTGTTGCGGGTCTTCCAGCTGACGGCGCCGAGTTGCGCGCGGAGGATCGGCGCCACGTTCTGCACACCAGGGACCCGATAGCGCAGCACCTCGATGTCCTCGAAGGACAGGGTATTGATTCGACCGGTGCGGAAATTCTGTTGCTCGTTGACCGCCTGGAGGGTGAGGGAGTTGCTGCCGAGGTCGGAGAACTGGTCGCGGATCGAGTCGGTGAAACCCTGCAGTACCGACACGACGGCGATCACCGCCATGGTGCCGATGAGGATGCCGAGCGTCGTCAGGAAGCTGCGCAAGCGATGGGCATTGAGACTCGCTAGCGCGGCGCGGAAGGCTTCGCCGAGCGCGTTCATGCGGCGCGCGCCGTGTTGATCTGATCCTCGACGATACGGCCATCGAACACGCGCACGGTCCGGCGGCAATGCGCCGCAATATCGGGCTCATGGGTCACCACGATGACGGTCTGGCCGGAGCTGTGCAGCGCATCGAAGAGCGCCATGATCTCGGCGGAGGTCCGCGAGTCGAGGTTGCCGGTGGGTTCGTCGGCGAGCAGGATCGAGGGCTCGCCGACGAGCGCACGCGCCACGGCGACGCGCTGGCGCTGCCCGCCCGAGAGCTGGTTGGGACGGTGGTCCAGGCGATCGCCGAGACCGACCCCGACGAGCGCGCTCTCGGCGCGTCCGCGCCGTTCGGCGGCGGACATGGACCGGTACATCAAAGGTTGCATGACGTTCTGCAGCGCAGTCTGCCGGGGCAGCAGGTGGAAGCTCTGGAAGACGAAGCCGATCTCACGGTTACGCACGGTGGCGAGTTCGTCGTCGCGCAAAGAGGACGTGTCGCGGCCGTTCAGAATGTAGCGCCCCTCGGTCGGAGAATCGAGGCAGCCCAAGATGTTCATCAGCGTCGATTTGCCTGAGCCGGAGGGACCGATCAACGCCACGTATTCGTTGCGACCGATGGAGAGGTCTACGCCCGCGAGCGCGAGCACCGTCTCCCCGCCGAGCACATACCGCTTGACGATGCCCTGCAGTTCGATCATCCGTCCGAATCCGCGCCCGCGGCGTCTGCCGAGCCGTCTTCCTCGTCCTTGGGGCGGTCTTTGGCTTCCATCGGCCGGACCGTATCACCGTCCTTCAGGCGTCGCAGCGCACGCGACGGACCGGTGATGATGCGATCGCCCGCCTTGATGCCGGAGACGACGGTCTCCCAACGGTCGTCCGACAGACCTGTGGTGATCTCGGTCTTGCGGGCCTTGCCCGAGACATCGACCCAGACCGAACGCCGGACGACATCGCGATCGGGGCTCTCCGTGACCACCGACTCAACCGGCACGGCGAGGCTGCGTTGGCCGTCGCCGAGGTAGATCACCGCCCGCGCGCTCATGCCGGAGCGCAGTTGCAGGCCGGCAGGCGGCGACAGCGCAAGGGTGACTCGGTAGGAGCGGCCTTGGCCATCGATGGTGGGTGCGAGAGCGATTTTGGTCACTTTGCCGGTGAGGGCGGTGTCCTGGTACGCCGCGGCGAAGACATCGGCCGATTGGTCGAGCTTGATCTTGGCGATGTCCCCTTCATCGACCTTCACCTCTGCCTGGATCGCCGATGTGTCGGCGATCTTCATCAACTGCGCGCCGGCGAGCGAGGCGGTCGAGGGGATCGCGACCTCGCCGGCCTTGATGGGCAACGACACGATGCGCCCGGCGATCGGCGCACGGATCTCCGTCTTGCTGCGTTGTTCGCGGGCATCGGCCAACTGCGAGAGGGCGCGTTGCAGCGCCTCTTCGGCGCTTTTGAGGTCTGCCTCGGCCAGCACGGATTGGTTGCGGTCTTCGTCAAGACGGTTTCGATCGATCAGGTTCGAAGCGGCAAGTTTCTGGCTGCGTTCGTACTGCTGGCGGCGCAGCGCCACGACCGCGCGTTGGCGATCGATGCTGATGCGGTTCTGGCGGACGCCGGCCTCTTCACGGGTGATGATATTGTTGTAGGTCTCGGG
>Ga0209107_10002406_pt1 | contig 10380 bp, 9 predicted proteins | sample LakErihyJuly2011_2_FD_187460 | JGI IMG/M metagenome (GOLD analysis project Ga0209107, IMG submission 187460) | Freshwater microbial communities from dead zone in Lake Erie, Canada - CCB hypolimnion July 2011 (SPAdes) (version 2) | ecosystem: Environmental > Aquatic > Freshwater > Lentic >... | reverse complement strand
TATGAAAAATTATTTAACATACTAATAACACAATTAGCATAATTAGTAGTATTACTATAATAATCTTTTAAAGATTTATTTTTTATATAATAACTATACATCAAATAATATTCATTATTAACTTGTGGTTTATAAGTATTAGCATAATTATATGTATCATTAGTATATGTATTAGTTTCACTATTAGTATCATATGTATGATTTAGAACATTAGTAATGCTACTATTATAATCTTCAAAAAGAGTATTACATTTTTTTAAATTTAAATCAGATTTTTCGATAATATCAAATCTAATAAGACATGTTTTTATAACTGAACTAAAATAATTTTTAAAATTATTAATATATTTTTTAATATAAGATCCAATAATTTTTTCATTTTTACTATAAAAATTAATTTCTTGAACTTTTGTAACTGTTTTTTTTGTATTTTTTTTTCCTTTACAATCAATACCAGGATAATAAACACATCCATAACTTCCTTCACCTAAAAAGTCATCCTTTTTACTTTTGTCATGAGTTAATGAATACATACTATACTATATTATATTATATTATATTATACTATATTATACTATATTATACTATATTATAATAAAAATACTAATTAAAAATCAATAAAATACTAATTAAAAATCAATAAAATACTAATTAATCTAAAATATATACTTATGTCATATAATTATGACATCTACAAACTTACCAAAAACATATTATACTATGTTATATAATGAAATTAATTATGATTCTTTATGTAAAGAGTACTATAATATATTAACATTAAATAAAGAACCACAAGGTATATTAAAAAATTATACAAAATTAATAAATATAACTATGCCATCAGCAAATGAAACTTATAACACCCGATGTAGTATTGCCATAGTAAATAATATAAGCAATCACATAAACATTACTAATAAATATAGTAATTTATTAATGTTAGAAGATTTAAATGAACTAACAGAATTTTTAATTAACAATAATTATATAATAGATAACGCAATAACAAAACTATATAATAATACTAATAACAATCACAATTCAAAAAAATTAATATATTCATTTAAAATTACATTATAAGCAAATTACATTATAAGCAAATTACATTATAAGCAAATTACATTATAAGCAAATTACATTATAAAAAAATTGATAAATTATTATAAAATATTATATAAAATAACATTAAATATTATATAATAACATTATATATTATGGAAAATACTTCCTTAACCCTTAACAAGGACGATAGCACTATTGAAAAATTAAAATCAAAAAATAATACTATAAAAAAATATATTGAATCTTTAGATCAATTACACTATAAAGCATTAACAATTTCAATTAGAGAACTAGAATCATCATTTTCATTAGAAAAATCAATTGGTTATATTAACTATGTTAATTCACTCAATGCCATAAACCATAAAAATAACTAAACTAATGAATCCAAATATTAAAGCAATAATTTTCTCAAAAGTATATTTTTCTTTATAGATTATATATCCCATAATAAATAAAATAATAAAATATACTAAATGCCATATTATATTTAAAACTATTATACTTCCATATGGTAACAACTTATATATAGAAAACCCCAACAAAGTATACATTAACAATCCAATTCCCAAATATAAATTATTAATGTTTATAAATTTATTTTCTTCTATAGTATTAGCTGCACTATTTTTTTCAATTTGTTTAAATAAATATTGAGAGACTATAGAAAAAAAAGTAATAAAAAATAAATACAAATAAAAATAAGCATCAACTTTTGAATAATTAGTTTTAATAGTATTTTTCATATAATTTATTACATTATAATTATATAATTTATTACATTATAATTATATAATTTATTACATTATAATTATATAATTTATTACATTATAATTATATAATTTATTACATTATAATTATATAATTTTTTTTTACAATATTTTTTATAAAACAATATTTTTAAATGTTTTAAAGCTGATATTATAAGAATCCTTATTTAAAGTGGTTTTTTCATCATTAATATTATTATTTAAACTAGTTTCTTCATCATATGTTTCAATGATTTTTTGTAAAGTAAATACATCATTTTCTAATAAATCTTGAGTATGTATTTTATAGTTATTAATTTTACAATAATTATTAAAATCATCAAAAGTTCCTCTATATTTATATTTATTTGAAACATATTCAATTGGTTGTTTGGTTTTATTTTTAGCACTAACTTTATTATAAAAAATATTATTTTCTTTTAACTCATCAATACCAGAAGAACCATCATAAGTCATATTATTATAGTAAGCTTTAATAAGTTCAAAATTATCATAATTATCTATATATATATTTTTACAATTATGGTTTACAACATAAATTCTAGATACAACATCTAAATACATAAAATTAATACTATTAGATTTTTTACAATAATAGTCAAAAGAAGAATTTGAATTATTATAATTCATTAGTATTTCTCCTTTTGGAGTTTTTTGCTTAATATATTTACACTCTAAAGAATTCAAATAAGTATTGTATAAATTGTCATCAGCAAATTCTATATTATTTAATTCATTAAATTCATCTAAATATTCAAAAAAATAAGTATCATATTCATAACATTCCTTATTTGCGTTATATTTTTCAACAAATTGATTAATCATTTTTTCATACACACATATTGAAACAATTAATATAGAAAATAATAAAGAAGTAGAAGTCACAAAAAAAACAATTAATACATTAATACAATTAGTTAAATAATTATTATACACAAATTTTTCAACTATTATTTGTTCACTCTGCATATAAGAAGGTAAACTATAATTTTTAAAATTACTCAATATACATTCATAAGAATTAAATTTTTCAACTACATTTTCACAATAACTAGCATTTTTATAACAAATAGCATTTTCACAATAACTACTAAAATCATCAGTCATAAAATTAAATGCATTATACATAATCAGTGTTATCATAATTAATAATTATAGTATTAATACTATTATTAATACTTATTTAAATATTAATAATAAATTTATTACTTTATAATAAATGTGTTTTTCATTATCAATAATAAGTGATTATAAAAATAATAATGCTATTACATACACTAATGAATTATTACAAAATATTGCTTCAAGTATTCCAGAGTCAATAATATACACAGACTATGAAGTAAGTGGAATTAATAATTATATTAAAACTAATACTAGTAGCACAATAATAGAAATAGACGCAGAAAATACTAATGCATTAACAAACATAATTAATATTATAGAATTAATAATGCCTACTAAAGAATTACAAATCGAATATATTTATAATGACAATAATATTCTATATTGCTCAAAAAAATATTTAAATAATATTAATAAAAATTTACACAATAAAAGTTCATTAATAAAAAAATTAGAAGACAATAAAAAAAATATTAATTATTGTCAACTCTATAAGACTCTCAAATTATATAAATTATTAAAATAAGCTATTTTATTTTTCTATTTACGTGTATACTTTTTATCATACTTTTTACCATACTTTTTACCATACTTTTTACCATACTTTTTATCATACTTTTTACCATGTTCAAGTTTATGAGTACGTTTATTATGCTGTTTATTTGATACATAAATTTTATCATTACTAATATGAGGCAACTCTTGTTCATCATAATCAAATAACTTTGAAGTAATTCCCCTATTTACTTTATATTTTCCTTTAAAACTTTTTCTGGATACATTTCCATTATGTAACTTCATTTGTACAAGTGGTGTAGAGAGATTACTATTTATTTTTTTTGATTCATGTAATTCATTTTTTAACAAATCAAATATAGAATTTTGACTATTTGGCATAGTATTCATAAATTTTTGTAAAGAGTCTTCAATATAATAATGTTTACCATTACTATCGAAACTAGCTTTTACTTGTTTATTTTTATCCCGATTAGAATCATAATCAATATTATATTTTTCAAAATTTTTTAATCCATTGACATTTTCTAAATATGTTTTGTTTGTTATAAATTTTATAGACATAAGTTATTACTTGTTATAATATATAACAATAAAATATATTATTTACAATAAATATACAATTAATATACAATAAAAAAGTATTATTATATATAAAATGAAACACACATTAAAAAAAAATAAATCAAAATTTATTAAAAAAAAATTGACTATTAATAATAAATCTAAAAGTAAAAGATTTATATATAATTATAACAATAATAAAGTTAATTATTATAAATATAATAAACATAATAATATGTCGGGTGGAAGCAACATTATAAATTTTATTAAAATTCTTGAACAACTTTCAAAAATTGTAAAAAATAAAGGAAACAAAGAAGATGTTTTTAAAGTGGCAGCATATAATAAAGCAATAAATGAATTAAAAAAATATACAGCATTACCAAATAGCATAGAAATAACTTCTTCACAAGAACTAAAAAAATTAAAATTACCTAGAATAGGAGAAAAAATTATAAATAAATTTGAAGAATTTTTAGCTACTGGAACACTTGAAGAAATTGAAAAAGAAAAAAATAATCCAATAAACACATTTGCTAATATATATGGTATTGGTCCAGTAAAAGCAAAAGAATTAGTAGAGTTAAAAAATATTTCAACATTAGAAGAACTTGAATTAAGACAAAATGAGTTACAAGAAAATAAATTACCATTATTAAATAGTAAACAACAAATTGGTCTCAAATATTATAATGATTTACTAAAAAGAATTCCACGAGAAGAAATAGAAGAATTCAAAATATTACTTGAATCTAATTTTAAAGAAACGTTAACAGAAAATAACGAAGCACCAAAAAATCATAAATTTGAAATAGTCGGAAGTTATAGACGTAATAAACCAGAATCAGGCGACATTGATTTAATATTTACTTCATATAACAATAACAAAAAAGTTTTTGAAAACTTCATTAAAAAATTACAATCCAAAAAAATTTTACTAGAAATTTTGTCAAAAGGAGAAAGCAAGAGTTTAACAATAGGCAAATTAACCAGAGCAACAGCAACTCCTCGCCGTATTGACTTTTTATATGCTCCGCCTGAAGATTATCCTTTTGCCATATTATATTTTACAGGATCTAAAGAATTTAATACAGCAATGAGACAACACGCATTAAATGTAGATTTAACATTAAGCGAACATGGTTTCTATAAACTATTAAAAAAATCAAATCAATCAAAAGAGACAAAAATAAAACAAGAAAAACTAGTCTCTGTACTATTTAAAACAGAAAAAGATATTTTTGATTTCTTACACATGGAATATAAGGAACCACAAGAACGCAATAATGAGCAGTCTATTATTTTAACTTTACCTTTGGAAGAAATTAAAAATAAAATACAAGAAGTACCACTACCTGAAGAAGTACCACTACCTGAAGAAGTACAACAACAAGAAGTACCACTACCTGAAGAAGTACCACTACCGGAAGAAGTACCACTACCTGAAGAAGTACAACAACAAGAAGTACCACTACAAGAAGAACAACAACAAGAAGAACAACAACAAGAAGAACAACAACAAGAAGAACAACAACAAGAAGAAGAACCACAAGAACCACCAAAAAAACCAACAAAAAAACCCAATAAAAAAGAAACAATAAAAATTAAAATACCTAAAGCAACAGCAAAAACATTAAAAAAATATACCAAAAAATTAAAAAGCGAAATATTAGAAAATCTAAATAAATTTAAAACACAAGGCATATCATCATTAGAAATGCTATCATTAGAAGAATTAACAGCAATGTTACAAGAAGCAATAGACAATTATTACATTTCAGATTTAAAAGAAAATAGTCTATTAACAGATAATGAATATGATATATTGCGTGAACACATATTAAAAAAAGACCCAACAAATGCTGTTGCCAATGACCAGCAAACACAAATCGCAGATAATACTTCAAAAGTAAAACTCCCATATGAAATGTGGTCAATGGACAAAATAAAACCAGATACAAACGCATTAACTAAATTCAAAGAAAAATTCAAAGGTCCATATGTAATTTCGGCAAAAGTAGATGGCGTAAGTGCTCTATACAGCACCGAGTCAGGAACACCAAATTTATATAAAAAAGGTGACGGAAAATATGGATTCTTAATTAATCATATTATTCCATATTTAAAGTTGCCAACAGAAAAAAACATCACATTAAGAGGTGAATTAATAATAAAAGAAGAAACATTTGAGCAAAAATATAAAGATAAATTTGCAAATTCACGTAATTTCATATCTGGAATTGTTAATCGCAAAAAATTAACACAAGTAGAAAAAGAAATATTAAAAGACATCGACTTTGTAGCATATGAAGTAATAATGCCTCAAAACTTAAAACCATCAGAACAATATAATAAATTGCTAGAACTAAATACAATAACAGTTAAAAATATTCAATCTATTACATATTCAGAACTAACAAATGAATATTTATCTAATAAATTACTTGATTTTAGAGCCAATTATGAGTATACTATTGATGGTATAATTTGTATTGATGATAATATACATCCACGCGAAAGCAAAAATCCAGAACACGCTTTTGCGTTTAAAATGGTATTAACCGACCAAGTATTAGAAGCCAAAGTATTAGATGTGCTATGGGCAGCATCAAAAGATGGTCTATTAAAACCACGTGTACAATTTGAACCTGTTCAAATAGGAGGTGTCACAATTACATATGCTACAGGTATTAATGCACGATTTATTGTAGACAATAATATTGGACTAGGTGCTTTAGTTCGTCTAACAAGAAGCGGAAATGTAATACCAAAAATTACAGAAGTAATAGTACCGGCACAAAAACCAATAATGCCAAATACAGAAGAATATGACTACATATGGAATGAAACGAATGTAGACCTTATATTAGTAAATGTAAAAGAAGATCCGCGAGTAGCAATAAAATCAATAGCAAAATTCTTTAAAGAATTAGAAGTGGACGGATTAGGTGAAGCAAACGTTGAAAAAATAATTGCTAGCGGTGCAAATAGCATTCCAAAAATAATAAACGCAACACCAGAAGATTTAATGAAAGTAGAAGGTTTTAAAGAAAAAATGGCAACCAAAATTCATACATCAATTGCTAAACAATTAGCAAAAGCAAGTATTGCTAAAATAGCAGGAGCATCCAATATATTTGGACGTGGATTTGGTGAAAGATCCGTAAGCCAAATTCTAAAAGCTGAACCCAACATTTTAACATCTCAAGAGTCTAATCAAGAAAAAATAACTAAAGTAAAAGCAATTGAGGGGTTTGCAGAAAAAACAGCAACACAATTTGTAAATGCTATACCAGAATTTAATGAGTTTCTAATGTCCATAAAACCCGAAATACTTGAACCTGTCAAAAAACCTAAAGAAGAAACCAAAGAAGAAACCAAAGAAGAAACCAAAAAAGAAACCAAAGAAGAAACCAAAAAAGAAGAAGAAGTTTTAAAAATAGAACATGTTTTAAACAATAAAATAATTGTATTTTCGGATTTTGAGAAATCATCAAAATATACAAAAAAAGAATTAGAAAATTTACTCTTAAAATACGGAGTACAAATAGAAACAAATATTAATAAAAATACAAATATTTTAGTAACAGGAAATAATACAAGCAAATCAACAAAAACCGAAAAAGCCAAAAAAATTGGAACAATAGAAATAATAACCTTAGACGATTTCTTAGAAAAATATGTAAATACTAGTGAAAAAGAATACTAGTGAAAAAGAATACTAGTGAAAAAGAATACTAGTGAAAAAGAATACTAGTGAAAAGAATACTAGTGAAAAGAATACTAGTGAAAAAGAATACTAGTGAAAAGACTAATATATATATATATTCTCAAATTAGAAAAAGAAAAATATTATATTGGAACAACAAACAATAAATATTTTACATTACAATCTTATTTAAATAATAATAACGCAGCTTGGACACGAAAATATAAACCATTACAACTAATAAGATTTATAGAAGATTGTTATATTTATGAAGAAAACATAGTTACATTAAACTTAATGAAACTATATGGAATTCCTAATGTTCGTGGAGGATCATATGACAAAGTAATTTTAGATAAATCAACATTAGGCACTATAGCACAAAAATTGGAACAATAGAAATAATAACTCAATTATAAAAAAATATTTAGATATTATAATATAAATAGAAATATATTATAATACTATAGTCTAATGCTTATTGATTTTGAAGAAATTAAAAATATTTTATTTACTAATAAAATATATATTACTGGTTCTTTTCATATAGGAGCACATGAATGTGAAGAATTACAATTTTATAATAAAATTGGATTAAATCCAGAAGATATTATATGGATTGACGCAATTCCTTCAAAAGTTGCTGAAGCCACAAATAAAGGAATTCCAAATGTATATAATGCAACAATAACAGACAAAAACGATGAAAATATTATATTTAATATTTCAAATAATGTTCAATCTTCAAGTATATTAGAATTTGGTACTCATTCACAAGAACATCCGTCAGTTGTATATGTAAATAAAATAAAACAAAAAAGTATTACAATTGATACTTTTTTTGAAAGAAATAATATTGACGCATCTAAATATAATTTTTGGAATTTTGATATTCAAGGTGCTGAACTTATGGCATTAAAAGGTGCTACTAATAGTATAAAATATGCGAAAGCAATATATTTAGAAGTTAATGAAAAAGAATTATATAAAAAATGTGGATTAATTACTGATATTGATATTTTTTTATCTAACTATAAGTTTAAACGAGTATTAACAAATATGACTGAACATGGTTGGGGCGATGCTTTATATATTTTAAATGATTAAATTCATTAAATATAAAACAAATTATCTCGTTAAAGATTTTTTAATTAGTTTAATTAAATACAACTAATTATCAATATAACTACACGACGCTTCACTAACAGAACTTTTTTCTCCTTTTTCTTTAGTTTTCATAAACTCGGTTTGAGTAAATTTATGACTTTGTGTAGCATAACTATAATCTTCATAAATTATAGTAGTAACAGTCATACCATATGTATAACTTATTGAAATAAGTTGATTATTACAATATTTAATAAGTTGATTATATTCATTTATAAAATTAACTATTTGATGTAAAAATTGAATTATCAATTTATCATTAGAACCAGATTTAATTTTAAAATATTCATACAACTCATTAAATCGCTCAATACCAACAACACTCAATAATTCATATACATTCAATAATTCCACATTCTTCTTTCTAATATTATCATTTCTAAAAATAGTATTAGCCAAATCTTCCTTTGTTCTTCGATTTAATATATATTGAACAGTCAAAGCATCATGATTCATTAAATCACGAACTCTACGCCTACATTGCTCCAAATCTACATTAGTTATATGATTTATAAATTGATGAAGATTACCTAATATAGTATTAAAAGCCAAAATATGAGGATAAGGAGTTTCAAAATAGGATTTTAAATTATTAACAAAGTCTCGCACAACTACATCAGAGTTTAATTCATTTTCAAATTCATTTAATCTAATAGGCATTACATAAACCAAAATCATTTTTTTATTAATATTACTCAAAAGACTTTGAATAAGTCTTAAATTAGCATGTACCAATAAACCACCACATAATACATCACCTGGATTTCTTGGGGCCACACCACCAGAACTATTATTTTGCATATATTGATAAAAATGAGGATTGTGAATAACAGCATTAAGAATAACTTTTCCAGTAGTCCAACTAAAAGCAACTTTACATTCAGTACACCACATTTGGTCACAACCAGAAATCTTAAAAATACGAACCCCACATTGAGGGCAACCTTTTGTTTCTTTCTTAATCAATTCAGCACTTTTTAAATTGTCTTCCTTACAAGTATGATCGTCTTCTTTAGTATAACCAATAATTTCAAAACAGTCAGGACATACAAATAATTTACACAACTGACATTTATATTGCGTAGATAAATAACCTTTACAATCATTGCCCGGACAAGGCATAATAAATTTTTTACGCTCATCTTTTTCCGCATCTTCACCATTTTTTATCCGATAAATACGTCCTTGCTTTTCAGCTATAATATTACGTTTTTCATTAAGCATTTTTCGCATTTTTTCATATTCTTCTTCAATCAAAGCAAGTTCTCTATATTCTTCTTCTATTAGTTTAGTTCTCTCAACTAAAACCATTAATTCCGGAGTTCTGCTAATTTCTCGTTCAACCAACAAATTTTTTCGATGTTTTTTATAATCATTATCAATATAACTTCTATTTAAACTTTCAACAAGAAACTTAGTCGTCCATTGATTTTTACAATTCATACAATGCGGATCATTGGTTGT
>Ga0209107_10002405_pt1 | contig 10380 bp, 13 predicted proteins | sample LakErihyJuly2011_2_FD_187460 | JGI IMG/M metagenome (GOLD analysis project Ga0209107, IMG submission 187460) | Freshwater microbial communities from dead zone in Lake Erie, Canada - CCB hypolimnion July 2011 (SPAdes) (version 2) | ecosystem: Environmental > Aquatic > Freshwater > Lentic >... | reverse complement strand
CAGAGGATTCTAGAATAATTTGATAAATACCAAATGCCTACGCACTAAATGTATTGGCAAATCAAAATTTTATTCAAAAATCTCGGAGAAAGAAAAATTTTATAAACAGAACTAATTACATTAAGTCATTCAATTCCTTTGCCCAGCATCAAGTTTAAAAATAGTTCAAATGAAAATTAAAAAAAGAATTCAATCGCGTTTAATTAAATAAGTCTTTTAAACAAGTAAAAAACCATTTAAACTCCATGAATAAACTAGCAGTCGTATTTAGCTTGTTTGCACTGACCGTACTCTTAGGAATAGGGATCGCTGTCGCGCAATTAGTAACTGACAATTTTATGTTTCCTTTTGAATCAGGAGGAGGCTTTGGAGTCGAGGAATTGATGGAATTGAATACCGACACCGCAGCGGATACAGCCCTAATGCAGATGGAATTGGAGGACCAAGCCCAATTTTTTGAAGAAGGATTTTCTGAACTAAAAAATACGGGTTGGACCTGCGGGGACGGCACCATAATTGATGGAGCCTGGGCCTATGATGGAGAATGCGATTGTAATGACTGTTCAGATGAAACCGTCTTCAGGTGTTCCAATGGCGAATTTATTACCACGGAATACCTTAACGACGGAGATTGCGACTGTGTGGATTCTTGTGAAGATGAAGGTTAACTAAACCGGATTTTTAGTATACATGGAGTCCAGAAACCATTCAAACGGGGTGAAAACGAAAAACCTAACGAGTAGTACACCATAAACATCTTTACATCATGATTGGATTACTAATAATTTACGTAGCCATACTAGTATTAACCTTGGCTTCCCTGTGGGCAGTCTTTACCAAGGCAGGAAAACCAGGATGGGCAGCTTTGATTCCGATCTACAATTTGATCGTGATTCTAGAAATAGTGGGAAAACCTTGGTGGTGGCTTTTGCTGATGTTGATTCCCATTTTGAACGTGGTATTTTCTATTTGGACTTATAATCTTCTTTCAAAAAGTTTTGGAAAATCTGAAGGATTTACCGTTGGTTTGCTTCTACTGAATTTGATCTTCTTGCCCATCTTAGGATTTGGAGAGGCAAAATACAAAGGCCCAGCCGGGAGTTAAACCATTGGTTTGATCACCAAAAAAAAATGCTTCAGGAATCTGAAGCATTTTTTTTTGGTGATCAAACGCTATAAAACTCCAGTTACTCCTTACCCCACCCTCGACTCAGAAAATAAATCGTAGGCAGCCACGAGCAGCTGCTGCGCGGGTGAGCAGCCGTACTTTTCATAGCCTTTTATCGCTGCGCGATTTTCTACATACACAGGCAGGTATTCCTGCTCCAGGTCATCCCAGAGCACCAAGAGGTATTCGTAGGGGATTTTGCTGGCTCGGCCACGCTCCAACCAGGAGATAAATCTTGATTCATCCAAGGCTTTGGGGTACTCCGAACTGTTAAACATGGGCTAGCCCTTTTTTTACTTTCGGAATCACTTCTTCTCCAATCAGGGCAATTGTTTCGCTGAGCTGCTGGTGGCTCAATCCCGCATTGTCTAGCTGGAAGGTAAAGCGGTCAATTCCCCCCAAGGAGGCACTGTGGCGCAGGATTTTTTCTGCCACCTCATCCGAATCCCCAACGAGGTAGGCTCCCCACTTGGAGTTTTGCGCTTCAAAATGCCCACGGGTAACGGGTGGCCAGCCCCTTTCTTTGCCGATACGTGTGAAGGTTTCGGCATAGCCAGGATAATAGTTTTCTACCGCCTCTTCATGGCTCTGTGCCACATAGCCTAGTGAATGCAGCCCTACTTTTAAGTCTTCTTGTGCAAAACCTGCCTTGTCTCCCGCCTCTCGGTATAAATCAATCAAGGGACGGAAACGGTGGGTCTCTCCACCTATCACGGCCACCATCAAGGGCAAACCTAAGGATCCTGCCCGCACAAAAGAAGCAGGTGTCCCTCCTACGCCCAACCAGATGGGTAACTTCTCTTGCATCGGCCTAGGGTAGATCGCTTGCTCCTGCAAGGCAGGTCGAAATCTCCCCCTCCAGGTCACCACTTCTTGCTCGTTTAGCTGCAAGAGTAAATCCAGTTTCTCTGCAAACAAAGCATCGTAATCCTGAAAATTTAATCCAAATAGGGGAAATGCCTCAGTGAAGGAACCCCGACCCACAACCAACTCGGCACGGCCCTGTGAAATGAGGTCTAAGGTAGCGAACTGCTGAAAAATCCGTACCGGATCTGCGGCACTGAGGACGGTCACCGCACTGCTCAAACGAATGCGAGTGGTTCGAGCTGCCGCTGCGGCCAATATCACGGAGGTTGCCGAATCCAAAAATTCTTTGCGGTGGTGCTCCCCAATGGCAAAAACGTCCAACCCTTTTTCGTCAGCGAGCTGAATGCGGTCCAGCAATTCGCGTAAGGCATCCTGGGCAGTTCCTACCGGATTGCCCTGTGCATCGGTCACAAAGGCAGCAAAGCTATCTATTCCAATTTCCATGGGGTAAACCTAGGGAGTCTTGGCTAATTACCCAAGAGAGTTACCTTATTCAGGGGGCTAATTGCTTGTTTTTGGTGATAAAAAAATGGGTATTTTAGCCACATGAACCCGCAAATCTTGATCGATATAGTCACGCACCGCATGCCCTTTGGCAAGTACAAGGGACGTCTACTCTGCGATATCCCCGAAGATTACCTGGTCTGGATGTACAAAAAAGGCTTTCCCGCGGGCAACTTGGGTATGTGCCTGAATACCTTGTATGAAATCCGACTGAATGGCCTAGAGGAAATCATTAGCGAAGTAAAATCTCGGTATCCGAAACCATAGTCAAAAAAAGGAGTGGAAATGCTATTGATTTAGAATCCACTCTTCATGTAAGATTTGAAAGGCTTTTCGGATTACTATATTGAAGCCAGCTTCATAGGTTGGGTCACAGCCGTTGCTGACCACTACAAAACCATATTTTTCTTCTGGATTAAAAAACATGCCGCTGTAAAGACCATACGCTGAACCAGTATGTCCCTTAAGCAAGATATCAGGAAGTAAGGTAACGGTTTGCCGTAGCCCTAATCCATAATTTTTATCCTCGAAAACTGGGGTTTGCATTGCTTTGGAACTCTCCTCAGTGATCAGCCGAACCTTTTTAAACTCTCCCAAATTCATGTGCATAATCATGTATTTGGCGAGATCAGGCGCACTAATCTTCATTCCTCCAGTCGGAGAAAAAAGAGGAGTACTGTACCCTAAAACATAGGTAGCAGGATCAATAAGCTTGGATTCATAGGCGATTGGAGAAGGTTTAAACTTACCCAATCGTTTATCGTAGGTGTAAATTTTTGCAAACCTAGAGACATCTAATTGATCCACATTGTAGCCCCCATATATTTCAAGAGGATCCAGAATATTTTTCTTGATGTATTGGTCTAATCTCAAGCCCGCATATTTTTCTAGAATGGCTCCTGCTAGATTAAAATTGAGGTTGCAATATTGGTATCCTTTTCCTGGTTCGTAAACATTGTAGGCTTTCTTGGTGTACTTGTTTTTATCTGGATGAATGACATCCAAATTAAAATACCCAAGGTCATCATTGATACTTGAGGTATGGGAAAGCAACATCCGAAGCGTAATCACTGTATCGGGAAATTTTGGATTTCGAATCCGGAATCCAATTAACTCACTCACGTCATCGTCTAAAGAAAGGGTGCCTTTTTCTACGAGTTGCATGAGCCCTGTCGCGGTGAAGGACTTGGAAATGGATGCAATTCGAAAGAGGTCCGAGCTCTCCAAAAGCTCCTTCCCCTCCTCCTTCCATCCCAAAGCTTGGGTATGCACCACTTTTCCATCTTTAACAACAGCTATAGACAGTCCCATGACCGGATAATCTTGCATCAATTGCGTCAGTCGCACCGTGGTGGAATCCTGGGCTTTTAAAGAAAAAGCATTAGCAAGCAACAAACCGAAGAAAAGGCATAGCGTACTTTTCATAGAAAGGCTATTTTTAGGGGAAATAAATGGGAATATACACAATCCAAAAAGTTTCTATCTTTCCAATCAATCAAAATTCGAAACAAATTTTTAATGACTCAGCCCAATCCTCAGATTGACCAATTTCTCCTTGAGGGCTGCATGCGCTGCTCCTTAGGCGCTACTCCAGCCTGCAAGGTGCTACTTTGGACGGATATCTTGGAGTTTTTGAGGCAACTGATCTTGGAAACGGAACTTCAAGAGGAACGGAAATGGGGAGTGCCCACCTACAGCCTAAATGGCAAAAATGTGGTGATGCTGGGCGTATTTAAGGATTCCTGTGTATTGAGTTTTATCAAAGGACAGCTCCTCCCCGACCCCGAGGGACTATTGGTGCTTCCGGGACCCAATTCCCGTGAAGGCAGAATCCTTCGGTTTACCAAGCTCAATCAAGCTACGTTGTTGGAAAATGAAATCCGATACTTCCTGCAGGAGGTAATTCAGGTGGAGCGATCAGGAAAAAAGGCAGCGCCAAGTTCCAGCCCTCAAAAGCTTCCCGACGAACTTCTGCAAAAATTTACCGAGCACCCTGGACTGGAATCTGCTTTTTTTGCACTGACTCCGGGGCGGCAGCGAGGCTACCTCATCCACTTTTCGGGAGCCAAGCAGTCACCTACCCGACTCAGCCGCATCGAGAAATGTATTTCAAAGATCTTTGCAGGCAAGGGGATGATGGATTAGAAGAAGGGTTCTGAAAACTCTTCTCCAATTTTAAATAATCACAGAAAAAAAGAGCTAGCTTAAGTTACTTTTTACCAAGAACGAAATTTCGTTTTATGGTTGCTTTTTGAACTTTGAATCTACCCGTAGAAGGGCTGAAATTTTTATTTGTTTCCTTTTTGGGAAACTATTTTTTCAACTAACCCGTTTAACCCATGAAATCCCAAAAGTTTGAAGTTAAATTCCTTCTTGAAGCGGCTGGCTTTCTAGACCAACTTGATGAGAAAATAAGAGATAAAGTTATTTACAACATCACGAAAGCCCAATTTTCAAGTAATAAGGAGCTTTTCAAAAAGCTAAATGAGGAAATTTGGGAATTCAGAACACTTTAACAAAGCAATGCCTATCGGATTTTTGCTTTTTGGGACAAATCTGAAAAAAATAGAGCGTTTGTGATTCTCACTCATGGTTTAATTAAAAAAACTGAAAAAACTCCGAAGGCTGATTTAGTAAAATCGCAACGATTAAGGAAAATCTACTTTGAAAATAAATAATCAATAAGGCTAAAGCTTATTCTCAAATAAACAAATGGAAAATAAACCACTTCAACAATTCTCCCTAGAAGAGATCACCGACAAGTACATCGGAGAAAAAGGAAGCCCAAAAAGAGACGCTTTTGAAAATGAATTGCGATTAGACTTGTTAGGAGAAGCTCTCCGTCAAACGCGTATGGATCGAAAGCTCACACAGGAAGAATTGGGAAAGCTCGTCGGGGTACAAAAATCTCAAATTTCAAAACTTGAAAACAATATTAAAAATGCAAGATTTGAAACAGTGCTAAAGGTTTTTAAAGCGCTAAATACCCGAATCACATTTAAGTTGGAGTCGGAAGAAACTTCTAGCTAACTTCCAGATTTCTAAGTCTTGCCTTTGTACTAAACCCTTTAATTTTCTCCTTATTTAACTAACTCCTCAAGTCCACTGCCATTGTAATCTTAGGATTTACCTGCGTTCTTTGTAGTACGCAAGTAGTCCAACGCCACCATGTCCCAAGCCACGCTTATCCAGCAAGTCACCCTCGTCAACGAAGGCAAAATTCAAGTTACTGACGTCCTAATTGAAGGAGAACGCATCCAAAAAATCGGTTCCATCCCTGCCCAAGACCAGTACCACCTCGTGGATGGTCGAGGCAAGTACTTATTTCCAGGAGTAATCGACGGACAGGTGCACTTTCGGGATCCAGGACTAACCCACAAGGCAGACCTAACAAGCGAGAGCAGGGCGGCGATTGCCGGTGGTGTCACCTCCTTTATCGAGATGCCTAACACCCGGCCCAATACGCTCACACTCGAACTTTGGGCCGACAAATACGAGTTGGCCTCCTCCAAATCGCTGGCCAACTATGGCTTCTTGCTCGGCATTACAGCGGACAATCTGGATGAGGTGATTCAATGGGATACTTTCAAACACCTGGCTATCACGGACGATGGGCTTTACTTTACGGGAAAAGGAAATATCCTTGCCGATCAGCCTGCCATGTTGGAGAAACTTTTTGCAGCGCACAAGGGACTCATCGCGATCCACTCTGAGAAGGAAGAAATCATTGAGAAAAATGAGGAAATCTACCGCGAAAAATACGGGGAAAATGTACCCATAGCTTGCCACCCGTTGATCCGCAGCGAACAAGCATGCTACGAGGCTACCGAACGGGCCATTAGCCTTGCCGAAAAGCATGGAGCCCGACTGCATATCCTCCACCTGAGCACCGCCAAGGAAACGTCTCTTTTCCGAAACGACATTCCTTTAGCCGATAAAAACATCACCACCGAAGTGTCGGTGCACCACCTCTGGTTTACGGACCAGGACTACGAGCGACTAGGTGTCTTGATCAAGTGGAACCCAGCCATCAAAACCCAAAAAGACAAGGACGGCCTACTTGCCGCTCTCCTCGATGACCGCATCGACCTCATCACCACCGACCACGCGCCGCATACCCTGGAAGAAAAGCAAAAGCCCTACTTCCAATCCATGTCTGGCGCTCCACTGGTACAGCATTCCTTGGCCTGTCTCTTGGAGTTTTACCACCAAGGCAAAATCAGCCTTGAAAAAATCGTGGAGAAAATGTGCCACAATCCCGCCATCCTCTACCGCATCAAAGAGCGCGGATACATTCGTGAAGGTTATTTTGCCGACTTGACCCTAGTGGATCTGAACAGCAAGTGGACCGTGAGCAAGGAAAATATCCTGTACAAGTGTGGCTGGTCTCCATTAGAGGGCACGACCTTCCACAGCCAAGTTGCCAAGACCTGGGTCAACGGACACTTGGCCTACGACCAAGGCACATTTCACGAGGAAGTTAAAGGCAAAGCGCTGGAAGTTCAACCCAACTAAAACCCATGCCCGGATTTTTTGAAGGAAGAACCCTAGTTATTGCCAGCATGCACCGGAAGGAAGTAGTCCTGAAACCTCTTTTGAAGCAAAGGCTAAAGACGTGCAGGTAGCAGAAGGGCTCAATACTGATCCGCTATGCACCTTATTATATTCGTTAAGTTGGATTAATTTCATTTTTTTATGAGTCGATTAAGCTAGATGACAGTGAATTCTATAGATAAACCAACCACTTACCTATATAATTCCACGTCGAATTCGCTACATTACTAAACCATTTATCCCAAGCAGTCCCTGCCTATGTTTATTATTGAAACTTACACCACAGCGGTTTTATTTAGTATCATCACCATGATTTGCTGGGGATCTTGGGCCAACACTCAAAAGCTAGCTTCCTCGAGTTGGCGCTTTGAATTATTTTACTGGGACTATGTGATCGGTATACTTATGCTTTCCCTGATTTTTGCCTTTACCTTGGGTAGCACAGGAGAGCAAGGCAGAAGTTTTATTGCTGATCTTCAACAAGCAGATAGCAGCTCTTTAACTTCCGCTTTTTGGGGAGGAATAGTGTTCAATGCCGCCAATATTTTGCTGGGCGCGGCGATTTCTATCTCGGGAATGGCAGTAGCCTTTCCGGTAGGCATTGGCCTAGCCTTAGTCATAGGCGTAACAGTAAATTACGCTCAAAATCCTATCGGGGATGTAGGACTTTTGTTTGGAGGCGTAGCCCTAGTCACCCTGGCCATCTTGCTCAATGCGAGTGCATACCGAAATCTTCCCAAAGATCAAACCAAGAGCCCGACCAAAGGCCTGATCTTATCCGTTGTAGCAGGCATCCTGATGGGTTTCTTTTACAAATATGTTGCTGACGCCATGTTTCTGGATTTTACTCAACCGCTGCCTGGTAAGCTCAGTCCCTACTCGGCTGTAGTGCTATTTTCACTAGGTATTTTTGGAAGTAACTTCCTCTTCAATTCCCTGCTGATGCGCCGACCATTTATTGGAAGCCCGGTTAGCTATAGGGACTACTTTCAAGGCAGCTTTAAAACCCATTTGATTGGGATTTTTGGGGGGATGATTTGGTGTTTAGGAATGGCTTTCAGCATCATTGCCTCGGATAAGGCAGGCCCAGCAATTTCCTATGGATTGGGTCAAGGCGCCACCATGGTTGCTGCATTTTGGGGAGTGTATGTATGGAAGGAATTCAAGGCCTTGCCCGCTTCCAAACACATCTTATTGAAATTTATGTTTGTCTTGTTTCTGCTGGGCATAGGACTAATTGTGTACTCCAAGCTAGCCTAACCCACCTCCCCATCTCCATGGCACATGTAGTTGTAGTCGGTAGTTCAAACACTGACCTAGTCGTAAAAACCGGACGCTTTCCCAAACCAGGTGAAACCCTAGTTGGCGGAGATTTTTTTCTTTTTCAAGGAGGAAAAGGAGCCAATCAGGCAGTTGCTGCTTCCAGAATGGGAGCGCAGGTATCCTTCATTAGCAAGGTGGGTAAAGATCTTTTTGGAAAACAAACTCAAGAAAGCTTAGAAAAGGAAGGTATCTCCACCCGCTTGGTATTAGAGGATGCCGAAAAAGCCTCCGGAATCGCACTCATTACGGTCAACGAACACGGAGAAAACACCATTGTCGTAGCTCCTGGAGCCAACGCTAGCCTAAGTCCTTACGATATTCAAGCGGCCCTACCTAGCATTCCAAGCCATGACTTTATTCTTTGTCAGCTTGAAATCCCCATCGAAACCATCATCTTTCTTGCCAACTATGCACAAGCGGAGATGAAAAATCTGATTTTAAATCCTGCTCCAGCCCAAGCTTTGCCTGAATCTATCTATCAACAACTTTTTTTAATTACCCCCAATGAAACAGAGGCCTCCTTACTCACTGGTATTCCCTGTGATTCCGAAGCCGACTATCCAAAAATTGCCCAGTGGTTTAGAGACAAAGGAGTCCAACAGGTACTCCTAACTCTAGGTGAGAAAGGAACTTATTTTCAAAATTCAATCCAAGAATATCGGATTCCTGCACAGAAAGTGATTGCAGTGGATAGCACAGCAGCAGGAGACGTATTTAATGGAAGCCTAGCTGTAGCTTTGGCAGAAGGAATGCCTTGGAAAGAAGCCATTACCCTAGCCACCCACGCCGCATCTATCTCAGTAACCCGTATGGGGGCCCAAGCCTCAGCCCCTTATCGGACTGAACTAATCTAAATAATTTAATAATTTACACGACCCAGCCATGACCTCAACCCGATTCCTTCTTTTAAGCCTTATTTTTTGCCTCAGCTTTTCACTTAGTCAGGCACAGCAGCTAGCGGACAAAAATCCAAACCTTAGCTACACTTCCTATAGCCCAAAATCCAGCGACCAAATTATCGACCGGGAAGCCTATGCCTCTAAAATCTATGGCTTTTGGTTGGCGACCTGCATCGCCAACTGGACCGGACTGGTAACTGAAATGGATAAAATTGGAAATGTTGGCGACCTGAAAACTGGCCCCTTCTACACTAGAGCCGACTGGGGCACCCCTGACCAACCCAACATCTGGGCAGAAGGCATCCCTAGCAACCTATCTCCCACCATTGATTTTGTTTTGTCCGATGAGGACACGCTCTGGGGAGCGGATGATGACACCGACATCGAATACATCTACCAAGAATTACTCCTCCAAAACCAAACTTCATCCCTCACCGGTGAGCAGATCCGCAACGGATGGATCAAACACATTCGCACCGAGGAGGAAAACTACCTTTGGGTATCCAACCAGAAAGCCTTCGATTTGATGAAATCAGGGTTGGTACCTCCCGCTACTGGAGACCCGCTTCACAATCCGGAATACGATATGATCGATGCGCAGCTGACCACGGAGATTTTTGGCCTCTATGCCCCAGGAAGACCTGATGTAGCCGTCAGGATGTCTAGCCTTCCTATTCAGACCACTGCAAGAGCAGAAAGTGAGTGGATCTCTAAATTTTACGTGCACCTATTTTCGCTCGCTTCCACAGCTGACTCCGCCTTGCCGATCAAGGAGAAACTCTTTCAACTAGCCGAACAAGCCAAATCAGAACTCCCACCTGCTTCCTACCCTGCGGCCATGTACCGCTATGTGAAGGGTTTGTATGCGTCAGGGATTCCTTGGGAACAAGCACGGGACTCTGTCTACCAGCGGTACCAAGTGGAGCAGTCGGATGGCTACGACATCAGTAGCCGAAAGCTGTTTTGCAACGGCTGCTTTGCAGCAGGAATCAACTTTGCTGCCAGTTTGGTAAGTCTTTTTTATGGAGAAGGAGACCTGAAGGAAACTATCAAGATAGGTGCCTT
>Ga0209107_10002403_pt1 | contig 10380 bp, 6 predicted proteins | sample LakErihyJuly2011_2_FD_187460 | JGI IMG/M metagenome (GOLD analysis project Ga0209107, IMG submission 187460) | Freshwater microbial communities from dead zone in Lake Erie, Canada - CCB hypolimnion July 2011 (SPAdes) (version 2) | ecosystem: Environmental > Aquatic > Freshwater > Lentic >... | reverse complement strand
TTTCAATTATTACTTAGGAACGGATTCTACGAAATGGACTTCTCATGTGAAGCGTTTTCGAAATATAAATTTTCAAGATGTTTATGAAGGAATTAACCTTCGGTTTTTAGGGAAATCAAAATCCATTAAGTACCAATTTGAACTTGAAGCTCACGCCAATCCAAATCTAATTTCTTGGAAGTATCACGACTCGCTTCGTTTGGAATTAGACACTTCCGGAAACTTAATTTCTCATCATGGGCTTGGAAGAATTTATGAATCGAAGCCGTTCGCATTTCAATCGATAAATGGACATTTCATTGAAGTGAAATGTAATTATGTGATGAATGGAAATCGAGTTCAATTTGAGTTGGGTGAATACGATTCAAATTACCCGCTCATTATTGATCCGGAAATAGCATTCTCTTCGTTCATTGGATCTGCAGCGAATAATTTTGGGTTTACGGCATGCGCTGATTTGAATGGTAATTTGGTCTCAGGAGCGTGTGTTTTTGGAAATAATTATCCAGTAACAAACACGGCTTATTCTTCTGTTTTTAATCCGACTGCAGGAAATTATTTTGATGTGGCTATTTCGAAATTCGATGCGACCGGATCGGTGCTTTTATACAGTACTTATTTAGGGGGTAGTCATCAGGAAACCCCTCACAGTGTTATCGTAGATCACAATGATCAGATTGTTGTTTTCGGTGTTACGGGCAGTGCTGACTTTCCTGTAACTCCAGGCGCATTTCAAACAGCATTCGCTGGAGGTCCGCCTTTAATGATGTCTTCATTCTTTACAAGTGGGCACCCAAATGGGTGTGATTTTTTCATTACAAAATTTAGCGCTAATGGCGATTTTACAGGATCAACATACTTGGGAGACGCTACAAATGATGGATTGAATTATACGAACGAGTTGTTCTATAATTATGGAGATGCATTCCGGGGTGAGGTGAATGTTGACATTATGAATAATGTGTACATAGCTTCCTGTGTTCGGGGGAATTCCGATATTGCTGGCCTGCCCACGCAGACCGCTTATGGCGGCGGTGAGAGCGATGGATACATTGCAAAGTTTAATCCTTTTCTTACCAATTTATTGTGGTCTACCTACATAGGTGGAAGTGGAGCAGATGCAATTTATGCCATAGAATTTTCAAATGATGGCAACATAATAGTTGGTGGAGGAACACAGAGTTCGAACTTTCCGTTTTGTTCCGCCGGAGAGGATTCTTCTCCGAACGGCAGCACAGATGGTTTTATTCTAAAAATCAACTCTTCCTTTTTCACTCCAATGTACGGAACCCTTATTGGTACTCCTGAATACGACCAGGTCTATTTCCTTCAAACTGATTTAAGTGATAATATTTATTGCCTTGGACAAACCGCTGGAACCATGGCTATTACACCAGGGCTATATGGTCAACCGAACAGCGGGCAGTTCATTCGAAAATACAATTCAACATTGAACAACCTTAATTGGAGCACAACAATAGGAACAGGGAGTGGGGAAATTGATATTGCTCCTACCGCATTCTTGGTAAGTGATTGTGATCAGATTTATTTCAGTGGATGGGGTGGACATACGAATTCGGTGACATGTCCCTCCTTATCTTGTTTGGCATATTACAGTACCACCAATAATTTACCTATTACCGCAGATGCATTTCAGTCGACTACAGATGGCAGTGATTTTTATCTGGCTGTATTGAACGCAAGTGCTACACAACTTATTTATGCTTCTTATCTTGGTGGGGGCTCAAGTGCAGAACACGTAGACGGCGGAACTTCGCGATTCGATAAAAACGGTTCAGTTTATCAGGCAGTTTGTGCCGGGTGTCAAAACAATGATGATTTCCCAACGACTCCCGGAGCTTGGTCTTCCTCGAACAACAGTTTTGGATGTAACCTAGCTGTTTTTCGATTTGATTTGGGACAATTGGAAGCCATTGCGAATGTTGATGGGCCTTCGCAAATTTGCTTGGGAAGTTCTGCTTATTTTTCGAATCAGACACAAAACGCCTCCAACTTTATCTGGGATTTTGGCGACGGTCAAACCAGTTCAGCTTTCGAGCCAACTCATATTTTTAATCAATTGGGTAATGTATCTGTTTCCATGATTGCCTCAGATGTTAACGATTGCTATGTTTCAGACACAGCAACAGTGAATCTTCAGATTATTGATTTTACTTCTCCAACAATTGCTCCGGTGAGCCCATTTTGTGCTGGTGAATCCGTTATACTGAACGCAATTGGTTCAACTAATTTATTTTGGTTGAATAACACCTCTCTTTCGAATGTAAATGGAAACACCGCTGTTGCAACGCCTGCGAATTCGACAACATACTATGTCTCCGATTTCAATGCATGCGGAAGCGATACGGTTGGTATTTATGTGAATGTAATTATTCCAGTTGCTGAAGCCGGTGGTGACCACACCATTTGTATTGGCGATTCACAGCCCCTTACTGCATCTGGCGGCGCAAGCTATGCATGGCAAGCGAGTCCTTCATTAAGTTCATTGAACACCGCTTCAACCGTGGCCACTCCTGCAATTGATGAACAATTTTTCGTTACGATTACAACACCCGAAGGATGCACCGCCACGGATAGTTGTTTTGTTTTTGTTGAACAGACCGTTCCAGGTGGAGTTACTTATCCGACCATTCAATTGTGCCTAGGTGAAAGCGTTATCTTAGAATCGGAAGAAGGACTCAACTATTCCTGGACTCCTTCCACTGGATTGAATTCGACCACAATTCAGAATCCGAGCGCCTCTCCTTCGAATTCAATAACGTATAACGTGGCCATTACGAATGCATGCGGAGTTGGAAGCTCTCAAGTAGCTGTAGACGTAATTGAATTAGATGTTGTTGCATCAGAAGGCGCTGCTGTTTGTCTAGGAGAGTACTTCCCCATTGAAGCTTTCGGCGCCGATTTTTATTCTTGGTTGCCGTACAATAGTGTGGTAAATGCTTCTTCGAACGCGACATTAGCTATTGCACCATCTTCACAATGGATTACTGTTGTAGGAACAGATGTAAACGGTTGTGCAGACACTGATTCGTTATTCATGAATATTCTTCCGCTACCCGAAGTGGATGCGGGTCCAGATCAGTATTTCGATTATCCAGAAAATTCAACTTTATTCGGAAATACTTTCGGATTGAATTATGAATGGTCGCCAACCAATGGTCTTTCATGCACCGATTGCGCATACCCAAACTCGCTGCCAGATGAGCCTACAGTTTATTATTTAACCGCTACAAATGATGCAGGTTGTTCAGGTATAGACTCGGTTTATGTGCATCCCTATTTCCCAGTTTATGTGCCGAATGCCTTAACACCAAATGGAGATGGATTGAATGATGTTTTTCTCGTGGTTGGCGAAAATTTAACAGGTTTTCACCTTCAAATTTTCGATCGATGGGGACTGATGATTTTCGAAACAAAGAATCCAAATGAGCCATGGTTAGCAGGATATAAGGGTTACTTCGTGCCGAACGATGTCTATACTTGGAAGCTCTCCTACGACTCACTAGAACGCAGACGAGAATTAAATGGACACGTTACTGTGATTAGGTAGTCTCTTTTGGAATAAATTCGCGGAAACAATTTGCTATGTCATTTCAATTTTTACTTCTTGAAAACATTGGTGCAACGTGCATCATTACCATAAACAGACCCGATCAAATGAATGCCTTAAACAAGGCTACCATTGAAGAGTTGCATGCGGCTTTCGCAGATGCGGATGCCGATGAAAACGTTCGAGCAATCATTCTGACAGGCGCTGGAGAGAAGGCGTTTGTGGCGGGTGCAGACATTAAAGAATTTGCAAGTTTCTCTGTTGAACAAGGACAAGAACTTTCATTGTTGGGACATGATCAATTATTCAATTTCGTGGAGCGTTTGAATACGCCCGTGATTGCTGCGGTTAACGGTTATGCTTTCGGCGGTGGATTGGAATTGGCCATGAGTTGTCACATGCGAGTGGCGTCTTCAAATGCTGTCATGGGATTACCTGAGGTTTCGTTGGGCGTCATACCGGGTTACGGAGGAACACAACGTTTGCCGCGTTTGGTGGGAAGAGGAAAAGCAACAGAGTTAATCGTTACTGCAGGAAGACTTTCAGCAGCAGATGCCTTGCAATGGGGATTGGTGAACCATGTTGTTGAATTGGAAGCATTGATGCAGTTCACGACTGATCTCGCTGGAAAAATTGAAAAGCTTTCTCCGTCAGCAATATCAAGTGCTTTGCGGGCGGTGCAAGCTGGATTCGATAGTGAAGCAGCTGGATTGAAAGCCGAAGCCGAAGAGTTTGGAAAGTGTTTCGGGACGGAAGATTTCAAAGAAGGAACAACAGCTTTCATGGAAAAACGCAAGCCTAATTTCACTGGAAAATAATGAAAGTTGCATTAATAAATAAATCGAAGTATCCAGCCCCGGAATACGCTACGGCGTATGCAGCGGGATTAGATCTTCGCGCAAATATTGAAGAGTCTATTGAATTGAAATCACTCGAGAGAGTATTGGTTCCAATAGGATTGTTCATGGAATTGCCAGTAGGAACTGAAGCACAGATTCGTCCACGAAGCGGACTCGCTTTCAAAAATGGAATCACTGTATTGAATACGCCCGGAACCATTGACGCCGACTACCGCGGAGAGATTAAAGTCTTGTTGGTGAATCTTTCGAATGAACCTTTCACCATTGAGCCCGGCGAACGCATTGCCCAAATGGTCGTTGCGAAGCACGAGCAAGTGGAATGGGAAGAGCAAAACGTACTTTCCGAAAGCGAGAGAGGGGCAGGCGGATTCGGCAGCACAGGCGTGAAATAATTCATTCAATTTCAAATGTTCATTACTTCATTGGAAGGCCGAAATGTTTTCGGCCTTTTTGCTTTCTTTTGTTAGACTATAAAATTCAATAGATGAGAATTGTTATTCCAATGGCAGGTATGGGGAAGAGGCTGCGACCGCATACGCTTGTTACGCCCAAGCCACTCGTTCGTATTGCTGAAAAGCCCATAGTTCAAAGACTTGTAGAAGATATTGTTTCCATTCAAACTGAAAAGGTCGAAGAGATTGCGTTTATTATCGGACGCTTTGGGAAGGAAGTAGAAAATCATTTAATTGCCTTGGCTGAGCAGCTCGGAGCTAAGGGTACCATTCATTACCAAGATCAAGCACTCGGAACAGCTCATGCGATCATGTGCGCAGAGTCAGCATTAACCGGACCTGTTACTGTGGCTTTCGCAGACACTTTGTTCCGCGCCGATTTCAAATTAGATCCAAACGCAGACGGTGTATTGTGGGTGAAGAAAATCGAAGACCCTCGTCAGTTTGGTGTGGTTGAATTGAATGCCGAGGGCACCATTGTTTCCTTCCAAGAAAAACCGCAAGAGTTCGTTTCAGATTTAGCCATGATTGGAATTTACTATTTCAAAGACGGTGAATGGTTGAAACGGGAACTTCAATATTTACTTGATAACAACATCATGAATGGGGGGGAATACCAATTGCCAGACGCCATGCGCAACATGATGAAGCAAGGAGCGAAGTTTGTTCCAGGTGAAGTGAACGAGTGGATGGATTGTGGAAACAAAGCAGCGGTTGTAGAGACCATGGCATCTGTGGTTTCAAGGCTTCCACAAAATCACAACGTTCAATTGGAGGGAAATTCGAAAATTATTGAACCGTGTTATTTCGGAAATAACGTTGTGCTTCACAATTCAACGGTGGGCCCGAACGTTAGCATTGCCAGCAATGTGTCCATTATGAATTCAACACTTGAAAATTCTTCCGTTGAATCGAATAGTAAAATTGAGAATTGTCAGCTTACAAATTCATTAATCGATGAGTATTGTCAAGTAGCAGGTGTGAACGGAGTGCTTGATTTGGGGTCGTACAATTCCATTCTAAACAATGACTAATAAATCACTTCTTTTTTTCGCTTTCGTTGTTTTCGCTTCATGCGGAACAACAAAACCCACTGTTGTTACAGACGAGAATCACGGCCTGTTTCAAAAATATTTCTATGAGGGTGAAAAAGCGAAAATGGCAGGTAATTTCGAGGTAGCGATTAACTTTTTCAACACATCATTGAAGTACGAACAAGTCAGCGCAGCGCACTATGAAATTTCGAAATTATGCTCTCAGCTTCCCAAATTTGAGAAAATGGGAAAAGAGCACATCAAACTTGCGGTTGAAATGGAACCCACCAATTCCTGGTATTTAAAGGATCTGGGTTATTATGAAATTTATGCAGGAGATGTTAAAGAAGGAATTAAACATTTCGATTTAGCTGTGAAATACAGCGCGAATCCTGTTCCCATTTTGAATGAGTATTTGAACGTCATTGGCAACTACGATATGAGTCAGGCTTCCAACGTACTTGCTCAAATAGCCGCCATTCAAGGAGAAGATGAAGACGTTGCGCGAAAACGATTTGAACTATTTAGCTTACAAGGGAAATTTAAAGAAGCTGGAACGGTCTTAGAAAATTTCGAGAGTAAGAACAAAGTTCAAGATGATTATTATTTCTATTTGCTTGAGTTTTATCGTGAAAATAAGTTGAACTTGGAAGCTTCGAAATGGCTGAAACACATGAAAGAAGTGATTCCAAACAACGGGAAATTACTCTTGGAAGAAAGTGGAGAATTGGCCACGTCGGGTCAAGACGCCAAGAGTTATGAAATGTTGAAGAAGTCAATTGCTTCAGGCGATTTAGCCTATTACGACGCCATTGATATTTTAAAGAAATACGAGGAGCTTGCAGAGAAAGATGAGAAATTCCTGAAGCCGCTATGGGAGATTTTTGATCTTATTTTCAATCAGTTCAAATCGGAATACCAATGCTTGGTTCAATTGTCTTTTGTAGCCAATCATCAAGACAATTTGGTTCGTCAAGAAGAAATGCTAGTTCTTGCTCTTTCATTGTTCAAAAGTGATTTGTTAGTGTGGCAGTTCTTCTTAGAGAATCAAAAGCAACTACGGAAATGGAATGAATTGGTTAAATATGGAATTGAGGCTTTGGAGCTTTATCCGACAGACGCTGAAGTATATCACTACACGGGATTAGGCTATTTGAAGCTGCAAGACTATGCAAAAGCGGAAGAATTGCTAGTTACAGGAAGAGATTTAGTCATTGAAAATCCAGAACTTCTATCTCGGTTTTACTCCTCGTTAGGAAGTGTTTATTTCAAGACGAACAACTGGACGGAATGTGAAAATTCGTTTGAACAAGCATTGATTCAAAATCCTGATAATGCAACAGCATTAAACAACTATGCATACTATCTCGCTCTGAAGAAAGTTCAGCTTGATAAGGCCTTGGGAATTGTTCAATACGCCGTTTCAATGCAACCGAACAATGCCATTTATATAGATACCTTTGGCTTTGTATTGTTTCAAAAGAAACAATATCAAGCAGCAGTAGCGCAATTTGAAATAGCCGTGTCTTTGAATACATCAGATCAAGAAATCTGGGAGCATTTAGGGGATTCTTATTTCATGTTAGGCAATGAAGTGAAAGCTCTTGAATGCTGGAATAAGGCCTTGCTTCTGAATCCAGTGCATTCAAAATTGAAAGAAAAAATTAATCAAAAGAAATTCATTGAATAAGCTTCTTGTTTTCCTATTTATTCCGTTTTTTTTTGCGTGCAAAAACAAAGAAAATGTGGTTACGCAGGAGCCGCTAAAAGAAAGGTCACATGTTTTTTTAACGCGACATTTAGATAAGTTTAGATTTGATTTCGATTGGTTAGGAATGAAGCTCGACGCAGATTTTTCAATTGGAGAGGAGCAGCAAGGATTTAAGGCTACTGTGCGAATGCGCAAAGACAGTGCTGTTTCTGTTAGTGTAAGCCCTGCATTGGGAATAGAGGTTATTCGGTTGCTTGTAGACCAGGATAGTTTGAAAATGGTTTCTGAAATTCCCGGAGATAAGTATGTCTTTCTTGGTTCCGTGGATAAATTAACAGACATCTTGAAAATTGATTTAGACGTTTCTACGCTTCAGGATTTGTTAATTGGCAACCCAATAGGATTAAGTAGAGAGGAAGGTAAAATGAAAAGTGGTATAGAAAAGTTGGATGTTGAATATTACACGCTTATTTCTCGATTGTCGCGTCGAGTAAGAAAAGCAAATGAAATTCAAGACTCATTGTCACACAACGAGGGCAGGAGAATTCAAAGACGCCTCGAGGACAATGATTGGATTTCTTCGAAATTTTGGATTGAATCGAATTTGTATAAAGTAGTGAAATGCGAATTAACCGACATACGCACCAAGCGAATGGTTCAGATGAATTATTCTGAATTCGATCAGGAAGATCCAACACATTATCCGCATAAGTGCAGCATTCAAATCAACGATGTTAAAGGAAAGACTTCGCTTGATTTTAAAATTGTTCGAATAAATACACAGAATCATTACGATTTCTCGTTCGATTATGACAAGGAATACCCCATTAAACGAAAATGGAATGAAAATACTGAATAGGTCAATTCTTGCCCACGCTTTGCTTTTGGTGATTCTTGTTTGTTCAGGTATGACCTTTCAATGGCTATTTGCTCAAACCAAAAAAGCTGAACTCACTTCACGGCGAAGTGAGTTGAATGAGGAAATAGCTAGAACAAAGCAACTCATTAAGGAATATCAGTCTGATCAGCGCAATGCTTCAGCAGAGCTTTCGCTTTTGAACGAACAAATTCGTTTGCGAGAGGAGTTAATTCGATCTATTAATTCCGAAGTAGGAGCCATATCTGGAGAGATTAGCAATGGCGAAGGACGCGTGGTTGAATTGGAAGAAAGTATTCAAGATCTTAAGGAAGAATATGCGAGAATGATTTACAACAGTTACAAGCAGCGCTCTTCATACTCTAAATTGTCATTCATTCTTTCTTCAACAGATTTCTTTCAAGCAGTAAAGCGCGTTCAGCTTTTGAAACAATACGCAGAGAATAGAAAGTTTCATGCGCAGCAAATGAAAGATGCGCAGCAGGAAATAGCTGAGAATATTTCTATGTTGGAAGGAAATAAGCAAACCAAATTGGCCCTTTCAAGCGACGAACAAAACGAGAGGAATGAAATTGCCTTGAACAAATCGGAACAACAAAAGAAATTAGAAGTATTAAAATCGGAAGAAGGAAAATTGCGTGAAGTTCAACGTCAAAAAGAAATTGAAAGAAGACAGTTAACTACTAAGATTGAAGAAATAGTTCGTAAAGAAATTGCTGCGGAAAATGAACGCATTCGCAAGCAAGATGCAGAGAAGGCGCGATTAGCGGAAGAGAAAAAAAAGGAAGATCAGCGAAGAGCTGCTGCAAATGCTACAGCTTCAACCAACGCTTCTGCAAATGCAACAGGAACAGCAATGCGCATTAAAACCAATACTCCCGTTGCGGTTGTCACGCCCCCGAAACCGATAGAGCGTTCTTCGTCGAAAATTGAAAATGCTCCAGATGTTGTTTTGGCCAACACCGTTTTCGAACAAAATAAAGGAAGTCTCCCGTGGCCCGTTTCTTCAGGTGCAATAGGTTCTAAGTTTGGACGACATGCCCATGAAAGCATTTCTGGAATAGAAGTCAATAACAAAGGGATCGATTTCATTACTTCTGCCAATGCTGAAATTTTAACGGTTTTCAGCGGAACAGTAACAAGCGTCTTCAACATTCAAGGAGCCGGAATGAATGTCATTGTTACACACGGAGCCTACAAGACCGTTTACAGCGGTCTGCAGAACGTTTATGTTTCTGTGGGTTCGAAGGTGAACACCAAAGATAAAATAGGCACGGTAGCAGACAATGGTGAAGGTTACGTTCTTCACTTTGAATTGGGAAAAGTTTCGGAGGCCGGATGGGTTCCGCAAAACCCTGAGCTATGGCTGAAGAGACGTTAGTAATTAAACGAATTTAGGATCCGTTTCCATTAAATGTCCACATGATTTACACGTTCTCATTTCTTCACTTCCATAGAATTCTCTAAATCGCGGTAAGAAATCTTTTTCAATGTTTTCAAGAACGAAATAGGTTTCGTGAAGCGGGTGATTACACTTTTCGCAAAACCAAAGAAGGCCATCTTTTAATTCGCGATCTGCTCGTTTCACTTCGATTACAATTCCAACAGTTCCTTCTCCTCTGCGCGGTTGGTGAGGTGTTCTTGGCGGAAGCAAAAACATTTCGCCCTCCTTCACTTCAATATCTATGGCCTTTCCATCTTCTTGAACACCTATCATAACGCTGCCTTCAATTTGAAAAAACCACTCTTCGGTTTCGTTGAAGTGATAGTCTTTGCGTGCGTTTGGACCGCCAACAATCATGATTACGTAGTCTTCAGATTCAACATATAGATTCTTATTTCCCACAGGAGGTTGAAGCAAATGTCTGTTTTCTT
>Ga0209107_10002400_pt1 | contig 10384 bp, 6 predicted proteins | sample LakErihyJuly2011_2_FD_187460 | JGI IMG/M metagenome (GOLD analysis project Ga0209107, IMG submission 187460) | Freshwater microbial communities from dead zone in Lake Erie, Canada - CCB hypolimnion July 2011 (SPAdes) (version 2) | ecosystem: Environmental > Aquatic > Freshwater > Lentic >... | reverse complement strand
GCCGAGTGAGAATGATAGGCTTAATATTGGTCTTATGAAGGAATTGTCTGGACAAGATAGGATTTTAGTGAGAACCCTATTTAAGGAACCTTATGAATTCAAGCCGCAATTTAAGATGATTTTAACGTGCAATGAACTCCCCGAAATTCCTAGCGATGATGGAGGAACTTGGCGACGTATCAAAGTATGCAACTTCTCTAGTAAATTCACAGAGACACCTGATATCAATAAGCCCACAGAGTTCTATATGGATTTAGAGCTATCCGATAAATTTGACAGATGGAAAGAGGTATTTATAAGTATGTTGATAGACAGACATAAGCATATTAATCCAATGGCAATTCCAGAACCAAGTGAGGTTCGCGTAGCAACTGAGAGCTATAAGCAGAATAATGATATTGTTGGACAATTCATTAATGAAAGAATTATTATTGACCCGCAAATCAAGGAACCACGTATTACAATTGCAAAATTATATACCGACTTCAGGTTATGGAGTATATCAAATGTGGTTAAAGGTAAGAAATGTCCAGACCGCAATCAACTCAAAGCATATGTAGAAAAATTATTAAATAAACCTTATGAAGCAAAGGGATGGACTGGTATCGGATACAAAGAAGAAGATGATGAGGATGATGAATAGATAGAGGTTATTGGTTGTAGGTATTGTAGGTATTATATTTAATATATCCTATCTAAAAAATTGATATAAAGATGACTATTATTTATTTTTTTAATAATACGGAAAGGATATGCCTGAAATTATTTGGAAAATTGAAGATAATCAATTTGAATTGTTTAAGTTTTTTGATGATGAAGTTGATAACAGCGAAGATTATTTTACATTATATGTATTTACAATTATTGAAGAAATGAACCGCGAAGCAGCAATTGTATTTGCAGATTATACTTTTTCTGATAATTTTTGGGAATTATTAGATGAAGATAAGATAGATTATATATATAGAAAGATTATTATAGAAAATATCGATAAGTTCTCTTTTAACGAATGCTATAATCTTCTTTCTATTCTTACATACCAAAAATGGATAGACGAAGAGAATGAATTATTCACATTTCAAAAACTAAGAGAAATCATTAAGTCCAATAATTTGGGACTAATTAAAAGGAAGTTGTATTATGCTACAAGCGATTGTATAGTTTATTCTAAACATATTGAAAATATAGCAATAGACCATTTTAATGTTATAGATACTGCTACTAATGCTCAATCATTGCGTATTTGTTATAAGATAGTATTGAAAGATAATTCTAATAGTATTGCTAGATGTATCTATGAACAAATAGGTCATACTAAGAATGCTGATAAGGATTTGTTAGTAAGCAATACTAACGACTATATATTAAATCACTTAAAATCACCTTTGTATTGCAAAGACGATATAGAGAATGTAATAAGTCAGTATGGTGTTCAAAAAGCGATTGAAGAGTTTATTGCAAATCGCGAAAGGTATGATAATATAATTACAATGATAGACAATGATATATCTAAGATATATTTAGGTGTAGCTTATTATATACTAAGCGGGTCTTTTGAATACACGTTATTTGTTAGAAGTAGTTTATAGTTTATAGTTTATAGTTTATAAGTTGAAGAATAAATATGTAAAGATAATAATATATAAATCTAAAAACTGATTTTTTTATTTATCATTTTAACTTTCAAGAACCTTTCTAGAAGAGCATCAAAGCATTACAAATCCCACAAACGTCAAATATGACCACCAATGCAGATTATCATCAGATTGAAGATGATATTGCCGATATCTCGCGAACAATTGCCAAGCAACAGCAGTATGTCTATGATTTAACCACGCAACGCATCAATACCGCTTACCAATATGACGCATATGTTAAAGGACAACGACACAATCTTAGAAGATTTATAAAGCAGAAAAATGAACTTGAAAATAAATTACAGCGTATTCACGAGGAACGCTATAATGAATTCAATAAAACTGCAGCATTATCTGGCATAAGCGATGTTTTGTCCTTAGCATTCCAATACGCGCACCCAATAGATAAGACCACAAATAAGTATGCAGTTGAGAAGCGGATAATAAAGAATGCTAGAAGTCATTCTCCAAATAGCCGCAATTATGACAATGATAGAGAAATTGTTCGAGTATATAAAAAAGATAGATTTGAATTATTTCTCGATTTCCTTACAACTATTCTAAAAATATTAAGATTTCTATGTGTAATAGCATTTGTAATATTATACATTATATATGCGTTCGCTTACATATATACTAAGATTTTTGGTTAGATATCTGTAGGATTACTTAGGTATTTTATCCATATCTCTTTAGGATAATTAGATTTCTTAAGGTTTAAGTAGAACCCTACCTCTACTGCTTGTTCATAATAAGTCCTATTTTGCGATAACTGGGTATCACTATACAGGCTATTGATACCTTTTAGAGATAGCAAATGATTTATCTCATTAATATTTTCAATAAATTGTGAAAGGATATCTTCAGTAATAGTTAAGTTATTTTTATTTACTGAGTATTTTGATAGAAAATTCTCTAAGATATCTTTGTTTGTATTTAGAAGATTGAATACTTCTTTTTTATTTATGCGCGGCTGTCTGCTCGTCTCGCATTGGTTTGACAAAATAAGTCCCTTAAATCTCTTTTGCCTACATAGTTTATTGAGGAACTCCATAACATTTATATCTACGATAATAGGTTCTTTGAATGGCAAATGATTATTGATTTTAGTATATAATTCGATACTTTGCTTAACGTTAGTAGTCTCGCATTCATCTACTGCATATATCCATACATATACCTTGTAATCGCAACTAAAATATTTGTCGTGAGCAGTTATATATTTTTGAATAGCGCCGTGCCTATGGTTGCCGTTAATGATTTTAATGATTTTCTCGTCAATCTTACTCTTTTTGTCATAAATCGCATCGATAGTGAAAGGTATCGCGTAGCCGTCGGCGATAGAAGCATATAACTCATCTATTTTCGTTTGTTCTAATTCTCTGTTAAAGACAATGGGACTTGCGTATGCAAGAAGTTCCCTAAATCCTATTTTAATCAGATACTTGTCATCGTTAATTTTATCTATGATTTTGTCTGTAATATTGAAGAAAGGTATGTTGGTGGTATTCGGCGGGTCTGAAGTCTTTGAATTAATCTTCTCAAATTGCTCGTTTATCCCTGTATCATCAATATAACTCATATTGTGCTGGGTTATTCTAGTTGTATTATGTTGCTATAATATCGTATATCAATTTTTATTTTTTATCTAAATCTATCTCTAACAATATAAATATGTAGGCGAAGAGCGACGATATTATAAGCCCACATATCTCTATTGCAATATGATAAGGGAATACATAGGTATCCATCATCGCGCTGCAATTGTATTTTTCATTGAAGAATAGCGCTATGATGACCGCAAATAACATTAGCAATATTGGTAGTAATTGCTTGGCAAATGCAGGTAATTTAACATTCCATAACCCAGTAATAAGCACAATAACCCATATATTTATGCCTGATATAGCATTGTATAATGTTCCAATGTAATTATATAATATGTATATGTCGAGCAATATTACCCCAAATATTATAGGAATATTAGGGAGTTCGCCGCTAATAAATGATATTGCGTTGATTAGCGCGACTATTATAATATATGAGATTGCGTGAATAATATACACGTGCTCTAGGCTATACTCATTATCACTCCAGAACATATGAGAATATGCGTGATATGCTTGGAATACGAATAAGGATGCTATAAAAAGCCGTATTTCTATATGTTTCGCTAGCGATAATAAATAAAGCAATATGATACACGACAAGACATTGATACTCGCGGAATATGGCTGGTCTACGATGTCTCCCCTAACCTCGCAAGTATTGAAAGGAAATGGCTTGGGTTTATCAGGTTTATCAGACATTACCTTACTTATATTTAATATACTTAATATTTTTTGTAAAAATATATCCATATATTAGAAAATGAAATATTCTGATGCATTAAAGATATATAATCAAGGGAAACCTGCGTGGTGTTCTCCTCGCAAAGGCACCAATGATTACAAAGCGGTTCTTGCGATTATGAAAGGCTCACCTAAATCTCCAAAGAAAGCATCGCTATCTAAAGCATCTCTCGCAAAAGCATCGCTATCTAAAGCATCTCTCGCAAAAGCATCGCTATCCAAAGCATCTCTCGCAAAAGCATCGCTATCCAAAGCATCGCTAGTAATGGCTAAAATGTCATCAAAGAAACCATCTTCTAAATCTCTCCTGTTTAAAAAGGCAAATGTTATTCAACGTTTCTTGAAGAACAAATTAATTCTTACTAAAAATAATTTAGATACACGTGTGCAGCGCTATCATTTGATTAAGAAACGTTTGGCTGATATTAAAACAAACAGGTGCCTTACAAAGAAGATGTTTGGTAATAAAAGCGGATATACAATTGACGGAATTGTTAATTTAGAAAAGAAAATAGGAAGTGATAGTGTTAATGCCTCTATATATCTAACGAGTATGCCTTATCTACTAGGGTCATATCCGATTGCAAGTAAATTAATGAAATCTACTGCAAATAATGAAAGCGAAACCAAGATGAACACGTGGATTACTGAAAATCTAATTTTACCAAAGAAGTCTAAGCATTTTGTAATAATGTATAAGGCTACTAAATGTCCTTCATCAGGAAGCCCAGCAAAGAGACTACTTATAGGAGAGCGATTAGTGAATTATAATGAACTATGTAATGGCGATTTAAGTTCTTTGATGAATACGGATGAAAGGAACGATGAGATGCTTATGATAAACTTGGCTTACCAAGTATTGATTGCAGTAGCGACATATCAAAATAGGGTAGGCTATAGTCATATGGATTGCCATCACGGCAACTTCTTATATCAATTAAATACCGAAGCAAGCAGCACAGGATACTATCACTACATCTATAATGGGCTCAATTTCTATATCAAAAGTTGCAAGTATAATATGTGCATATTTGACTTTGGGTTAAGTGTGCCTATGAGTAAAGCAGATGATAGATATGTATTTAGCGATTACTATAGAATACTTCACGCATTTGTAAGCGAAAAAACAATGGGATGGATTGAAGGTAATGTTATTGGAAAAATCAATGCTAATATGTTTATGATTATGTCTAGGGTGCAAAGATTAATGGCTGCTTTACTAAACAATGGGAGTGCAGATATGTTTCAAGCGATTATAGATTTTGTGTTCAAAGATTTCAAACCTGAGAATGGTATATTTACAACTGATAAACCTGCAAACATATTAAATAAAATACCTTTTATTATCAATAAAGTAGAAGCATATCCCAAGATTGACTTTAAGAATGCTTAATCAACAGCATTCTTGGAATACTTATACCTTATTTTTTTAAATATATTATTATAAAGTAGTATATATATTATGTCTGTTCAAAAATTAAAACCAATAAAAGTGCATCCTAGTTTAAAAACACTTTATAGTAGATATGATGAAATTACAGAAGCTCATTGTAAATATTTATTACATCATTTATATACACATAATATTACAGAATGGATTAATCCACTAACAAAAAAAGATGTTCAAAGAGATAGTCCTATTACTCTCAGTTTTTTATCTAAATGTTATTATGGTGAATGGAGTGAACAATATGTAATTATAAAAGGAAACAATCTAAAATATAAAGAGCATGTTGTAAAATTTATACATGAAGCGTATTTATATGATGTTCGGAATCGACCATCGCCAAACGTAATTACAGGAACTACGCCTCCAGTAGCAACTACGCCACCAGCAACTACGCCTCCAGTAGCAACGCCTCATAGAAGTAATTCTCCAGTTGGTGCTGCAACAAATAAACCAAGAACCAACTCGCCTAGTTTGCCTCCTCAAGCTGCGCGACAAAAAAGCAAATCGCCACCGGGTGCTGCGACAAATAAACCAAAGTCAAAGTCGTCAAAGTCGAGTAGTTCAAGTAAGTCAAGTGCCAAACTTGATTTTTCACCAAAAAGCATAAATTCTATAGTGAAAAACACAGGGTCTTTGAGTATAAATGCTGATAAACTTACTGAGGATGATTGTATTGAATTAGTAGAAGAAATAAGAAAGAAAAAACGCGGGAAGACTGCAGAAGAAATTAAATTAATAACATTTATTAATCCAATAACAAATAGAGAGATACCATTAAAAAGTCCAATATTTAAAAGTTTTATGTCTAAATGTTATTTTAAATTTAACCATAATAAAAAACTACAAAAATCAATTAAAAAAATAGTTAATATTAAATCATTAGACCTTTTAAATGAAAAACTCACAAATATCGATAAGGCAAAAGAAGATGCACAGGCAAAAGAAGAGGCAAAACGTCTTGCAGCAGAAAAAGCAAAAGAAGAGAGGAAAAAAAACATACCAATTATTGATAGATATATTGAAGGACTTGTAGATGAATTTAATGTGCGTTGTGATGAATTAATTGCTAATTGTGATAAAGATGGTGTATTAAAAAGCCATTTATATATATCAAATGTGATTAACTCTATTATTATTATAATATACACAAAATATCTACATTTACCATATTATTATGATGAATTATATTTAGATAATACATCTCAATTAAGTTTAAAAGTATTTATGTATGATGATACATTTCGCGAATATTATGAGAGCAAATCATTAGTTCCTTATCAAGAATTCAAGAAATATTTTAATGGTGGCAAAAATGTAATATATCAGAAACATGATTTGACAAAAGATGTCGACTATACAAATATCAACTTAGAACCTAAAACAATAGAAAATTACCATCTAAATACATTACTAAATCGCCAGCATGTATTTGAAGCATTTAAATACGACCCTTATGGTGGTAGAAATTATATTAGTCATATGCTCCAATATAATAAACTAAATACCAGTTATTATACAAGGTTAAATTTCAATCATTATAAATTTCCAGATACATTAAACTTTGCCAAAGATGTTATTGGCGATTTAAATATAAACTATAATATAACAAATGGTTTATTGCCAAAAACTATCTTTTGTGCAAGTACAGATAGAACTATAGCAACTAATATACCTTTTTCATATCTTGTAGGTATAATTAATGATAGATTGGTAAAACTTCCAACTATTACTGGAATTGCAAATGAAGCAACAATTAAAAAGGACTATTATGACAAAATAATAAAGGATATGAAAGAGCATTCATATGGCAATAATGAGACTGAATATGGTGGCGACGATATGATACGCAAGAATATATTATATTCGCTTAATGGACAAGACCCAATATATGTTCAAAAATTTATGGAACAACATAAACAAAATATCTACTACAACTATGAATACACAGGAACTTACCCGATATTTTCGTGGATACCTTTAAATCACGAAAATATTGGTTCTGACACAAATCTACAATATTGTTATCCTATGTCAACTAAATGGCAACCATTTGATATAGACCCCCCTACTATTCATCTACTAGAATTAGATTATAAAAATCATGGCATTTCACCATATAGTAAATATTTGAATGAAACAATATACAAGGTTATTACAGATGAATATGCTTCTGTAAAATCTCTTCTAATTGCTGATAGGATTGATAAGATGAAAAAAAGAATTACAAATACTATAGGTGTTTACAAAGATAAAACTATTAATCCCAAATATAAAAATAAAAAAATATATCTATATCACGGAACTAAAAAAAGATTACATAGTATAGGTGGAAAAGATAAGGATATAGAGATATTAGGGTTTTTATCAACAAGTTTAAATATTTATACTGCTTCACAATATTCAGGAGTTGGCATAAATAACACTGGTCTCATTTATATAATAGAGGTAGATGATACACATTCATATATAAACTTGAATGACAATTTAAACCAAATACTTATTTTACCACTATCTAGAATTAGAATTATTATGGAGTTTAATGTCGGTGGAATATGCGTTATTCTTTGTCGTTTGTTTAGAACACCAACAAGAGACCAAACCAATCTGCTATATAACAAATTATTTGATGTAAATATTACAAAGGTTAATAAATATATAACTTACCGAATAACTGCAAATAATAATATAATGCCAACTTGTGCTTATATTTTAGGTGATTTATGGAAAACTGAGAAGGATGCGCCTTATAAAGAAGATTTAGAAATATACAAGGTAATGCGAAGTAATTTGAATAACAAAAGAATTAACGATAAATGGGGTATGACACATCGCGAAAGAAAGGATGAATTTTTATATTTTAGTCTTGGTCAAGAGTATGAATTATATGTTGATAGAGGGGTGCCATTAATTTCAGGAAGTTTAGAAGATATTAAATATAGCATACATCAACACTTTATTAAGGATTGTTATAAGGCACTTGATATACCTTGCATAGATTATATATTTATTCATGGTGCAAATAAAGCAAAGAATAAAATTACAGGCACACAATTCAATAAATGCCCTATATCTACTGGTATATTGTTAAAAGACTATAAAAATAATCGCACTGCCCAATATAAATATAATATTAATAATTTCTTTATCGATGCAATATTTATGTTCAATAGCATTAAACATGATAATAAAAAACTAAATTTACAAGAGGAACAAGGAGATGGTAAAATATATGCTGATAAAATAGAGGGTTTTAGGGATGCTGGAGCATATCTTAATGGCTCCATAAACCCGCTATTTAAAAAGGATGCGGTCATCGGAGAACACATACAATATATGAGAGATTGGAAACATATGTTTATTAAATATAAGGAAGCAAGTAAAGAAGATTTAGCAAAACATTTTAAATGGTGCCATAAAAGAATTACTAAATTAATGGAAATTATCACTTCTGTATCTGAAAATTATTTATTCTTTATTAATAATACATTAAAAGGGAATATAAAAACAAGTCAACGACAGGGAAGAGAAGGGATTTTAGACCATAGTTCTAAAGAATATAGAGAATTATTTACTTTAATAAAAAATCTTGAAGAAACTTTGCTTGAAAGAGCAAGCTTTTATCAACTATGCACACGTGATAATGTTAATGGTATAGATAAATCTATAGATTTTATTAAATTTTTATTAAGTGATAAAACTCAAGAAAATACCCATAATTCTAAATTATACAAACACGTAATTCAAGAAGAACTAATTTTAGAAGATACTGGTATGTTTTTGGGTGGTATTATGAGTATAAAAGAAATGACAAAACAAGGAGCAATATTTAAGCCTGATACTGATAAAGCAACTAATATTGATCATATGAAAATATATGAAGAATTTAAAAATGTTCCTATATCGGAGTCTAAAGATATGCGTAAATTTAAAGATATGCCAAAAGATATGCAAGAATATTATGGCAATGGTAAAGATGAAAAAAGTAAATATATTGATATAAGTAATGAATGTCATTTTAGATTTATTACTAAAAAATAGATAACCATTTTAGGTCATCTTTACATTACCTTACATTACCTTACATTACATTACATTACATTACATTACATTACATTACCTTACATTACATTACATTACATTACCATTGAATATATCAGTAATTGTCTCATACGTCTAAACATACCTAGCAGAGTAAAAGCGAGGGATAATAACGTCGCCATCATCATTCAGTGTAAAACCGCAAAAGAATGAATTGAATTCGAACCAGTCGCGTAGGTCAATAATGTTGTTCATATATTCTAAGTTATATACAGGATACAAATGATTATACATATTTAGTATATTAAATATACACGTTGTAAAATTATATGTTTCTAAAATATTATTATAAATATCAATATAACACTTGAATACATATGCGTCCTTGTATTCTATTCTTATTTTGTCATTCAATAGTTTGACCCTTTTGATATTTTGATATTTATCCGTAAAACTACTCAGGAAAATGCTAGAATATTCTTCCAATATTTTTTTAACACTATTATAATTATCAGTAGGAAGTGTATCCTTCATTGGATATATTGTGAAATCCAAGTATTTTATAGTAGAATAGGTGCTATTATATTTAATCATCTTTGATTTATTAAGTCGCAAGAAATCCGTCTCATTATCTGCGTAATATAGGAAATATTTGTAATAAGGGTCATCTATATCTTTCTTATAGCATAGCATAATACTCCAAATTGCACGGCTTTTATATGGGTCATAATGGTTCTTCTTGATATATTCTACCAATTTGTCGTAATTATCTAGCGGCTCTCTCTGGTCGCTTATAAGAGTTAATGTATTATTAAATACCTTCTTATATATGATAGTTTTTATATCCTCTGGTAAATCATATAAATAGTTCTTAGCAAATGCAGACATTTGATTACTAAATAAGTTAT
>Ga0209107_10002399_pt1 | contig 10390 bp, 9 predicted proteins | sample LakErihyJuly2011_2_FD_187460 | JGI IMG/M metagenome (GOLD analysis project Ga0209107, IMG submission 187460) | Freshwater microbial communities from dead zone in Lake Erie, Canada - CCB hypolimnion July 2011 (SPAdes) (version 2) | ecosystem: Environmental > Aquatic > Freshwater > Lentic >... | reverse complement strand
AAGCCATAACAGCATCATACTCAATTGCCTTTGACCAAGCCACTTGGCTCATCATTGGCGGATTATCTTGATCAGAGATATCGTCTGCTGTTGCAGCGGTGATATCAATAATAGGAATATTGTTAGATACCGCAAGCATTTTAAACTCACGAGAAACATTTCTATTTCTTTCTACTTCAGAGTTAGAACGCTTGTTGTCATTAAATAGCTGGTGGTAATCTAGTATAACTAAGTCTGGCTTATGCTGATCTATCTTACCTTGAATGGTTGCAGGAGTAACTTCTGATGCACCCTCATTTGAAATAAGAACAAAACTATTCTTTCCCTCAAACTTTTTATTTCCCCAACTGCGGAAATCATCAATGTTAATATCACCCTTTGACAAATCACTTGCACGGAATATGCCTGAGCCAAGCATTGTGAAGATACGGTCACGCATATTTTCTGGAGACATTTCAAGAGATACAATCATTGGCTTAAAGCCTTGCTCCCACGCCTTGCAAGCAAGATAGGCAGTAAACCAAGTCTTACCCTTTCCTGGCCAACCAATTGCTACAATCAAATGTCCTGGAGCCATACCTGTTGGATATGCTTTATCAATCGCTTCAAACCCTGTAAGGATTCCTGGCGCTCCGCCCATTACAGATGAACGCTCTTTAACTGCTTGGTAATGTCGTGCAGCGTTTTCAACATCAACAATATCTAAGTCTCTTACGTTGTTTGTGTATCGGCTTAGTCCAGCAAGGTCGCTCTGCATTTGTGCAAGAACTCTTGATGCTGCATCTTCTTTTAGGGCCGAGCCTCCACGCAAAATAATTGTCTTAAGCTTGTTAGATATAAACTCATTCTTTAGTATGTCTAGGTAGTAGCCAGTTTCTGCCTTTGCTTCTACTGGCTCAAAGTCTTTGTGTCGTTCCATAAGAACGCCTGCTTCAGGAACTGCTTTAAACTTATAGTAGTATGACTTTAGGCTTTCCCAGATATCTCTATGCGATGTAAACAGATCATCTACGTTGTCTGCCAGTAGTGTGCTAATATCTTTGTTCTTACATACAGCAGAGATTAATGTTGCTTCTGTATTCACTCTTCGCCCTCCACCATCTTCTTAGTCTCATTCAGTAGAATGCTACGGTTAAACTTGTCCTTCTTAATTTCTTTATTCAATGCATCAATTCTGTCAAAGTTGTTATAGAAGAAATTTAATGGGTGCCCTGTCTTGTTGGTTGAGAAATAGTATATTAAAAGTTCCTGAGCACGTTGGAATCCAACGCTCTCGATAACATCGTTCATAGCCCACTTTTCCCTAAACTTATTTACAGTAAGAGACTTGTTATATTTCTCTTTGTAAAGTGACAGGTATAGTCCAATCAGGACGTATGGCTCTTTCTCATTTGCCACTCTTTAACTCTTCTTCTACTTCACGAGTCTTTTGAATAAGCTTGTCTTCAACAAACTTATAAACTCTTTCTGTTGCCGCATCAACACTTTCTCCAGATCGAAGATCATCCTCAACGCCAACACCTATCTTGATGCTTTCGTAATTTCCTAAATTGCGTGTGAACGAAAGGTCCACCTTAACTCTAGTTGTCACTTGTGCTCCTTCATATGCCTAGATAAACTATCATGGGCGAATATGCCCCATCGCAATTCCCATTCTTTTCCACAAGTAGGACAAGTAACGCTTCTGTTCATTACTCCGCCTTCCATACTGGTACGAATCCCGAGTCAGTCTTAGTATACAATATAATGTTGTGTTTGAAAAGACCCAGCAGCTCTGCTTTTGAAGGCAAATTTTTAGAGTGCCCTGAGTCTAATATAAACTCATGTAGGCCCAGTATATCTTTCTGGCTAAACATATACTTAGACCAGTGTTTGTTTTCTGGATCTCCTATTGGGTATATCTTTGCAGGAGCTTTAATCTTTCCTTCTAGGATATAATCGTGAAGAGTTACTGTGTGCTTATTTAAAAGCCCAGAGACGTCTTTCATAGTGTAAGCATTTTCCATGTTCTTTTCAACTTGAGAATATGAATACATGACTCTCTTACGATCAGGGTAGCACCAAGCAACTAATTCATCTTTAGATCTTGATGATCTCAAAACCTTATGTACTTTATCGTTTAAGAAGAAATACCGTAATTTTTTGAGTTTGCTGTTTCTCTTTTTTCTAGCCATTTCCCGAAAGCACTCGTCTCTTTATTAATCATATTTCTTTTCCCGCATAGAATGCAAAACAACTCTACGTGTAGTTTTTGCGAGAATACTCTGTCTACAAAAACTCTACCACCACATTTTCCGCACCACATTATAAGGTAATCAGCTTCCCGTCAACAACACATGAATAGTCTGGAGCAACATGTATCATGTTGATATGTGGATAATCATTAACTATATGTGCTACAGCAAAACCTTTTTGCCAGTCGTGGTGTTGCATGTACTTCATTCCTGGACCCTTTTCGTCACACATATGGCCAAGCTCATAGCCTCTAAGTGTTTCTCCTTCTCCGCCGTTTCTTAATTCATAAGTTACTAGGTGGGATGCAATTCTGTGAGAGTGACCTCTAATTAAAGATACCTGTAGGTCTTCCATGTCCTTGCGGACGGAACCAGTTGCTGCAATTGATAGTCCGTGGTGTACATGGATATCTCCAAAGCGGCGCTTAGGTAGTTCGTTATAGTGAATATATTCATAACCTAAAGAGTCTAATCCCCAAAGAGCTTCTGGAGTAACCTCATTAATATAGTCAGGAAGCTTTGCATCTACATAGTTAAAAATTCTAACATCGTGGTTTCCTAGTGCTGAAAACAGTTGCGCTTCTGGCAACATCTCTCGTGTCTTTGTATAAAAATCTCTTGCGCCCTTTGCTTCATGGCGCATCATTGGAACAATAAGGTCTCGACTATCAGTCTTATGAAGGTTTAAGAACTCTGCTGAGCGTCCTTCTGTATACTTACTATAGCAGGCCTGATCGTCTGTATCACCAAGGTAGTCAACGACGTCTGGCTTAAACCACTTCATTACCTTAAACCAAAGGGCAATCATCTTGTCATCTTGATATGGGAATTGCTGGTCGGATGAAATCATCCACTTTAAATCGTTACTCATTGTCTACCTTAATATGTAAAAAAGTCACGGGTACGTGACTTTGGTGTTACAGTAATTGTAACATATTGGTTTAGCTTGTCAATAGGGGGTTATGCTTCTACAGCAAAACAATCAAACTCTATGGTTGCTTTTTCTTGAGCCGTGCCACCTGGGCCTCTAACTCTAAAGGTCATACTCTTTGCCGTAACGCTTACAACAATTGCCGTAAAATTAAGTTGTTGGTGCGTCAATTTAGCAGAACTTCTTGGCTGAACCCAGCACCTAGGAGCGGTTTTAAATGTATCCTTATCAAAAGTCCAAGTGCCTCCCGAAGTTGCTGTTTTTGGGTCGATATTAACTTTAATGGTTGAGTGATACACCTTTGATGAAACTTTTGTTCCTCCCTGACCCTCTCCTGCGCTGGCTAAGCTTAAAGAAAATGTAGACGTTGTCTGCTTATTCAATAGGTTTAAATCAGACACAAGTTTATTAATAATGTCTGATGTTACTGGATCTCCAGCATTAACTGGTTGCGACTCTAATATTGCCATGTTTTACCCCTTTGGTTGTTCCGCTGGAACTTCCTGTGATTTATTTTCTTCAGATAATTGTGTTATTTCAGCACGAAGTACAGCAATATGTGTCTCGTATTGTGAGACAATCTCGCCTATACGTTGCTGTAATGCTTGTACTACTAGGTCTATTTTTTCCATTATATCTCCTTGATAGATTTACAGTATACCATTATGACTCTAGGGCGTCAAGCCTGTCTAATATTCTACCTACTACGTCTGCTAGTACTACTGAAAGACCTGCATAGTTTACTGCTTCTGGAGAACCATCTTCATTATAATTAACTAGCAGTTCTAGTCCAGGAATTTCTGCAACTTCTTCTGCAATTAAACCAGTGTAGAATGTATTGTCTCCACGCTCCATATCTTTTATTCCGTGGTACTTTACTGGTCTTAAAGCTTTTATAGATGCATCAGGATAAGAAACTGTTTCTATGTCCGTTTTATATCTTATAGATGAAGTAGATCTTGCCATTAATCCTGTAGTAGAGTTAATAAATGCATTTGCGTTTGACGTAGTAGTATCGCCAGACCTCATGTTAAAGTTTTGGCCAGTGCCAGTACGTATTCCGTTTGTTCCAGTAATGTCTGTATATCCACCAACACCGTCGAAAGTTATTCTTGTTCCAGCACTTCCAGCAACGCTTGCTACTGAAGTTCCAACATATACTTGGCCATAAACGTTTCCTGCTTGGTTTGGTGCAGTTGGACCTCCTTGTATAATTATTGCTCCGCCTGTAGTAGTAGTTCCAAATATATTACCTACTACTGTTCCTGAAATCAAAACTTGCAGGCTATCAATAGTTGAATCTACTAATTGAACTCTTGTGCTTGAGCTGCTTGTTTGAACTTTTGTTCCAATAATTGTTCCGCCCGTGATTGTATTACCAGTAAGCAGAGCGGCACTAATTTTGCCTCCGCTAATTGTTCCATTACTTGCATTAAGTACTATTGAGTCTCCTCCAGAAGGAGCATTACCTAATAATTCGTTACCACTAATTGCCCATCCTGCTGCATAGCTAGTTCCAAAATAACCACTCGCTGCTCTAACTTCTCCAGCAAATGTAGCATCCCCAGCACTTGTTATGGTAAAAGTTGGTACTCCATTTTTGTATCCTAAAAGTCCAGTAGAAGTTATTTTAACACCACTGCCGCTTGCAGAGTTAGAAGAGCCTGAATAGATTTCAAAACCAGCTGCGTCTGCTGATATTTTATTATCTACAGAACTTTGCACAACATATGCACTTGCATTTAATTTACCATTTAATGATGTTTGTAGTGCCAACTTTGTGTTAGGCTTTTCTGTCCAATTTTGTCCTGCTGCATACGCTGTCCATATAGTATTCTGATCTCCACCATTTATCCACAAATCTCCAGCTCTGTTTGCAAATGGCTGAGTGCTATCTGTTGTAACAAAAATTGTATTCTTTGTCGCTAATCCTGAAGTCAGTGTACTTATCGTTCCAGCTTGTCCAGATAATGTACTTTCTGCAGTAACTAGCCTGCCATTTATTCCAGAGGTTACTGAATTCAAAGTATAAAGATCTAGGCTGCCCGTTGTTACATAACCTTCAATTGTTGAACCTGCGCCTAATCCTAGAACTGCCCCCGTTGCATATAGAGTTCCATCTTTTGCAACCTTAAATTTAGCATTTGAAGCATTCTGGCTTCCAATCCATAGTCTATATGTAGGATCATTTGCACTTAATCTAACAATAGATGCCAGTGTTCCTGTTGTATCTCCTAGAGTTATTGTTCCATTACTTTCAATTTTTGTATTAGAGCCCTGAATATATCCATCTGTTGTAGATGTTGCATTAAGTGTCCACCCACCTATGTATCCCTTACGAGCATCAATTAATCCGTCAGAGGCTTGAATAAAAACGCTTTGCTCTCCATTTGCGCTGTGTGCGTAAAGCCCACCCGATTGCATAACAACTCTTGCCCCCGACACAGTTCCGTCTTGTGCAAATGTTCCGCCAGCAATTATGCTTCCTGTTGTTACTCTAAGGTTTCCAGTAAATACTCCGCCTGTTGCATTTATCTTACCTGTCGTATAAACATCTGATCCGTCCCAGTATAAGAATGAGGTTGCACTTCCAACTCTAAACTGACCAGTATTTAGCCAGTAATTGTGGCCGAAGTTTGTTGTTGATCGGTCTAATATAATCCCATTATATGTACCCGCAGTTTGTGTAGGAGTAATTGTTGTAGATGTATTAATTGATTGTGTAATACCTGTTCCTATTTTAAACAGGTCTGCTGTTTTACCACCAATAGATAATATAGATCTTAATTGTAAATTACCTGCTGGAGCATTCGGATCCGACACTGGACCAAAAGTTCCCGATGCTACTTGTCCTTGTACTGTTGTGTCCCAAGAAATACTATTAAATGGACTCTTTGCTGTAACCTGCCAGTAGTAAACTGTGTTTGGGGTCAAGCCTGTTATAGAAAACTTTGTTGTTGCTTTTCCATCTACCTGCCCGTACTCCCATAATGGGTTTGTAACGGTTTCAGGATTATTTGCAGACCATCTAATTACATAACCATTTGTATCTGCATCTGTGCTTGCTGTCCAAGACACATCAATTTTTATGCTGAATCCACTTTTATCTTCAGGATCAATTGAAGGGTTTACTGAAACCCCTGTAGGAGCCTTTGGAACTTTTGTTGTATCTATTTCAGAGTTAAGAATTATAACTGGGCCCGCAGTTGCCTCTGATATATTTAAGTCATCCCACCTGTCTCTTGATCTAACCTTCACCCACCTTGGGGCGTAGCTGGAAGCTTGAATAGTTACGTTAGTAGAGGTTCCAACATAAACAATATTTTGTACAGCAAAATCACTTGTAAGGCTTTCAAATATTACTACATCTTCTTGCACACTTGTAGGGTCAAGATCAAACTTAACTCCGTAAGATTTAAATCCTGAAGTTAATGTTAAATTTTTTACAGCTTTAGTTAAATTAGGAATAGTAAAGGACTCTTTCCATATTGGAGATGAGTCACTTAATTTTACTTCTTTTGTTTCTGGATCTTCATACTTATACTTAAACCAAAACTTATACTGCTTATCCTTAACAAGCCTAAGAGTTATTTTTTCTGTATAAGAATCTTTTGAGGTAGATGCAGCTGAAGCTGCTGCTGCAGCATTTGTTTTTTCTAAATCAGCAGGAAGGCTATTGCCAACTTCATCTCCATAGTATTTCATTTAGAAGCTTAATCCAATTCTGTACTCAATAACCATCTGCTTTCCTAACGATTTAGTAATTGGGTTTGCGAGAACTGATCTGCTAATAAGGCCGTAATCTGTTCTGAATGAATCTTCATCGTTTATTCTCATACCGTCAAATAAAGCTGTTGTTGCTCCTGATGCTTTAGCCTTTACACCGCAAGAAATTTTAACAATAGATGTTTGGTCGGGTGTTCCAACTCCAAATCCGCTACTATAAAGATTATTTAAAGTTAATGACTTAACCTTATACCCTACTGACAGATCTCCAGCGTATCTGATCTCGTAGTAACGGTTGCTCGAATCATACATTCGAACAAATACATAATCTAAGTTTGTATCATTTTGATAGTATGCGAGAGTTAAACTGTCTAATGCACTGTATCCAGATACATCTATATTAAAATTATAGAAGTACTCTTTTGTTTGAGATGCTGCTGCGCCGATTGAAAGATAGGATGTTCCAATTTTAGGAAATGGATTCGTGGCTGTTGGGGCAAATGCTCCAGTAGAATCTGTCCAACTTTGATTATCCTCAAAGGTAGAAATGGAGTTACTTGCATAGTCTGTGCTGCTTAAAGATACGGTTGGGAAAAGACCTACTTCATTTATAATTCCAGCTACGTCTACTGGAACTGTTGTCTTGTATACAACTCCGTATGTACTTACTCCTGTTAATGAGCTTGTTTGAATATCAATGCTGCTCATTGAAACTGGAGACTTATAAAACTCAAAGCCTAGCTGTGTATCATTAACTGTTGCTGCGGTAGTTCCTACGCCAAGAGCAATGTCTTTTAGATTTGTATTTGACTGACCAGCTAAGTACTGAGTTATATATCTTTTGCCAAATTTAGTCAACAAATTTTTACTACGATAGATTTCTTTATTATCTTCGTAGAATCTGTATTCCCCAAATGCTTTTATGTTATTGTCCATAGCCCTCTACCCCTATCACTGAATCTCCGCCACTATTTTTAATATTAAAAACAAACTCAACAAATTGATTTTTATTTTTATCCGTAACCATTGTCTTGCTAACTAAGCTTATGTCAGATAGAGAAGGAGCCTTTAATCCACTGTTTTCTTCCTCTTCTTGTTCCTCATCTGGATCTATATAGTCCTCATCTTCTGGGTCTACTGGTTCAAACATTACATCTAGGCTGCCTGGATCAACAATTGTATAGTAGTCTGGCTTTAATATTTTAATTAGAGGGTCGCCAGGAAAGAGCAGAAGCTTTTGTACTTTTGCTGTTGAGGAGGCGGGTTTTTGCACGTTACTCATATTTACATTCTACCATTTCTCATATATGAATCGATCTACAGTCTATAGAAGTTGTGGGTGGCGAATCCTTATCATATGCGCTATTTATAGATAGCACAACAAACTTGTTGGCAGCAAAGCCACTTGGTATAGGGGAGTCTTCTGAAGAGTATAGGCGGTTGGCAGGATAAGAAACCTCAATAACATCTCCAATTTGAATTGTTGGGTTTAAGAAAGTCTGCATAGAGATAACGCTTTGTTGCTTAGACCACTGATCTTTCATCCAGTCGGCCAGGGCCTTGGCCTCAGTCTCTCTTTGAATCCATGTGGAGTCAAACCCTATCTGCTCCATCTTATCAGCATCGCTAAGAGTTGGATCAATATACTCAAAAGAGTCAGAGGAAACAATTGAGTTACCAACTACAACAAATTGTTTTTCTTCATTGTTTGCTAAAGCCGTAAAAGATCCAGTATTATTTAATACATATACATCTAGGGAGAATGAATCAATTGAGCTTCCTGCAATTGTTACATCTGAATTGTTTACTAGTTGTGGATATAAAGGAAAGCCTGGAGTTGTATACCTAGCTTTTATTCTTCTAAGCTCTCTTGCTACTGGCCCAAATTCTCTCAGCCAGGTAGAGCTTGTCTGTTTTGATTTATTATTAAAGATAAAGTCTCCAAATGTTTTTGTTAACGCTGACTCTCCACTTAAAAATCCTTTATATGGATCAAAAGATAAGTCTCCAGCAAACTCTTCGGGAGTTAGTGCAGAGGTATATATATAATCAAATGCTGAAATTCCTTGAAGTGACATTAGTCCCACTTTTTCAGTTATAGAAATTGGATTTTGATCAACCACTACAAAAGATTTATTATTAATTGAAACTCTAAGAGTTAAAACTTTTCCTGGGGTTGGCTGTCCTGCAGCAACAGTAGGAGTTGAGTAGTTGGCACGTATGTCTACCCTATACATTCTTCCACCATTTAGTCCAGTTATGATAGATCCGTCTTCGTCTTTTTGTTGGTCTTTTATTTTTACTGGCTTCCCGTCTACAATCTTATAAAAGTTAATTTCTCTAAAACTTTTATCGGCATTAGAGTTTTGAGAAGTTGCAATAGATAAATAGTATCCACTTGTATTATCTTCACTTAATGAAAATGCTAAACCTGCTATGGTTCTTTGTGCCCCAGTAGCACGGCTATCTTTAGGGTTTTTAAGCAAAGGGAAGTACATGTTTGTTCCAATAATAAAATTATCACTTACAGTGCCATCCGCTTTAGAGTAGTTTGCTTTCATAGTTGCAAGACTATACTTTGTATTCTGTATATAGTCAGTTAAAGTTGGGTCGGTAGCATTTGGTTGTGATTTAACAACTGGTGCAAAAATTGTCATCATAGATCTAGGTACTGCATAAAACAGGTTGTTTTCATTTTTTACATCAGTCCCGTCAGCATTTTTAACTGGAACTTCTTGTAGTGTAAATACAGATTGATCGGTTGTAAATGATCCAGCTCCTCCTACGGTAGATTCCCATTTCTTTCCTGTCCATTCTGCTTGCAAAGAAGTTGTATCGGCACTATGTTTTAAATCGGCAACATCTTTAACAACATCAAAAGCATTTCTAGTTTTAATTCTATATTCACCTGTTGGTTTAAATGTATTTGGTTTTGCTAGTGCCTGCCCAGACTGTACATCTGATTCAGAAGTTATCCACTTGGAAATAGTAGGCTGTCCTGGAATAGCAACTACTGGCTCATATATGTACTTAATTGCATCGTACTCAATTATCTCTTTTCCTAAAACTAGGTATCCGCTATAAGAATATAATTGTTTAGCAGACGATGCTATTTGAACTGGTGAAAGTGTTACTACTCCTAAATCAGCACCTGGAGTTGTTGGAGGTGCTGCTAAATCTTTAATAAGTGCCGCTGCTCCCAAAACAACAACGGGAGATGTATAAATATTATCTCCTCCGCCATCATAGTTAGATGTAACCTGTGGGTTATACATAACCTTAATAGCCTTTACTGTGGGAATATTTTCAATTGCAATTGATGATATGTTTGCAAGCTTTCCATCTGAAGTGCTGTTATATCTAAAAGATAATGCAGGTGTTTTTGTTTTATCAAATATATATCCTCTAGGATAGAACTGCAATATATCGTTATTATCAAACACTGCAATCATCTGAGTATCTTTGCATAGGTCTTGTATATGCTGCCACAATGTCTTTT
>Ga0209107_10002397_pt1 | contig 10392 bp, 9 predicted proteins | sample LakErihyJuly2011_2_FD_187460 | JGI IMG/M metagenome (GOLD analysis project Ga0209107, IMG submission 187460) | Freshwater microbial communities from dead zone in Lake Erie, Canada - CCB hypolimnion July 2011 (SPAdes) (version 2) | ecosystem: Environmental > Aquatic > Freshwater > Lentic >... | reverse complement strand
CCCCCCCGCCGATAAACACCGAGCCCTCCAGCGCATATTCTGTGCGATTACCGATTTTCCACGCTGGCGTGGTCAGCAGGTGATGGTGCGACATCACCGGTTTGTCGCCGGTATGCATAAGGGTAAAACAGCCTGTGCCGTAGGTGTTTTTGGCCATGCCGGGTTGAAAACACGTTTGGCCAAACAGCGCCGCCTGCTGGTCGCCTGCCACTCCTGTGATGGGTACGCCCGCTGCATCAGGCAGCTCGGGACCCACGTGACCGTAGATTTCGGCGCAGGAGCGGATCTGCGGCAACAGGGCGCGCGGGATTTCAAACAGGGTTAACAGCTCATCGTCCCAGTCCCCCGTTTGAAGGTTGCACAACAGGGTACGAGAGGCGTTGGTCACGTCGGTGGCGTGGACGCGTCCGCCGGTGAGTTGCCAAAGTAACCAGCTGTCCACGGTGCCGAATGCGAGGCGCCCCGACTCGGCTCCAGCGCGGGCACCCTGGACGTGGTTTAAAATCCAACGAATTTTGGTGGCGGAAAAATAGGGGTCGAGGCGCAGGCCGGTTTTGGCGGTGACCCAAGGCTCATGGCCGTCGCTGCGCAGTTGCGCGCAGTCGTCGGCCGTACGGCGGTCCTGCCAGACAATCGCATTGTATACCGGCTGGCCGTTCTCGCGGTCCCAAATCACCGTGGTTTCTCGTTGATTGGTCAGGCCGATGGCGGCGATGGCGGAGGCAGGCACTTGGGCGCGGGCGAGCACGGAGGTGAGGGTGGCGCGTTGACTCGCCCAGAGTTCGTGCGGGTCATGTTCCACCCAGCCGGGACGGGGATAATATTGGGCAAATTCCTGTTGGGCGGAGGCGACGATGCAGCCGGCATGGTCGAAAATCTGGGCGCGTGAAGAGGTCGTGCCTTGGTCAAGCGCAAGTATGTAGTGAAGCGAGCTCATGGGGTGAGGGAAAAGGGGGCGTGAGAGAGACGACCTCCGTGTCGTAATTGTGTGATCGGTGCCTATGCGGGCCTCGGTTGGCTACGAGCTTGCGCGGGAGGCAGAGTAGGCATCCCATGCGTTCCCGTCCATGCCCATTCCCCCTGTAATTTACGAAGACGACACGCTAATCGCGTTCGATAAACCGAGTGGCATGCTGGTTGCGCCCGATCGCTGGGATAAAACCCGCGAAAACCTAATGGGCCTCATTCATGACAAAATGGGCCATGACGTGGCCAACGTTCACCGCATCGACGCTGACACCAGTGGCATCCTGCTCTGCACGAAACAAAAGGAATCCCTCGATTTTGTCAGCGGCCAGTTCCAGTCCAAAACGGTGGCCAAGGTCTATCACGCCCTGTGTGTGGGGCTGCCCGCTCCTGAGTTGTTTGCCCCACTCGATGAGGAGGATGCCGAAGACCTGCCCGCCCCGCTCGGAGCCGACGAATTTTTAATCCACCGCGACTTGATTGACGACGAGGCTCAGCCGGGTCGTATGCGAACTATCCGCAAAAAGGGCAAAGCCAGCCAGACGATCGTCAAAGTGCTGGAGCGTTTTACGGGGTTTACCCTCGTTGAATGCCGCCCCATCACTGGCCGTACGCACCAACTGCGGGTGCATTTGCAGTACGTCGGTATGCCTATTCTCAACGATCCGTTTTATGGTGACGGTGTGACGGTGCTAAAACTCTCCCAGCTCAAGCGTGGTTATAAAGGCCGTGTGGATGAAAAGCCGTTGATCAGCCGTCTGGCGCTCCATGCCAGTCGCATCACACTCAAACATCCCGTGGGCAAGCTGCCGGTGACGATCACCGCGCCGCTGCCCAATGAGTTTGAAGTGGCGCTTAAATACCTGCGCAAATTCGCGTCGGTGAAGTAGGCCACGGCGGGGGCTTTAAGTAGCCGGCTGGTCGAGTAGAGTGCGGTGCGGACATTCCACGTGAAACCGCAGGCAGGCGCACCCTTTCAGGAAGTCGCTGTCTTTTACCGGACAACGGCTTGCCCTAATCTTGAAACTGTTAACCGCTTCATTCTCTCGTGCTTCTGCGCTCCAGGCTTCTTCGGTTCAGCGAAGGCAGATTACGGGCGGCTTTGTGCTGCTGATCACTATCCTGTTGATTGCTTTGTTGGTACTCGTGGTCGTGTCTTTTGCCGCGTTGACGCGGGTGGAAATCCAAGTGGCGGCTAACCAGCACGCCCAGGCGCAGGCACAGCAACACGCGCTCATGGGGCTGAATATCGCGATTGGCCAATTACAGAAATATGCGGGGCCGGATGCTCGTATCAGTGCGCAATCTTCGGCGGTCAATCGGGACTCGGCTAACCCGTGGTTTACCGGCATCTGGAACGCCACTACGCCGAGCGCCTCTCCTTTGGTATGGTTGGTCAGTGGTAACGAAGTGAATCCTGTCCTCGTTGGGCCTGAACTCGATTTGGGGCGACTGTATCCCCTTTCCGCGCAGCCGGTGGTTTTGGACTCAGGTGGTTTGGCCCTTAACGGGCCGGGTACGGCGAAGCCCAATACGGTGCGTTTGGTCGGCGATGGCTCCGCCCGTATTGGCAGCGGTGGTGTGGCTGACGGCGCGGTTGTGGTGCCAGGTGTCCCGCTTAACCTGAAGCCTCCGGGTTTCACTGAAGAAAAAACGGTCGGTCGTTACGCTTACTGGGTGGGTGATCAGGGCGTAAAAGCATCTCTTGGTTTACTGGATCGCACGGGCGAGGTGAATTACCCGCCCTGGGTGATTTCAGCGTTGGATGATCAGCGTAGCCGTATCCGGCAGCAAATTGCGACCGCACCCAGCTACTTCCGCAACGTGCCCGTTGAGCGCGGCGGCTTCGATCCACTCGATGCGACGAATGAGCCCTTTCGAGCCCGCCTGCTCGAGATTAACCAATGCCAGTTTTTGACGCCTGTGGCGACGAGTGCGCCCTTGGGCGAGTTTCTGCGTGAGCATTACCATGATTTTACGGTGCGCGCCGTGTCGGTACTGGCTAACACGCTACCGGAATCGCATACTCAGCGCGGTTTGTTGCGCGACCTGTCGGCAAAGCCGAATTTGTTAGGTGGCGCCTTTGCGGCGTTCGTGAATTACCCCGCTTACATGGAGGCACCAAGTGTCGAAAATACCGCGGTGCCGCCCATCACTACGATGGCCTCCGCACGGCGTCGGTATTACTTGTTTCCCAACGTGAAAACGGCAGCCACTCCTGAAGCCCCGGCGATTGAGTTTGGCGTGGCACCGGTCTTGGCGAGCTTCCTTCTTCAATTCCGCGTGCTTCGCTCTGGTGGCTCAGTACACGTGCGTTCTCGGCTCTTCGTCGAGTTGTGGAATCCGTACACCGCCGCATTTGTACCTCCGTCCGGCCTGACATTGGAAATCACGGGTCTTCCGAGCCTCGAAATCAGTGATACCAAGCCAGGCGGCGGAACCGTGATTATGGATCTGCAGGCCGTAGGCGCGACTTTGCGAGGTACCGGTGGTTCACCCACACCGATGCAAGTGAGTCTGCCATTTACACCTGGTGCGGCAACCGATCGAGCGTCCTGGTTGCCAGGACGTATTTATGCTTGGGTTACCGGAAGCGGATCGACGCCCACCGGCAACCTTACGTTTTACTCCAAAAACATGGCGGCCCAAGGCTGGCCTTACGGCTCGCATTCCCTGGCGGGCACTTCCAAGGCGTTGCAGGTTACCGGCACGAATGAGCCTGTGCTTACGGTCAGGCTCAAATCGGGTAACTATATTTTGGCGACCTACTCTTCGCCAACCTATCCGTCGCTTCTGGTACCGAACGTCGAGGCACCTGCCTCCAGCGGTAATTGGGTGTTCGGTTATGGGTTTCGCCTTAGGCAGCCGAGTTCCTTAAATAAGCAGCGCGATTGGCTTTCCTTGGCTGGTGGTGATTTTAGAAACCAAGCGCCGCCAGCCAGCATTTTCACCTCGTTTAACGAAACCCTCGATCTTGATCCCGAGGCTTATGTGGGGACACCAGCGACCAGCACGGGTGTTAATAATTTCCTGCTTTATCGGGCTGCGGGCGTTGCGCTTGGTTCAACGCGTTCGGCCAATAATGATGCGCCGGTGTTTGAGTTACCTCGTCTGCCGCACTTGTCGTTGGGTGAGTTGCAGCACCTCCGTTTCACCACTGGCCGCCCATTTGCGCTGGGTAATTCATGGGGCGCGGCGGTCACGGACCTGAGCGGGGGCACGGTGAACGGTTGGTTTGATCGTTATTTTTTTTCCGGTGTGCCAACGAGCGGCACTGCGCCTGATCTCGTTGCTGGCGAACCCTTGCCCAATGGCAATTTACTGCCGGTTGATAGCCGATCGGTTCGCGCCACGCCGTTATCACTCGATGTGGTGCGTGATGGCGGCAGTGCCTACACCTCACGGTTCCTGCTTCAGGCCGGCGGTTTTAATGTGAATTCGACCAGTCCGGTGGCCTGGCGCGCGGTGTTTTCGGGGTTGCGTTTTAGTTCTTTAAAACCCTTTCAGCGTGTGGTGTTGGACGCGAATTCCACACCGAACGACTACACGGGCAGTCAGACTGGGGGCGTGCAGGCGGTTGCCAAAGAGTTTTTTGCGGATTCATCGCTCGCTGATGGCGCAGGGACCGGTGGGCCAGCATTTTTTCGGTTCCCTCAATCGGCGCAGGAAACCTATGGCGATTCAACCGGTTCGATCGACGGGCTCTTGCCCAAGCAAACCTTTCGTAAGGGGGCGCGCGGGGGCAGTGAAACCGGCGTGTCCCAGCAACTCACGACCACGCAACTCGAGAGCATGGCGCAGGTGATCGTTGGACTGGTACGAAGCAAAATGGCAGTGAGCGGCCCTTTTCGGAGCATTGAAGAATTTCTCGCTCCCCAGGTTATCTTCGGCGGATCCAATTTACTCGAAAAAGCTATCGCGGATTCGGCGATCAATCCTGCAACCCTGACCGCTAATTCCGTGTCTGGCTTCACGGATCCGGGCTTCGGGTCACTCACCCTCACCTCCGCCGATATCATGACCGCATTAGCACCTTATTTGCGCGTTCGATCAGACACATTTGTCGTCCGTACCTACGGCGAAGTGATCAATCCTACTTCGGCAGCGGTAACGGCGCGGGCTTGGTGTGAGGCGACTGTGCAACGCTTCCCTGAAACCGTTGATGCGGGCGATGACGTCCACGCGCCGCGTGTTCAGGGCTTTGGTCGACGTTTTAAAATCACCCAATTCCGATGGCTATCGCATACCGATATTTAATCTGCCTGTGGAGTTTCGCTGCCGTTGTCGGTTTTGGCCAAGCGCTGCCACCGCCTGAGGTGACGGTTCGGTTTACAGTTTTTAGTCGCCAGAGACTGGCTGGTTTGTGCTACCTGCCGACCAAGCATTCCCATCCGCTGGGATTGAAATTTTTCATTCAAAATAAATCGGAGCTATTCAGCTATAGCGGTCCGGCGGATATCGCTTTTTATGCAGAGGCAGACTGGGCGCGCTTCGCTCAGGCCAAAGAGTCGGAAGCGACTTCATCGGCACTGTTGCCGCGTCCGGTGGCGGTTGCGGCACTACCGCTCGGCATGAAGGAGGCGTTGCTTTTGTTTGTACCGCTGCCCGAGGCTTTGCCTACAGGCATTCAATTTCTCGTGCTCCCGGTGAACGACGATCGGGTGCTCTTTCCGTTGGGACACGTTGGGGTGATCAACGCCACCGGGCGGTCTTACATGGGGCAGGTGGGAAGTAAGATTTTGGATATACCCCCGGGGCGAGGCGGAAATATCGCCGCAATCGGGGCGGTCGATTTTCGCTTAGCCTGCCGTGATGAAGGGCAGTGGGCGGCTGCTGGCCATCATTATTTCACCGTTGGGCCGCGTACCCGCGTCTGCCTGGTTCTGTTTCCGGCTTCGGGTCCTACCGGCGTTGGGCCGATAATTCGCACCCTGGTTGATGAACACAGAAATGTCGATGTTCAGCTCGCCACCGCACGGTTACCTCTGAAGAAATAGCCGTGCTCCTTACGTTTACAATCCGCGCCTGGGAACTTGCCTGAGTCCTCGTGATGGTGAACGTGTGGGGTGTTTATGGTGCTCTCTTCCCCTGCCGAATTCCGCTCCGCTGCCGCCCGCGCCGCCCACATAGATTGGCGCTTGGCGGAGTTGTATCTGGAAACACCCATTCCGCTTGATCACACCAATCCCTACACGCTGCTGATCGCGGTGTTACTATCGGCCCAATGCACCGACAAACGCGTTAATTTACAGACCCCGGGACTCTTCGCCAAAGCGGATAACCCTCGCGACATGGTGAAGCTCAGCGTTGCGCAAATTGACGCTCACGTGCGCCCCTGTGGACTCGCCCCGCGCAAGGCGCAGGCGATTCACCGGCTCTCTGAGTTGCTCCTTGAACTCCACTGTGGAGAAGTGCCTTGCACCTTTGCGGAGTTGGAAGCGTTGCCAGGGGTAGGGCACAAGACCGCCTCGGTCGTGATGGCGCAGGCTTTTGCGGTTCCTGCGTTCCCCGTCGACACCCACATTCACCGGCTGGCGCAACGCTGGAAACTCACCCGCATAGGCGCCAGTGTGGAGCAAACCGAGCGTGATTTGAAAAAGCTTTTCCCAATCGAGCACTGGAATGCGTTGCACCTGCGGATTATTTTTTATGGGCGCGAGCACTGTTCCGCCCGGGGCTGCGATGGCACGGTTTGCGGGTTGTGCCGCGAGATGTTCCCCCACAGGCGGCGGGCTGTGCGCATCAAGAAGGCCTGAGCTCGGAGGTTTAAGGTGCAGGGCCATTGTTTGGTAATGACTTGAGCTTTGACGAGTAATCCATTTCTTGTCCGATTCGTTTAATAACGTTACCTAGCCATAGAAAACTCTACAGAAAACCCTTCATGAAAAACACAACCATCGCCCTCGCTGCCCTCGTGGCCGCCGTTTCTGCCTCCGCTGCCGAAGGGCAATCAAATCCTCTAACCATAAGCTTAGATACCGCTTACGTCAGCACCTATGTGTTTCGAGGTCTTGAAACGGCCGGCGCTTCGATCCAACCCTCCCTTGAAGCTAACTACCGCAATTTTTACGCCGGAGTATGGTACTCGGACGACTTAGCTGGGCGGATTGCTTCTGAAACCGACCTCTACGCCGGTTATAATTTTGCACTCACTGAGGTTTTCTCGGCCGATGTGGGCCTGACCCGTTACCTCTACGAGCGCCAGAACGGCGATTCGACCGAGGCGTTTGTGGGGTTGAAGGCTAACGTTCTCCTCAGTCCCAGCCTTTATTCCTATTACGATTTAGATAACGAAAGCACCACCTACATTGCCTCCATTGGCCAGAGTGTGCCCATCGCAAAACTAGGCATTCAAGTAGACTTTTCGGCCCTGGTTGGCTGCGTCCAGCGCACCAATGGTCTTACTGATTACACCTATTGGGGTGTGGGTGCAGCAATTCCTTATCAACTGTCCGAATCCGTTAAGCTGACCGGAGCGGTTAACTACACCAATGTGGGTGATTCAAATCCCTCCGGTGGGATTAGCTCCGAGCAGGATCAAATCGTTTACTCGCTTGGTATTTCCGTAGGTTTTTAAGTTTTTAAGCGACACCTTTAGCTTACCCGCCCGTTCCCCCTTATCAGTGGAATGGGCTTTTTTATCCACAACCCTAAAACAGGGGTTGACACTCACCCTCTCAGTATTTCCAATCCGCCTCTTTTCTAATGAAAACGTTCCTCGCCAAAAAAGAGACCGTGCAACCCAAGTGGCATTTAATCGATGCCGAGGGTCAGGTCCTTGGCCGTCTCGCGGTCAAAGCAGCCAACCTCATTCGCGGTCGGCACAAAGCCTCCTATACTCCCAGCGTCGATACCGGTGACTTCGTTGTCATTATCAACGCCGAGAAGGTCGTACTCACCGGTAAGAAGGAAGAACAGAATAAGTATATGTTCTTCTCCGGTTTCGTCGGTGGCGAAAGCTACAAGACTATGCAGCAGATGCGGGACAAAAACCCCGCCTTCATCATCGAGCACGCTGTCAAGGGCATGTTGCCTAAGAATCGTATCGCTCGCACGATGCTCACCAAACTCCGCGTTTTCGCTGGCCCGACCCATACCCACGAGGCCCAGAACCCGATCAAGATCTCCGCCTGATACCCATGAGCGCTGAAAAGACCATTTTCCTCGGCACCGGCCGCCGTAAAACTTCCACTGCCCGCGTTCGCCTCTCCGAAGGCACCGGCAAGCTCACTGCCAATGGCAGCGACTTCGAGGTTTACTTCTCACACGAAAACTTTGCAAAGCAGGCCTTCCGCCCACTGTTGACCGTCGAGCTTCGCGACAAAATTGACGTTGACGTAAACGTTTCCGGCGGTGGCGTGACTGGCCAAGCCGGTGCAACCGCTCATGGTATCGCTCGCGCCCTTCAAAAGCTCAATCCTGAGCTGCGTGCCGCCCTCAAAAAGGCCGGCCACCTGATGCGTGACCCGCGCGAAAAAGAGCGCAAGAAGCCCGGTCAACCTGGCGCTCGCAAACGCTTCCAGTTCTCGAAGCGCTGAGTTCCACGGAACGTTTTCACAAAAAAAGCCGCCCTTTTCAAGAGGGGGGTTTTTTTGTAATTATAAAACGAAAGCGCTCGGACTTCTGCTTTCGGTAATTTTAAAGGTGATTTTGAATGGGCGGGGGCCAATCGCCTTTAGGTAATCCTTAGGTAAATAAATGCGTACCCCGATTCGCATTCAAGGAATCCCTGCCGACTCGTTTTGATCGCTGAGTTAGAAACCGACGTTGATGAACGGAAAAACCTTCGGCAGTGGAGCAAATTGATCCCAGTCACGCGAGTTTACCTGATTCCAGAGGCCGATCTGTAGGCCTTTGATGGTTTCGGCATAGTTAAAGAAACCGAGCTGCACGCCGTGCACATGCTTCGCCGCGTTGATAAAGCCGATTTGTAGACCAGATAAGTCAGCCGTTTCGACAGCGTTGAAGTTAATCAGCCCGCTCTGGATGCCTTTAACCTTGGCGTAAGCGACGTTGATCCAGCCGCTCTGCCAGCCGACTACCTCGCCTTCAGTGTAATTAACCAAGCCCCATTGAACCCCCGTGGTGGTGCCGCCGACATGATTGTAAAGGGTGAATAGGCCGCCAAAGCCGACGAAGTCGCCGGTGGTGGAGTGGCCGAAGCCGATATCTAGGCCGGAGACATTACGATTCTCGCCGTAAACTTGCAGGCGAATGCCGGAAATGTCTTCGGTGGCAGGTACGAGTTGGGGCGAGGGTGCCCACAGTGATGCCTGAAAGAACGCCGGCTCGCCGGAGGTCATATTCGTATGGTCCATTTGGGCATGGGCCGAGACGCTTAGCATGCCGGCTACGGCTAAAACGGATAGTGACTTAAGGGTTTTCATTTCGGGTGTTAGGGTGATGCGTACGTTAAAAGCGGACGCGGGAGGGTTGAGTTGCATGATTTTCGGGCTCATGCCACGGACACGCAGATGCGGAGACGGTTCGCGGATTATCCAAGAATCACCCTGGTGACCGCTCGATAAGGCGGCTAGGGCCTCGCATACTTCATGCTCACATGGCCCCAAGCCTTCTTTCCCTGCATTATCCCTCCGTGTTTAACCGACTGCCGGCTGGCTAGCTTCGCGGGTCTTTTGGAGGAGTTCCTTGATATCTTTTTCCAATTTGGCGCGGACCTTTTTCTCCATACGGTCAATGAACAGTGTACCATTGAGGTGATCGACTTCGTGTTGGATACAGCGCGAAAATAAGCCGTCGCAGAGCAATGTGTGGGCAGTCCCTTGCAAATCCTGAAAGTTCACCCGAATCACGTCGGGGCGAATCACGTCGCCACGAATTTCCGGGAACGACAGGCATCCCTCTTCGTAAACGGTTTTATCCGAAGGCAACACCGTGACGACCGGGTTAACGAGGGTGAGCGGCATAAATAACTCCAGCGGGGGGCGTCCGCCGTCGAGCTCCCAGCTAAAATCACGGTCGGTGCCGAGCAGGTCGACAACGCAAAACTGGAGCGTGCGTCCGACTTGTTGCGCGGCAAGGCCGATGCCAGCAGCTGTGTTCATGGTCGCCACCATTTGGGAGGAAAGCAGCGTGAGGGCTGAGTCGAAGACTTTTACTGGGTCCCCCTTTTTACGGAGCACCGGGTCGTTATAATGAACAATTCGCAGGGCCATGGGTCGGATTAGGGATGAGGCCATGCAACCTGTATTTGCCAACTGAGCGCGGCAAACGAATACTTCGACGAGTATGACGTCTCTTCGCCGCTCTTTCCCCCGCTCCGTGCTGATCTGGTGGATCGTCGGTCTCGGCTTGCTAGTGGTGGCGTGGAGCGTGCCGGTTAATCTCCAGTCGGTTACCCCAGCCTTGCTGGAGCGCGCCGGAGAAGCTACGCCTTCAGTGGTTCAACTGGGGCGCCAGTGGCTC
>Ga0209107_10002395_pt1 | contig 10397 bp, 9 predicted proteins | sample LakErihyJuly2011_2_FD_187460 | JGI IMG/M metagenome (GOLD analysis project Ga0209107, IMG submission 187460) | Freshwater microbial communities from dead zone in Lake Erie, Canada - CCB hypolimnion July 2011 (SPAdes) (version 2) | ecosystem: Environmental > Aquatic > Freshwater > Lentic >... | reverse complement strand
TTTACAAGACAAACTCTTGATGATTCATGGTTGTGATGATGACGTTGTTTTATGGCAACACAGTTTGTTGTATTGCAAATCGGCCGTAGATGCCGGAAATACTTATTTAGATTACTTTGTATATCCTGCACATAAACACAATGTAATGGGAAAAGACCGTGTGCATTTAATGCAAAAAATCACAGAATACATTATAGAAAATCTATAGCTAAACTTCTTCCAATAAAGTTCTAAATGCAAGAACTTTATCCCCGTATTTAGCATATGTTTTGGCCTTTAAACTAGGCCCATAATTCTCAACATAATCGTTGTAATCATCTAAACTGTGGCAATAATATTGGATGGCGTAATTAACACCTTCATTGTCCTCTACATTGGTTAAAAGTTTTAACATTTTAAATTCTGTGAACTTCTTTGTTGCAATTACTTCTGGAATATGTTCGTGTTTCATCCACTGTAACCATTCAGTTTCAATCGAATCAGGAATATTGCAAGTAACGTTGTAAATAAACATAGGGTGCAAACCAACTTAAATTTTAGCATATCTGCAAATAGTAATATACCATAATCCAAAATCCTTTAAAATTTCACTCTGTTATATTGACAAGAGTAATTGTTATTTTTGCCGGCAAGATGAATTTGCCATTTAACAACAGCAAGGTTGAAGCGCTTAAGTTTTCAGGATTTGGCAATGAATTAGAAATTGACATATTACGGGATGACCTAATTCATCCCATCGTTTCTGGCAACAAATGGCGCAAACTAAAATACATCGTAGACCATATCTCTAAGGACAAAGGCCAAACGCTTGTGACTTTTGGAGGTGCGTACAGCAACCATTTAGTTGCGGCAGCTTATGCCGGCAAATTATTTGGAATTAAAACACATGGATTTGTAAGGGGCAATGAACCAAGAGATATGAATGCTTATGAAAAAATTTGCGCTGAAAATGAAATGACATTAGAACATGTTGCAAGAGCTGAATACAAGGATAAATATCTGTTGTTTGAACAATTTAAAAAGAAAAATCCAAATGCTTTTTTTGTCGGTGAAGGCGGCAGGCATCCTTTAGCCTTGAAGGGTTGTGCAGAAATCGTCAATGACCTAGAGAAAGCATATGATTACATTTTTTTATCCATTGGAACTGGCACAACCATGGAAGGCATTGTTGGGGCATGTGTCTCAAAAAAACTAAAAACAAAAGTTATTGGAATTAGCAGTTTGAAAAACAACAGCGAATTGGATGAAATTATGTCACAATTTCCTTTAAAAAACTGGCAAATTGAACACAACTACCATAGGGGGAAATATGCTAAAAACGATACTGAATTGGAGAATTTTATTCAAAAATTCTTAGTAGAAACAGGCATACAGTTAGAATTTGTATACACGGCAAAGATGATGATGGCAGTCCAAGATTTTATTTCAAAAGGCTTCTTTAATTCAAGCGATAAAATCCTCTGCATCCACACTGGTGGTTTGCCTCAACTGCTTCAATAAGAGCTTAAGACATTTAACAATGTCTGACCAACGGCTTTCAAAGTCTTTTTATCTATGGCATTCATATTGTCATTGTGCGTGTGCCAATATTTACCAAAATGACTTGCCGTGTTTACATCACAATCGATAATGTCTATCATTGGTATTTTTAGATGCTTCATAACATAAACATGGTCATCCGTTACATAACCTCTTTCGAAATTTTTAAAATACCCAGAGTATCCGGCATTGTTTGCACTCGACCAAACCATTGATAAATAAGTTTGTGCCTCAGCTAAACTATACCCCTCAAAACCAAAAACTGCATTCGGTGCACCTACCATGTCCAACAAGATGCCAAAATCTGCTTTATAAAAAGGAACATGCGGATTCTTAGCCCAATGTTGTGAACCTAAACAATAACTATCTTCTATTTCACCAGTATTATCTCCCCAATCTTCTGCATCAAATAAAACAATATCAACCCCAATTTCTAACGGCTGTTTTTTTAATGCAGCTGCTATTTCCAACAAAACACCAACGCCGCTTGCGCCATCATTTGCACCTAAAATTGGTTTATCTTTATCCACATCATCCTGATCGGCAAATGGTCTAGTATCCCAGTGTGCACAAAGCAATATCCTTTTGCTCGCATGGGGATTAAACGATGCAATGACATTCATTACTGGTATCGTTTTCTTATCAAATGTTAATGCAGATGAATATTGCAAATACAGTGTATCAGCCAAGGGTCTTAAAACTTTAATTAAATAATCAAAACACTGTTTGTGGGTTTTAGTACCAGGAACTCTCGGGCCGAAGTTTACCTGATTCAACACATGAGAATATGCGCTGTCTTGATTAAAAATACGCGCAATAACTGGATTACTTACTTGAGTAGAATCTTCTCCAGTATCAAGCCCGGCATTGGAGGTTTGATTGTTGCAAGAAACTAAAAACAAAAAAACAAAAGAAATGAATAAAACCCTCATTGCAGCAAAGATAACAAGAGATTACCCAATTTGCCTAATTTAGAGCCCAAGGCAAAATTAAATTAAATTCACTTATTGGGACCTCAAAATGCCCCCCCGCATCTTGCAAACGAAAAACATATGACCCGCTCATTTTGCCTAAGCCTGTTTGCAGAATGCAAGCAGAGTAATAATCATAAATGTCACCACTGCACAATATGGGCTTCTCCCCTACAACGCCCTCCCCTTCAGCAAACCTATGTTCACCATTGCTATCTGTAATTTTCCACTTTCGATAGACAAGCTGAATGGTGTGGTCACTATTATTTTCAATAAGAATATGGTAGGAGAAGAAATAGACAGCATTTTCTATGTCGCTTTGAAACTCATTAAATTTAGTCTCTACCGAAATTTTCACCAGCTCTGCAATAGTTTTACTCATTGAAATTAATTCAAGGAAGCAATATTACATTTATTCCTTTCAAGTCTGTAATTTTTAATAAAAAATTGCAATATTATGTCTTTAAACAATTGTCAAAAAAACAAAATAATAAATAACATATTTAATTTAAGCACCTTTCATCGGCCCAAGTTATCTGTTGGTCCATTTTCGACGGAAACTTTGAAGATTATTTTTGTTTCCAAAGTTTATTTTGTTACTTCGCGGCCGGTTTTACTATGCTATCAAAAATTTGCAATTCAACAGAAAAACTTTTTATGCTCTATGGCATCAAAAGCATAACAATGGACGATGTTGCTAAAGAACTAAGCATGTCTAAAAAGACGCTTTATCAATACGTGGTAGACAAAGATGATTTGGTCAAAAAGACCTTGCTTTTACATACAAAATCTATGGAATCTTTGTGCGAGAGCGTATTTAAGTCAGAAGTAAATGCGATTCTACAAATTCTAAAAATAGCCAATATGATGATTGGGTTGCACAAAGAAATGAATCCAAGTTTGTTATTCGATCTAAAAAAATACCATCCAGAGACTTACATTTTATTTACAGAGCACCGCGAAAAAACAATACAAACACAACTTATAGACAACCTTAATCTAGGAATTTTGCAAGGACTGTATAAAACCGATATTAACGTCAACCTTTGTGCAGGATTTTATATGGCGCTGGTTGAGCAATGCATCGGCAGTGAAATTGGAATCCTATCAAACATGCCTTTTTATGAAAAATATGCCTACCTGGTAAAGTACCACCTCAACTCAATTTGTTCTGCCGAAGGCCTTGATTTTATGAAAGAAAATTTAAAAGACACTAAATTAGAAAACGCCATAATTTAAAACAATTTTTACACCATGTATCCCCTTAAATATTCCAAGAACAAGCAAAAAAGGCTAGGTTCTTTAATGCTGTTTTACGCATTTACTTGCAGCTTGGGCTTGTTTGCCCAAAACAAAACAAACGACACAATGTCTTTGTCCTTAAGTCAAGCCATTGATTATGCAATGACCAACAACCCTGATCTTAAAAACGCCTACGCCGATATTGCTATTGCAGATCAGACAGTTAAAGAAATAAAAGCAATTGGCATTCCGCAAGTTAGAGGCCAAATAAACTTTCAAGACGCTATTCAAAAACAAGTTTTTGTATTCCCAATTAATGGGGTAGGTACACCTATAAGAATTGGCAATACTTATACCACACAGGCTGCAATAAACGTTTCATGGTTGCTGTTGGATGGCACTTATTTCCTTGGTCTGAAAGCTGCAATAGAATTTACAGGTATGTCAAAGAAAATTTCCAGCAAAACAGAGGCGGACATTAAAATTGACGTGGCAAAAACCTATTTCCTTGCATTAATTGCAAACGAAAATATCAGCTTACTTGATGCATCTTGTCAAACTTTAACTAAAACATACAATCAAGTAAAAGCTTTAAACAAAGAAGGATTTACTGAATCTTTGGATGTCGATAGAATCAGATTGCAACTCAATAATTTAGAAATTAGCAAACAAAAATTAAAAGACCAATGCAGTATAGTGCTTGGCTTGTTAAAAGCTAAAATAGGATTGGAACAAGACATTAACATTACATTAAGTGACAATATTAGCGACTTGAACTCCCGCTTCAATGTTGCTGACACCTCTACAAAAGTTGATTTAGACAAACGATCTGATTTTCAAATCTTGAAGCAGCAATTGGTGCTTAATAAAATGGATGTTAAGCGATACCAATACGGCAAATTGCCAAACCTTGCAGGCGCTTTTACTGTTCAACAAAGTAATTTTGGAGAAAAAATTGACTACAGCAATTGGTATGGAAATTCATTTTTAGCGCTTCAAGCCAATGTTCCAATTTTCGGTGGATTTGCAAACGATGCTAAAATTCAAAAAGCTAGAATTCAACAATTAAAAACTGAGAACACCATCCATAAGGTTGAAAACATGATAGACCTTGAAGTGCAGCAAACCAAGCTTAAGTACTTAAGAGCTATGGAATATGTTGTTCAACAAACTGAAAACCTAGATTTAGCAAAGCGAATAGTTAATATAACCAACATTAAATACAATGAAGGTGTAGGTAGCAATTTAGAACTTACTACGTCTATTCAAGACCTGAAAACAACCCAAACAAACTACTTAAGCGCTGTTTACGACCTTTTAGTCGCTAAACTAGATTTCCAAGTTGCGCTAGGACAATCAATCAAACTTTAATACAATACAAATAACCATTCATTCAGATGAAGACCCTAATCCAAATAGCAATCGTTGCCCTATTATTTACTGCTTGCAGCAGCAATTCTTTAGACCAAAAGAAAAAAGAATTAGAAAAACTCAAAACCACACTTAAAGAAACTCAAGACAAAATTTCTAAATTAGAATTAGACATTGCAAAACTTGACACAAGTAAGAAACTCGAAGAATTATTAGAAATAAAAACCACAGCTTTGGTTTTAGAAAACTTCAAAACATACATTGACGTGCAAGGACGCGTAGACGCAGATGAAAACGTTTCACTTTCATCTCAAATTCCTGGACTAATCACAAAAATAAATGTTAAATCAGGTGACGAAGTTAGAAAAGGTCAAGTTCTTGCAGAAACTGACGCCAATGCAATCTTACAACAAATATCTGACCTTGAAACCAACCTAGAATTAGCCAAACAAGTTTTCCAAAGACAACAAAATTTATGGAAGCAAAATATTGGAACGGAAATCCAATTATTACAATCAAAAACCACCAAAGAAAGTTTAGAGAAAAAACTAGGCGCCTTAAATGAGCAATTGAGAATGAGCAAAATCATTTCGCCTATAAGCGGAACTGTTGATGCCGTAAACATAAAAATAGCACAAATGGTTAGTCCGGGCATGGCAGCAATCAATGTTGTTAATTTCTCAAACTTGAAAGTGAAAGCTGAACTTGCTGAAAGCTATTCAATGCGCGTAAAAACAGGAGACCAAGTTATGGTATACTTTCCTGATATGAATGATTCTTTTGCCGGTAAAATAAACTATGCAACAAGAGCCATCAACAATATGACCAGAACATTTACAGTTGAAATTTTGCTGCCGAATAGTCAAAAATACCACCCAAATATGGTTGCTAAATTAAAAATAAACGACTATCAATCTGCTAAAAAGCAAATCATTGTTCCTGTCAAATTTATTCAAAAAGGAATTGAAGAGTCTTTTGTACTCGTAGCTGAAAATGGAATTGCAGTTAAAAAATCGATTGTTATTAGCAAAGAATACAATGGCTTGGCTGAGATTTCTGAAGGTTTAAAAGAAGGAGATTTGCTGATAACCGAAGGATACGACTTGGTTAATGATGGCGATAAAATTATTGTAAAAAAATAAATTAAGTTTACTATCAAGCAAAATGTGCAATAAACAAACATCTATATGTTAGATAAAATTAAAGAATTTAAGCCCTCAAGTTGGGCCATAGACAATAAAATTACCGTATATCTAATAACGATATTTATTTCGTTGGCAGGAATTATGGCATACAACTCTTTACCTAAAGAGAATTTTCCGGACATTACGGTTCCAACCATTTACATAAGCACTGTTAATGGTGGTAATTCACCTACAAATATTGAAAACACCATTACAAAACCAATCGAAAAAAGATTGAAAGCCATTTCAGGTGTTAAAAAATTCAATAGCACATCGATGCAAGACGTTTCAGTTATTGTTGTTGAATTTCACACCGACATCAATGTTAGCGTAGCAAAACAAAAAGTAAAAGATGCTGTAGATGAGGCTAGAGGCGACATGCCTTCTACGCTAACCAGAGAGCCAATGATCAAAGAAATTGCTTTTTCTGAAATTCCAATTATGTACATTAATGTTTCAGGTAATTTCGATTTAAAAGAATTGAAGAAGTATGCGGATAACCTAGGTGACAGAATTGAAGGTTTAAGCGAAATTAACGAAGTCAAAATCATTGGCGCACTTGAAAGAGAAATCCAAGTGAATATTGATGCATACAAATTACAAGCTGCCCAATTAACTATTGGCGATGTGCAAAGAGCTATCAGCCAAGAGAACTTAACCATTACTGGTGGCACTGTTCCCTTAAATGGCATGAAGCCAACTTTGAGCATAAAGAGTGAATTCCAAAACCCAAAAGAAATCGAAAACATCGTCGTAACCTCTCAATCTGGAGCAAGGTTATTTATTAGAGATTTTGCACAAGTTGTAGATGGATTCAAAGAAAAAGAAAGTTATTCTAGTAGCAGTGGTAAAAATGTGATCACATTAAATATCATTAAACGCTCTGGCGAAAACTTAATAAAAGCATCAGAAAAAATCAGCAAAGTAATTGAAGAAATGAAGGCTACTGAATTTCCTAAAGGTCTTGATATAAGTGTAACAGGCGACCAAAGCACTAAAACCAAAACCATGCTGCATGACTTGATTAATACCATTATTATTGGATTTATTTTAGTCACCATCGTATTGATGTTTTTCATGGGCGTTACAAATGCCTTATTTGTTGCGCTATCTGTTCCATTGTCAATGTTTATTGCCTTCCTTGTAATGCCAAGTATTGACTTCTCATTTAACATGATTGTTTTGTTCTCATTCATTTTAGCCTTGGGCATTGTTGTTGATGATGCAATTGTTGTTATTGAAAATACCCATAGGCTATTTGGCGATGGAAAACGTGACATCAAAACAGCTGCAAAGATGGCAGTAGGCGAAGTTTTTATGCCTGTTTTATCTGGAACCATAACCACCTTAGCACCCTTCATTCCCCTAGCTTTCTGGGGTGGAATAATAGGTAAGTTTATGTACTTCCTACCTGTAACACTTATAATATCATTGCTTGCCTCATTGTTTGTTGCTTATATCATTAACCCGGTTTTTGCGGTTGACTTTATGAAAACCAAAGAAGAGGAAAACAAGAATTATGGTAAGTTAAATAAAAAGACCTACATGCGTTTGGCGATCTATGGCATTATCGCTTTAGTATCTTACGCAAGCGGAAGTGTCGGAATAGGAAACTTTACTATTTTTCTTGCGCTATTCTTAGTTCTCAACCGTTTGTGGTTATACAAGGTTATCAATGCATGGCAGAATAACATTTGGCCAGGATTTATCAATTCCTATACTAAAGTATTGGTTTGGTGTTTGAAAAAACCTTGGAGACCACTTTTCGCAGTCTTAATAACATTTATATTTTCTATAGTTTTCTTCGTTGCAAGAAGTCCTAAAGTGGTATTTTTCCCGGGCAGCGACCCTAACAGTTTATATGTATATGTCAAATTACCAGAAGGCACCGATCCTGCAGTTACCAATAATGTTATGCGTCAGGTAGAAGCTAAAGTTAATGGGGTTATTGGCAAAGACAATCCAATTGTTGAGTCGATGATTAGCAATGTAACTATTGGCGTTACAGACCCACAAGATGGCGATCAAAATGCTTACCCTAATAAAGGTAAAATTGCAATTGCCTTTGTTGAATTTTCGGAAAGAAATGGAGAATCAACAAGTATATATTTAAAGAAATTACAAGATTTAAAGTGGGACATTCCTGCAGCAGAAATTGTTGTAAATAAAGAAGTAAGTGGACCGCCAACGCCTAAGCCGGTTTCGCTTGAAATAATTGGTGAAGATTTTGATGAATTGGTAAAAAATTCAAACAATCTAAAAAAACTCCTAACTGATTCTAAAATCGATGGTATTGCTAATTTGAAGTCAGATTTTGTTAGCAACAAACCAGAAATTGTTTTTGACATTGACCGCGAACGTGCACTAAGAGAGGGCCTTTCTGCCGCTCAACTTGCGATGGAAATCAGAGGTGCTGTTTATGGTGTAGAAGCTTCTAAATTCAGAGATGTAGACGACGAATACCCAATTCAATTGCGCTATCAAGCCGACCAAAGAATGGACATTGAAACCATCCGAAATTTAAAAATTACCTATAGAGATATGAGTATGGGTGGAGTTGTAAGAAGTGTTCCAATTTCATCGGTTTGTGACATACGTTATGATTATACTTATGCTGGCATCAAACGCAAAAACGACAAACGGGTTATTACAATTTCATCTGATGTAAAGGAAGGGTTTAACCCTAATGAAGTGGTTGCTAAGGTTCAAGTAGCAATGGATAAGTTTAAACCGAGCGGCAATGTTTTGGTAAAATTTGCAGGCGACAAAGAAGAGCAACAAGAAACCATGAGTTTCTTAGGGAATGCCATGTTAACTGCCATTGGATTAATGATGTTGGTGCTTGTAGGTTTGTTTAATTCGATAGGAAAACCCCTAATCATCTTATCTGAAATCATATTTAGTATTATTGGCGTTTTGCTGGGTGTTGCAATATTTAAAATGGAAATGAGTATCGTTATGACAGGCATTGGAATTGTGGCTCTTGGGGGAATTGTTGTCAGGAATGGAATACTATTGGTAGAGTTTGCGGAGTATTCACGTGCTGGCGGGATGAGTCTTTACGAGGCAACTGTTGAAGCGGGAAGAACACGTATGACTCCCGTTATCTTGACAGCTACAGCTGCTATTCTTGGTTTGATACCTTTGGCCGTTGGATTAAATATCAATTTTGAGACCTTGTTTACCCATTTCGATCCTAAAATATTCTTTGGTGGTGATAGTGTGGCCTTTTTTGGGCCTTTAAGTTGGACGATGATTTTCGGATTATTATTCGCTACTATTTTAACTCTATTATTAATACCATCGATGTATTTAATAACTGAAAGACTTAAGAGAAAGTCAATTATTGTTTTAAATCATTTTGAGATGCCACCTTCATTAATTTATGTTCCATTCTTAATTTTGGTTTTAAGACTCATTTTAAAATTAAAAGGAGAAAAAATTGAATTTGGTGATTTAGACCATTAATCTAAACAATGCACCTGCTTAATGTTTAGCAGGTGTATTATTCTTCTTTTGCAAAGATGCATTTTGAAGAATAAATATTTATCATTGCAGTATGCCAAAATCAAAGGTATACTGCTTTTTTATTTTATGCCTTTGGGTTATAAATACAAGTAACGCGCAAATTATTACTGCAGCTGAGCAAACTGCTGCATACCTGCCTTTAATAAAAAACAAGAGGATTGCCTTGGTCGTAAATCAAACCAGCTGCATCAAAAGTACCCATTTGGTTGACACATTATTAAGTTTAGGAATTAAAATCAAATGTCTCTTCGCTCCAGAGCATGGCTTTAGAGGAAATGCCAGTGCCGGCACCACCGTTAACAATGGAAGAGACGAGCGAACAAAACTTAAAATCATTTCCCTGTATGGCAACCACAAAAAACCAAATGCAGCTGATTTAGATAGCATTGAGGCCATTATTTTTGACATACAAGATGTTGGAGTGCGCTTTTACACGTATATCAGCACAATGCATTATGTCATGGAAGCTGCTGCTGAAATGACTATTCCGATGATTGTTTTGGACAGACCCAACCCAAATGGACATTATATTGATGGGCCAATGCTCGACACGGCGTATAGA
>Ga0209107_10002392_pt1 | contig 10412 bp, 8 predicted proteins | sample LakErihyJuly2011_2_FD_187460 | JGI IMG/M metagenome (GOLD analysis project Ga0209107, IMG submission 187460) | Freshwater microbial communities from dead zone in Lake Erie, Canada - CCB hypolimnion July 2011 (SPAdes) (version 2) | ecosystem: Environmental > Aquatic > Freshwater > Lentic >... | reverse complement strand
GGGGGGGGGGGGGAGAACAAGGACAACCTACCTCTTTTTTCAGTGGTCTCCAATGTAGAGGAATTGGCGGAATCTTCCACTCGGGCCATTTTATTCACAAACTGAAAAAAATGATATTCTATAGATGTACTCTACATACTGTAAATAACAAGCAAGGAAAAGAAGTGGCCACGTCCTTACAGGAACACGACCAGTGTTAGATTGATGTACGAGTGTAGCTCTCCGGGACTGCCGGGCCTCCTGCTCTCCGGGCGCTTCGAGCGCTCGGCGCCTGCAGCGCCACGCGGTCCTAGCGGATCCTCCGAGAAACTAGGAGACTGTACGAGTATGCCGTACATCGGTAACTCGGCCGAGTCTCCACATGGCCGAGGTCGGCCGGGCCAGCCGGGGGCTCCTCCCGACAACGCTACGGTTCGACCGATACCGGTAACGACCCTGGACCGGTTGGCTCCTCTCCTCGCAGCGGATCGACCGCTTCTGCGCCAGTTATTGGGTGCTCGACGTCCGTGGCCTCCATCTTCAGCAGGGTCGACCTGCTCAGCAATGCTCCGGATCGCTCGACCATCCTTGCAGTCTGCGCTTGAACTCGTGCTTGAGCTTCGGGGAATCGATCCCTCGGTTGAGTCCGGTACGTCCAGCCTCGGGAACACTCGTCCAGTAGTCTCTCGCTGCCGTCTGGATAGTCCTGCATAGAGATAATTAAAGATATAGCTAACACCTCCGACCACCAGCAACAGTGAGATACCCAGAGCTGGGCACTCGCTATTTTTTTCCAGGTTCGCTAATCGCTAATTCGCTATTTCTTGACCATGGATCGCTATCGCTAAACCGCTAGTTTTGGGGATTTCAAGGTTCGCTAACCGCTAAATCGCTAATAAAAAAACAGTGGATCGCTTTCGTTAAGTTCGCTAAAACGCTAAATCGCTAAAAAGATTCGTGCGCCGTTAGTTTGTAAGCTATGGATCCGAAATTTTTATATGTTGTAGACAGCTTCATGGCCTACATTCTATAAAAATTGATAGGTTGATAGCTTAAAAATTGAGGCCAATTTGATCCAAAATGCGGAAGAATTCTTCTCGGAATAAAAAAGCTCGTGCTGACCTTAATCTTTGAGCTATTGATCTGAAACTTTCACCTGTTGTAGACAGCTTCATGGCCGACAATCTGTAAAAATGTCAGGTTGATAGCATTAAAATTAAGGTCTAGCCGATCCAAAATGTGGAGAGAAAAAAAGTCCAGAATAAAAATAATCGTGCTGACCTCAATTCTTGAGCTATTGATCCGAAATTTGTACATGTTGTAGACAACTTCATGGCCTATAATCTATAAAAATTTCAGGTTGATAGCATTAAAATTAGGCCTAGCCGATCCAAAATGTGGAAAAAAAATTCTCGAAATAAAAATAATCGTGCTGACCTCAATTTTTGAGCTATTAATCCGCTGCTTCGGATATTATACACGGCAATACACGTACACAACAAGTGACTATACTTACTTCGAATTGCTCGCAAAATGTCCCCTGTGGTGATTGGCCTCTCATCCTCTGTCGTCCTCCAAATCTGCAGGTCAGTGATGTTTTAATAAATAGGTTTTCGGAATCTGGATTCTTCTACACCGGTTCTGATATTTCGATATCGTGCCTTTTCCGGGTCAAAGTAAATACTCGGGAAATTCACTAAAATCTTACGGTTCCCGTTCAGCATCATTAATGGTACTTTTACCGTGCGCATCTCGATCCGTACTTTTTCCAATAATTCCGGATCCGGCCTCAGAATATCCCTATTTGAACCGATGTCATCGAACACAATTCCGGTGTCTAAATTTAGTAAATTATAGAAGAAATTTTCGGATTCGAACTTACAAATTACTATGATTCTTTTAAGGTTCGGACTGATAGGTACTACCAGTACTGGATCCAGTGTCCTTGCACTTGGAACTGGGTCCGAAATTACTTCAGAAAGTTCCTCACCTTCATCTGCAACAATCCCACCGGAGCATCCCTCATCTCTGCGCCCACTGCTCTGCTGTTTCCTGTACAGGTATTTCATTAATTTCCATGAAAGGTTGCAAGATCCTTTTACTCCCAACCATGTACCTTTCAAAATACCTATCCCGCAACTTCTACAGCATGCACAAGAACTACGGCAGAATAGAATTGGCAATGCTATGACTAGTACGACAACTATAACCGCTAGCCAGGACATGGCTCCGTCCATACCTTCGAATTTCGTCAAAGTGAAATGGCTTATCGAAAAATTTCACAACATATGTAAAGTCTCAATATGTTCGAGCTGTTTTTCGGTCTGGTCTATGTCCATGCCTAGATTACCTTCTGCCTTAATAAAATTCTTAAGGCTATTCGATAGACCAGTAGTTTTAATCCTTTCCACTATACCCAGTTTATCCGAAAGTTCAAAAATGTTGCTTGCTATATCTATAGATAGCTACATTGTCTGTCGACCATGTCAAACTGTCCCATGTACCGGTACCTTTCCGTTTGATTACTAGAGTGTTCGTGAAAGTTGTCCTATCCGTGACAACTCTAAAGCTCCCTTTCTTCAAGAAAATTCTACTGCCATATGATACATGCAAGTTCCCTTCATGCAAGAAAGTGCAAGTGTCATGCACGCTCATACTGTAGGTATTGTTAGGTACATTATTTCTATCTATGCTCTCTTTCGTTTTCTCCGTAGGTTCGATCTCTTCCGTTTTATCCGTATACTCACGTCTAGTATTGATGCCCCTCAGGGTGGGCAATAGTAGAAGTGAGCTAAGACTAGTTCCATGTTTCAGAATTCGCATAGGACTGGTGCCTGGAGTCCGGGTACCTCGCAATAAATACTGCCTGGCTCTTTATCTCTCAACTCTCTCGCTACGTGACGTCATGCACCGGCCCGCGCCGTCGACTTTCTCATGCAGACACTCACAATCAAATCATGCGCATGCACATAAAACGGTCCAGTTACCTTTACGTAACACTAGGACTGATCGCGCTGTTTCTTCACACTGCATTATACCTCTGAATAGTTACCAAAAGGTGTTAAACAGTAAAAATACAGGTTCACGATAGAAACTATAAAGCGTTTCCCAATTTTTTTATATAAAAATCCTTAAAATTAAGTAAATATGGTTTGTTTTTGGTATTTTAATTTTATATTAGTTTTTATGGTATTTTTAGTTGGATCTTCTGTTTTTATAGTTGTTAAAGGCTTGGCTTGGAAAGCTTTCTCTTGTTTTTCCCTTGATAATTTAAATGGATTTACTTTAAAAGTAGCCTATTTCACACAAAAGCGTACAATATTCAAATACATGTAAATATTTGTCAAATGAAATATAAGGATTGGGGTCAGGAACAGGAAACAAAAATATTGTGCAGTTGTAATAAATCCTCACTTGCAACGGTACGGTACATTTATATATGGGTTGCCATAAACATGAAATAAAATTACAAATAACGGTATTACTTGATTACATTATTACATGAAAAATTGTGCTTCGCTAGATACCCATCCCCCTAATATGGAATACCTACCTAATATGGAATAAATTACGATACAAATGTCAGCCAATTACACTTATTATCATCAACAATTGTCATCCTATCTGGAAATTTAAAGATGGTAATCATGGCGCCTGTTATTACTGAGTGGAGATGTTAAACGGCTCAATCTCGATGTTAATGAGAAAATTAGATCTTTGTCAGTGAAGTATTCATCAACAAGAACAAAAATGCAAATAAAAATATATAATTCTCTTACAAAAAAATGAAAAAATAAATCTTCCTACCGTACTTTCTGTATTTTTCTGTACATTACGCATTACGACTCCTACTAAAATTACTTATTCGGGTCTAGGTACCGTATACTCACTAAATTTAGCACCTAATTTCACCAACTCTTACTAAACCTGATTCAGGTCGGATCCCTCACAAGCGGAAAAATTAGTGAGCATTGGCGATACCCAACGCGTCCCCCTACTAACGCTACGCCTTCTTCGGGGGTAATTAAGGTTAGTTAAATTAAACTAAATATTATTAAATGTAATTAAACATAATTAAATATTGTTAAAAAAAATTTAGTCATGTTTAATTACATTTAATTACATTTAATAATATTTAATTTAATTTAACTCGGAGCGCCCGGAGAGCAGGAAGCCCGGCAGTCCCGGAGAGCTACACTCGTACATCAATCTAACACTGGTCTCTATTATTTAACTGTAAATAACAAGCAAGGTAAAGAAGTGGTCATGTCCTTATAGGAACACGACCAGTGTTAGATTGATGTACGAGTGTAGCTCTCCGGGACTGCTGGGCCTCCTGCTCTCCGGGCGCTCCCAGCACTCAGCGCCTGCAGCGCCACGCAGTCCTAGCGGATCCTCCAAAAAACTAGGAGACTGTACGAGTATGCCGTACATCAGTAACTCGGCTGAGTCTCCACAATTCATTTTGGCTCAACAATATCCTGAAACACAGCCTTTCTTAAGGCTACAAAATCGCCCATCACAAATTAATAAGGAACTTGTGATCCCCAGTACCTCCTTAAGCTCCTGGCTGTTATGTGTCTTATGTATCCAAGTCCACAAGCATTGGCATAAGCACGCAGGCCCTTGCCGAAATCTGACTGAATGGCTGAAAGGGAGTGTGCCTTTGCAAACACATAGGGGTTCTCTGGTGGAATCTCCCCGATTGAACGGTTGTTCTGGATCTCATCAAAAGCCTCTTTCACTTTAGGCGTGAGCAGAATGTAGGTCTGAATGCCTAAAAACAGGGGTCTATATATTTGAGAAGTCAGGTTAGGTGTGAAAATGAGAAACCAAATGCAATAGATAAGGAAGGAATAAAGGACAAGTATTTTTTCCAAATTGTTGACTACACTTGATCATAATTTGGGGCTTGAATCAATATTTTTCCCAATCCCCTCCATTTTCAGATTCAGATTCAACCAAATTTCTCACCAAGGAGAAAAAAGAAAAATTTTAAAACAGAAAGGAAGCAAATTTTAATTTTCAAGAAGATATTTGTGACTCTGTCTTTTGAATATTTTGGCTCTTTCAGTACCAGTATGTTCAGAAAATTGACAATTACGATTGGGTTCCTACCCGGCAGATTTCATGATATTTTTAGCCACTGAACATTGAAGCTTGTCGAATACGAAGCAGACATAATAATTCGGGACACGTACTTACCTATCTATCCTACAAAAATTTTGTTGGGGGGGGGGAGGAGGGGTGGGGTTAAGGACAAAAATATATGGTAGACCCCTGCCTCGAGGGAGTAAGACAAACAATCGTGTATTGGCAAGGCGCGTCGGATGTGTCATGTCTGATTCCTCCCTCCCAATCGAGTCTAGCCTCAATTTGGCAAGCTCCTTCTGTCTCATCGAGTTCAGAATCGAAATCATCAGTAACACGTCCTTTTGAATTGCCAGGTAGTTTGTCGGTGTCCTATTCTCTTTAAATCTGTTGAGTTTCTGAACCATTTCTTTCGCTACAAATTCGTAAAATGCCTTCACTTCCAAGGACGATGGCATTCTAACCTCCTAGAATTTTACCCAGGCCAGAAGATCTCCTGAAACAATGGGTATGCTTGGAATGCTTGTGCATAAAGTTACCAACTGACAGCTGCTGTATATTGGGCTGGGAATAATCATTTTGTTGCGGGAAAAGCCAGAACTCGGGGCCATTACAAGGGGGGGCCATGAAAATCTCGACTTTTAGAGGGGGCCTCGACTTTCTTTGCCCCAAAATGGCCACTCACTGTCGCTGGTGACCATTTGAGGGGCAAAAAAAGTCTTGGCCACCTCTAAAAGTCTCAATTTTCATGGCCCACCCCTTGTAATGGCCCTCGTAATGGCTTTTCCCGCATCAAAATGATTATCCCCCGCCCAATATACAGCAGCGGTGAGTTAATAGTTACAACGAAAAAGATACCAAGATGATTCAAAGAGAAAATATTGAAAGTTTTTGCTTTTTGCTTTGAGCGGCCCATTAATATTTTCAAATTACCTTCTGAATCACTTTCTACGTCAGAAGACGCCTTCCTCCTAGTACCCTGGACAATCTGATTTCGATCTAAAAATAAAATTGACTTAATGTATAAGAAGTACCTACCATAAAAGGCAAAGCAAAATTTTGAATCTTAAAGAAAACATTTGTACTTGATTTGTACTTGTGAATTTGTTTGCCCTGAAAGTAATATTGGCATTACTTTATGTATATCATTTGAGCCATCAGAAACAGATATAGAACCTTTTACAGTACATATCAGGATTGAAAAAAGGGTAATTCAGGGTTAAATAGGTGAGAGAGAGGTAGGAACCGTATGGGCTTGAGAGATTATGGTAGTTTCAACGAAATAGTTACCAAGATTGTCCAAGGAGAAAATATTGAAAATGCCATACCTACTTTATGCTTTGAGTGGCCCATTCATATTTTCTATTACCTTCAGCATAACTTTTTACGTCAGAGGTCGCCTTGCTCTCCGTAGCTTTGGCAGTCAAGATTTCGATCTGAAAATAAAATTGACAAAATGATATGGATTGGGGTCAGGAACAGGAAACAAAAATATTGTGCGGTTGTAATAAATCCTCACTTGCAACTGTACGGTACAAATATATATAGGTTGCCATAAACATGAAATAAAATCACCTATAACGGTATTACTTGATTACATTATTACACTTATTATCATCAACAATTGTCATCCTATCCGGATATGTTAAGATGGTGATCATGGCACCTATTATTACTCGATGGTTCTGAGTGGAGATGTTAAACGGCTCAATCTTGATGTTAATGAGAAAATTATATCTTTGTCAGTGAAGTATTCATCAACAAGAACAAAAACGCAAATAAAAATCTATAATTCTCTTACAAAAAAATGAAAAAATAAATCTTCCTACCGTATTTACTGTATTGTTCTGTACATTACGCATTACGACTCCTTCTAAAATTACTTATTCGGGTCTAGGTACCGTATACTCACTAAATTTAGCGCCTAATTTCATCAACTCTTACCAAAACTTATTCAGGTCAGATCCCTCACAAGCGGATAAATTAGTGAGCATTGGCGATACCCAACGCGTCCCCCTACTAACGCTACGCCTTCTTCAGGGGTAATTAAGGTCAGTTAAATTTAAGGGACTGTCTCATGAAAACTAACCCCTATGTTGATATACATTGTTCGAAAGGTCTTTCCTTAAGGATTGGACAGCAATAAAAAAATATTAAAATTATTAAAGGGTTAGGTACTCTATAAAATATGTTTAAAATTCACAGCGTTTACCAGACATTTTACTTTCAAAGGACCTGCATATGCCCAAGTGTTTGGTATCGTCATGCAGAATACTTTGAAACCCATTTGCATGTATGAAATCAAGTGTGCAACATCTCAGAACCAATACTTTGAAAGTTAAATGCTCAAATATAAATATTGCGCAGATATCTCCATGCAAAACACTTTGAAAGCATGGAGCATGACACAAAATATGACCACGTGGCATTTTAATCAACAACTCACTTTAAAAGTGTTTTGCATGGAAAATCTACGCACAGTTTAGATGTGAACATGTAACTTTCAAAGTGTTTTGCATGCCGATGCTAAAACTTGGGCAGATGCAGGTACTTTCAAAGTGAAATACCTGGTAAACGCTGTAAATTTTAAACATATTTTATAGAGTGACGGTTTAGTATTTTAAAAATTTTATGATTTCCGTCCAATACTTAAAGCGAGAGCTTTTGAATGATGTAAAGCAACATAGGGGTTTGTTTTCATGAGACAGTCCCTTTAAATTAAATATTATAAAATGTTATTAAACATAATTAAATATTGTTTAAAAAAATTTAATTATGTTTAAAATCGTTTAAAATTGACTATTATTGGCTGGACATTTCTTAGTATTGGCTATTATGTATTTATAAAACGGGCGAATCAGCTAAATTTTGCAGGAATTATTTATACCCATCTACAATCGACTTTCCCCCTCTATTATAGTTAGGCGAAACTTTTATACTGGACCGTTTGATTATTTTATTCTTATATTTGGTACCTGCTACAATCGTCGTTTGCTCGATCAAAATCGGTTTGTTTTAATTTTAGTGTACTTGTATTCTTTACATAATCAGGGGTACATATTTACTGATTCAACTCTCTTGTTTTAATAGGTATCCGAATCCAGGCAAAAACAGTGGTGATTCTCGCCCTCACAGAATCGGCATTCGAACTGCAATCCGGGCATTACACCATGTCCGGAACACCCAGGGGTCTCTACCCAATACAGTCTCATAAATGCACTATGTTCTCTCAGTGCATTGAATATTAACTTCTTTACAAGATTGCCCAGGGGTGCCCCACCTGCCCTTTGTCTGATACTTTCATCGAATACATGGTCAGGTACTTGCAGAAGTGCGTATCCTCTTGGTCCTCTTGTTAACATAATTCTGCTGTCTGGTGATACTATTTTGAAAATGGTCTCCGTATCATGCCCATCATTGTTACATAAGCAAGAAACGGAGACTCCCTCGCGTACTTTGTAGCTATATAATTTGAAACTGGTACCTCTTCTAATCTGTATGCTCAACAATGTGTCATCACACTCAGCTATTGTCACTAAGCCTTTTGTATTTTTCAATAACACAACGTGGGAGGGTCCCGACTCTATCTCCTGTCCAAGGGTTTCTATTAGCCCATCTTCCCACGTTTGACTGTCACTACTTAATATTCCCCAATTTACTCCATCGGATTTTGTGAGTTTCTTAAAATCCGGATTTTGGTATCTAGGTAGGTCTTCACTATTGTAGATTGGCCCATAGTTGTTGATTAGCTCCGTTTCGTCCATTCTAAACAGTAAAGAAAAACAGAGAAAGTTGTGGAAAAATTAACTTTGTATCTTAAGAAAGGTTGCCGATTTATTATTTAAGATATTTTGATTTAATGTCCCTCAAATAGCTGTGAAAAATAATTTTTTAAAGGGAGTGTCTCACGACAGGTAAGGCTTAGGTTGCTATACATCATTCAAAAACTCTTCATTAAACCATTGTCCGCAGACCATTTTTAACTATTTTTATTGAAGAGATACGCTGCAATTTACGTTTAAAAAACTCGGCGTTTAGCTAACTTTTCCACTCCAAAGGTCAAGTTCCTTTGAAGAATGTTGGTTTTACGCTCAGCGACGTGCCATAGCCTTTGAAGTTTTTAAGTTTGGTTCCAAGGCGAGTGGTGTTTTTCCGTACATAACCTCTTCAAAGGTAAAAGTTTGTCAATTTCTTCTACGTTGCAGTGAACATTTTGCTTTGAAGTGGTTATGTATGTACGATCGGCGATTGTTTTAAATATATACATTTTAATTTGAAAATATTGGTATAACGCGCAGCATTACATTGATACATACCTACATACATTTCCACTTCAAAGGCTGCTGAGCGTTGAAATCGATTTCTTCAAAATAAACAGCATATTCAAAGGAAAATGTTCGCAAAACGCCGAGTTTTTTAAACATAAATTGCGGCGTATCCCTTTAATAAAAATTTGTGAAAATGGTCCCCGGACAATGCTTAAAGGGAGAGCTTTCGAATGATGTATAGCAACCTAGGCCTTAGTTTTCGTGAGACACTCCCTTTAATGATGTCAAAATTTATTCTTAAATTTTCAGGTGTCCATGTACTGTACCCATGGCATGCCGGCGTGCACTAGCTACGCCTACCTGGTGACGTCCGTCTGCTACTCCTGCTTGCTGTGGGTCTTCATGCTGTGGATGCCCCTCTCTCTTGGTCTTCTGCCTGCTCCCGATCTGAGGTTAGGTGTTAATTTAACTATTAATAGGGGGTGTAGTTTATATGGCCCAGTTCGGTATTGAATCTAGGCGGCTGTATCCATAACGAGGGGTATTTGAATATTCAAATACCCCAAGTTATGGATACAGCCGCCTAGATTCAATACCAAACAGGGCCATATAAACTACACCCCCTATTGGTAATTTTTTCTACAAGAGGGCCCAATAAACAACCAATTTTAGGGCCCAATAAACAACCGATTTTAGGGCCCAAAATACGAGGGGAGTGATTCCAGGGCCCAAACCCATAATTGTTCATGTTGATTGTCTATCAGACCCATCTTGCGGCGAAAAATAGAAGTAGAGGGGCAGTTGGACAACAACATGAACAATTATGAAAATGGGGGGGGGAGGGGTTTGGTACCTGTCTCCACCCTTGATGTTGGGTCCCCTCCCCCTCCCCCAACCCCCCTTCAAAGCTGTCTGTGTGGAGAAAACCAGACGGAGGGGGGGGGGGGGGGGGGGGGGCAGTGACTCTCTCTCAAACTGGTTTGGTACCTGTCTCCACCCTTCTTGTTGGGTCCCCTCCCCCACCCTAGTTCACAAATCCTCCACAAGATGACTCTCAGTCTGTCAATGTCAATA
>Ga0209107_10002391_pt1 | contig 10416 bp, 4 predicted proteins | sample LakErihyJuly2011_2_FD_187460 | JGI IMG/M metagenome (GOLD analysis project Ga0209107, IMG submission 187460) | Freshwater microbial communities from dead zone in Lake Erie, Canada - CCB hypolimnion July 2011 (SPAdes) (version 2) | ecosystem: Environmental > Aquatic > Freshwater > Lentic >... | reverse complement strand
TGTTAGTATAGAAGACCTAGACACTCTTATAAAATTATTAAAGGGTTCCAAAGATAAGGAAGCCGACGAGGACACAGAAGATTCCTCTTCGTCATCCAAGGACTCGTCGTCAACTTCCAAGGACTCATCGTCAACTTCCAAGGACTCGTCGTCGTCATCAACAAAATCAAAAGATACATTTAAGAATAATGATAACACAACAGATTCAAAAAAGGGTTCAGGAACAGTAACCGCAAAACCCGTAAAATAAGGTACCAAGGTACCAATGTACCAAGGTACCAAGGTACCAAGGTACCAAGGTACACGTACTAGCCCCCTAGTATTCCGCGTCAGCGTCTTCAGCGTCTTCATCAGCTTCGTCTTCGTCTTCGTCAGCTTCGTCAGCTTCGTCTTCGTCTTCGTCTTCGTCAGCTTCGTCAGCTTCCATTATAATACCAGATTGTAGGTTGTTTTGATAATACTTATTATACTGTTGTAATTGTACCCCCTTCTCGCTGTAGAGGTTTTCCTTTGTTTTGTAGTCATCAATATTATCCCTTGAGAAGTCTTCGCTTTCTTCATTGTCATCGTCAGAGTCTCCTTCAATCTCTTCCTGTTTATATAAATAGTCCAAGTAATTCATTTTATACTCTGGGTTCAATATGGAGTTTGTTGGGACATTCTTCTGTATCGGTTCGTAATAAAAAATAGCGAATATAATATTGTGATTTAATCCCTTAAAGTCGTATAATGTTCCCTTGCTTGTTTCAAACCGCAAGCTCATCCGCGATAGCTTCCCTATAGGATGAAACTCCCGCACAGGGATTTTCGTGATAGTAAGTTTCTCACTATTAATACCAATGCTATCTACACGAAACTTCGCAAGACCTAAAGCATTCTTTGAATAGGACAGCGAACGATAGAGGTGTTCCTCAATCTCGGGGCATCTCATAATAATATACTTATTACCTATAAAATACACAATCCCTGGAGATGTGATAACATATATATCATCCTCGTTTTTATCGGCAATCACATTCGTGGCATTCGCAACATAATTCTTATTAAAGCGACTGTAGAACATCTTCGCTATTACACTTAACGTATTGGAGACAGGCTTGGATATATAGAGGTTTTCGTTATTCAAAGTCGGGTATAAATCAAACCCGAGATTTTCTGCCAATGTGCTCCGCTTCATATCTAGAATCAGTGGCGACCTTGAATATATATCTATCAAGTTTGAAAGTTCAGGAGGTGTCGTGGTTTCCTTAAACATTATCTCCATATCCTCGTATTTTATCAACTCGTTATACTTTGTTATAAACGTCCTGAAAGTATAATCTCCTGGTTCTATAACTACCTTTTTAAAAACATCCTCATATCCTATCATCGGTCTATCGCCTTTGTTTTGTATCTCTCCATTTATAACCTCGTCCATTTTATACCATACGGGGCTTTGAGTCGTCGTAGCCGCCAGCGTCGCCACCAGCGTCGCCGTCATCTTCTCAAGTGTCATTGGTATATTATATATTTTAACATTCTTTAACAATAAAAGATTACTATCCCAATCGCCAGAGGCGCTTAAATCGCCCTGGGCCTGCTTTTTCCCAAAGTATTTCTTTGTAAAAAACACGTTATATAGCGAAGGGCAATTAGAAAATACCTCATATACAATAAGATTATTATTGATATCAAATATACCGATAGACCACGTGGTATCCAATATAGACCAGAATATATTTATATAGTTGACAATATTTATATTAAAAAGCCTCTCAATCCTTTCGCCGATTGTGAAAGTTAGAACGTGCGTATTGTTAGCAACACCGGACTTTCCCACATCTATACTGATATTCCTGAATATCCTATCGGTATTTAATGAATACGTATGGGTATAGCTAAAGTCCATAATAGGCAACTCCCTGTTATATTCGGCAATTATTGGATGGACGCATAAATTAAATGTTATACCCGTTACAGTACCGCCTATTGCGCTAGCGCTAGCGCCTGTGCCAGAATAGATATTATAGATATTTACAGAGTTGTTTAAGACCGCATATCGGTCTCTCGTCAGTTCCAAGTTGGCGATATTGGAACTTCTAGAGATATTATAGATATTGTTAATATCAAGTATATTGGAACTCGTAGAGATATTAGAGCTGTAGATTACATTGGACGTGGCAGTTATATTGAAGTTATTGAATATATTGGATGTGCTCGTCAATTTAAAACTGGAATAGATACTAGATATATCATATATATTGGAGTTGTTGATTATATTGGAAGTGGTCTTTATATTGGATGTAATCGTCTCTTTCAATATAGTGAATATATTTGACGTGGTATTATACGTGATACCTGGAATCGCCGGTGTACTTGGTGTGCTAGGAATAGTAGGTGTAGTGAAAGAGCTAGCAACATTAGACGCAGTCGTAGATATATTGGACGTGATTGATATATTAGAGGCGCCTATTGATAAGTTAGACGTATAATTCCAATTCTTCAATAGCAGGTTAGCGGTATTCTGTATTTGTACCCCTGTCTCTATAATGTTGTCGCCCGTATCGTCGCCAATATAATAATATAGCTCGTTATTATCCCTGTCTATCGTATACATCGCACGAGGAATACTGGCGTCTATGATTTCCATCCCAATAATATTCTTAAAAGGCGTACTGAAGTTGACAACATAATTATTGGGATTCGGGAACATACCCCTCTCCCTATCCGAGCTGTCAATAATAAAGGTGTATGCCTGTCTAATACTATTCGCCTTCATATAATTAATATCCTCTATAGACATTATGAATACACTAACCTTCCTTCTACTAATAAATTATAGATTATAGATTCTTAAATACTTGTAAGACTCGTAGGACTTCGGGACTAGTATATCGTCTGTTTCAGTTTATTATTTGCCGGTCTCTTGAGTCTCTGGAGACGCTTAACACTCCTATATAATTTCTGCGAATATTTGATGAGAAAGTCGGTGATTTCAGTGTCATTTTTGTATTTATAGATTTTTAAGAAGTCATTAAAATATATATAGAGTATCGTCTTGAAAACAATATAGCAGTATGAATGCGTCTTCTCGTTCCACTTGGCAGTTCCCTGGGAATCTAATATCTTCTTTGCCAAAATGATAGAATGCTCTTGGTCTCGCTTAAGGTTGTACTTTAAACTCGTGCCAGTCTCTATAGAATGAAATACGGTATTTAACACGCACGCATAAGTCTCTATAATCGCCTCATTGGGTATTAGTAGCATCCCTGTCTCTATATTAAAATGTCCCTTCAATCGCCTGATATTTGAAGGTTCCCAACTCTGCTTGTGTATCAAAGTATTATGATGTAATAGCTCGTGAAGAATAACCTTCTCATAGTCCTCCTTGCGTATTATAAAAATATCGTTTTTATTAACATAGGTATAACCGCCATTAACGTTTATCACGTCTATTAGCTCGTTTTTCTTGGATGGCATACATCTCTTCAGCGGATTCATTATAATGTAAAAATTGAATACATAGCCACCCCATTTTGATATATCGTATATTTTAGATAGCAGATATACACGATAGAGGTTCTTAAACAGTTCCTTCCTCATTTTTGGGGAATCCTTGGTTTGCGAGATGACATACATATTTAATTCTCGGTATGTTATATGGTAGCACTTATTACACTTCTCTAAATATTTATAGGCAAACTCAAAGTTTAAATGACTACCCACAGATTCCCGCAAATCCTTCTTGAAATCATTGAATACCGCAACAGACACTTCAGTAATTTTAAAATCAGCTAGGCGTAAGTCGTAGTGTGCCTTTATAATATTATACATTTGACGAATACTTCGTACATTATAGATTGCTGGAGGAATAGCTGATGGAGCGACTGGAGCTTTCATATCGCAAAAAATAGCTTGGACTCTTTAATTAATATAGATATATATTTATTGTCCTTCAGTTTTGAACTAATTTGAAGAAGTTTTATTGAAATCACCTCTGTATCGGGATATTTATCGCATTCCTTTATATCCCCCCAATATAGCGAGCGTCTCGTAAAAGCATTACATACTTTCGTTTTAATCGCATAAGTCAATTCCACGGCATTCTTATCAACAACCCATTCACCGCCCTTTAAATATTCCCATACATTATCTTTGTCATTATCTTTAATATCCCTAATATCCCTAACATATCTATGTCTATCCTTTAGACATTTATGAACTACGCAAGCGATATCATAATGGGTACTGTCGGATATACACATATCTATATAAGGCATTATGTCGCTAGCGTCGTGAGCGTCGTGAGCGTCGTGAGCGTATTCTTGATTCATCTTTAATCCTTAATAAGTTAATGGGGGTAACGGGTTAGTGATTATTCCTTAATAATATAAACTATATATATAATAAAAAGGTATGCTTAAATATCTAAATTACAAGGATTGTAATAACAAGAATCCCTCCAAGTTTAATATCGCAAAATGTAATGCTTCCTTATATAAAAAGATAACAAAGAACGTCCCTTTTATATACTACAAAAGGTGCCTGTTTATGACCTTTAAAGAGTATAGTACCGAAAAAATCCACATAAATAATAATATATATTGTAAGGTATTTGACTCTGTAAGCGATGGTGCTATAAAGAGCACCATTGAAACGGAGCTGAATAATATTAAAAATAATTTGATACAACCTAAAGGCGTTAAAATACCACTACCAATCTATGTGATGCTAGCAAAAAAATTAGAAGATGTTGGGACTTCTGAAAAACAGGTATTCAATGGGAATTATACTGTGATTTTATATATACCGAATCTATTTAATTTTAATGGCAACGAGACCGCATACACCTTCTTTCCGTCTATTGATGCCTTCTCAAAGCAGAATAGATGGATGGAATTGATGACAAGCTCCTTTTCTAAATATCTAGAAATAGTTAAAATAGGAAGCTTCAAAGACAATGATGACAAAATAATAAAGAAGAACTATTTAATGAACGATTTGACACACTCTTGTTTTAATATGGGGTGCGTAGCAACTAATGGAGAGACCTTCATAATACCCGAATATTCTTCAAAAGAAGCCGAGCTATCTGTTAGTATTGAAAACATATCTCCTTATTACCCTAAAAGATGTCTTAAAACCCCGTATTTCAACAAGCATATGATGAACTTTAAACCAGCTGACGAGAAGAGGTTTAGAGGCAGTACAGATGTATTAAGCGATACCTTTGATGTTGATACACATTGTACTGAAGAAAATGTTAAGAAATACGAAGGTGAAGGCAAAAAAGACGAGGAAACCTTTGACTTTTTCCTATGTAAGCAAATAAACAAATGTAAGAAGTATAAAGGAGAGGAACCCAAATATGATACCGATTATGATAAAATCATATGTGATGGTACTACAAATAGCGAAAAAGTAGAGACTCTACTGTCTGACTTTTATAGAAAAAATATTAAGGTTGGTAAGGATGACAAGAATTATTCGGCGGAGTATAACAATAACATTTTCAAGGAGCTCGCATTTAGAAAAAGCAAATACCCTGGGCCTGATAATATTCAAGAGGTCGTATTCTCTATGTTTATTATAAACGAAAGCGTATTTGACGAAAACCTGTTTTGCTATATGCCCTGGGGTAATATACTATTGAAGCAAGACTTTGTTATTAACGAAGGCGACGATATGGATATTGACAGGGTTTCATTGAAGTCCTTTGATGGCGTTTATGAGATGAAGTTTCATAGCGACGGATACCTTTATACATACAAGAATAACTCACGAGTCTCACGTGTTCCCAAGCAAAGCGGAGGATTTGGATGTTTTACAAAGCGGATATTGAGATTTGAAAATATGAATCTTAATATATATGGTAATGACGAGAATGGTAATTACGACCTGCGAGGGCACGTATCATTACCAGTAACATCAATGTACGCTGACCCTGCTAGCATTATACTTACAAATAATGGCGAACTTGCCATATACGACTTGGGTATCAATAAAAGGACTTGATGGAGGAGCGAGAGGGAGCGAAAGATTATATTGTTTTTATATATTGTATTCTTTATAATAGAATAATAGAATAAATATAAATATATATAAAATATTTAGGAATGGCATCTACATCTAATAATAATGAATGGCATATTTTAGATTCATATTTCAAAAGTCACAGGTATCCATTTACAGGACATCATTTAGATAGCTATCGCGAGTTTATTAAGAACCAGATTCCTGCCATCATCAAGTCTTACAATCCTATTACAATGACAAAGTATAACGACAACAAGGAGGAGGTATTCAAGATAGAGATATTTGTAGGCGGACTAGAAGGCGCCGAGTTAAGTATCAGCAGGCCTATTATATACGAAAACGGGTGCCCTAAAATAATTACGCCATACGACGCAAGAATGCGCAACTTGACCTACGAGACGCATATATTCGCCGAGGTATTTGTTCGCATCACGTCTAAAGACGGTGATAACGGCGATAGGCGAAACGAGGAGACCGTCGTATTTAAAAATGTAGCCATAGGAAGCATCCCTATAATGCTCCACAGCGACATCTGTATATTGAAGAATCAGGGTTCCAGTATATTGCGAAAGTTAGGCGAGTGTCCCTACGATACGGGCGGTTATTTTATAATTGACGGGAAAGAGAAGGTTATTATCGCACAAGAAAAGATTGTAACGAATAAACTCTTTGTGTCCGCCATCAAGGACGACAAGGACTTCAGTCACAAGGGTATTATTCGGTGCGTCGCAGACAAAGGAAACCTCCTCCCGACAAACGTCCAATTCTACTTTGTAAGGAACCCCATAATCGTAGAAGGGAACAACGACGTAGAGAGGGTGGGAGGTAAATACACGACCTCTAAAGGGGCGATTTATGTCTCCATCCCGTCCTTTAAAGAAAAAATACCTCTCTTTATATTGTTCCGTGCCATAGGCGTCCAGAGCGACAAGGAGATATGTAAAACGATATTCGGTAGCGGATATACAGACGTTGAGAAGGAATACTTTGATAATTTAATAAGGCCGAGCATCATAGATTCTAAATATATTAAAAATAAGAAGGATTATTATATAGATACCCAGCAGAAGGCGATATCCTATTTAAGGCACAGGGTTCAGTATGGGACACCGGAGCACGTCAAAATGGTATTGTCAAAAGACTTCTTTCCTAACATTGAATCCTTTGAGAATAAGAAGAAGTATTTGGGCTATTTGACATTACAATTTATTAAATCTGCCAAGGGGTTGCTCCCGTTAAGCGACAGGGACAGCTATATATATAAACGGGTTGATATCAGCGGGTTTATGTTGGCGGAGCTATTCCAAGAGGCCTATATTAAATTGAGAGACAGCGTTAGGAATAAAATAGATAGCGAGTATCTATATGGTCCTTGGAAGAATCGCAAGAGGGACTTCCAACATTTTATCAATACAAACAATATTTATAAGATTGTGGATCATCTAATCGTAACGCAAACATTCGCCAAATCTCTCAAAGGGCAATGGGGGTTGATTAACAACAGCGACCCTGAACTTGGGAAAGTCCAGGATTTGTCTCGCATCAGTTTCGTAGGTTCCCTATCGCATACCCGTCGTGTTAATATGCCTATTGATAGAAGTATCAAGGTTACGGAACCTCACAAACTACATTCGCAGCAATGGGGCATTATGTGTCCCTACGAAACGCCTGATGGTGCCTCTATCGGGTATTTGAAGAATCTCGCCCTTTTAGCAAAAATAACTGCTGGCGTTAATGTGGATAATATCAAGAGGTGTCTAGAAGATATCGGCGTAATACCTTTAATCGCCAATAACGGATATGGTAATAAAAATATCACGAACGTATTCGTCAATGGTACCCTTTTCGGGATAACTGGCGACCCCCTATTCGTTACTCGGTTATTGAAAGCATACCGCCGAAACGGCTTAATAAACATCCTTATATCCATCAGTTTTAATATTACTGCCAACGAACTTCGTATCTTCACAGAAGCAGGGCGACCTTGTAGGCCTCTTTTAATTTTAAAGTATAACAAGGATAATAAAAAGAATGAGGCGATAGCCTTTAATAAGGGCAATGGTAAGGGCAAGGATGGCAATGGCAAGGATGGCAAGGGCAAGGATGGCAAGGATGGCGGAAACGATAACTGGTTTGATATGTTAAATGGCGACTTCTATGCTCTAGATGACAAGGAAAAGAACGACGACTATTACTATATTGACAAATATATAAATCCATTAAAGGGGGCTAGTAAAAGGAAGATTGGCGGCGGTTCTATGTTTGGAGATGCGAATATTCTTGAGTTATATGAAACGATATTCCCAGAGAATAAGGGTACCGGAGGTAGCGGAGATTCGGTTGATATAGCGGAGGATGACGGAGTTATTGCTCTAGGTTCAGCAGAGTATAATAGTGATAATCTTCCGCTTAAAAACCACCTATTGACAAATATTAATGATGTGAGTTTTAAAGGCGGTGGTAGCGATAGCGACGAAGGAAGTAGCGAGGACAGTAGCGACGAAGGAAGTAGCGACGAAGGAAGTAGCGACGACGATATTAAGCGAGATGTCAAGAAAGTCAGCAATGTCAGTGACTATTATAGAAAAAAATATATGGATATCTTGACTAAATTAGAGAATACCTCTGCGAGTATTGAATACCTTGACAACGAAGAGACCGATACCTGTCTAATAGCGATGAATAGCAACGAGATTAGTCCATATCATACGCATTTGGAAATACATCCCTCAACGATTTTAAGTATCGTAAGTGGCAATATACCTATGAGTAACCACAATTCGTCGGCTCGTAATGTCTTCCACGCCGCTCAATCAAAGCAGGCCATCGGTATATACGCTACAAACTTCAACAAACGTTTTGATACGATGAGCTATATCCTTCACTACCCCCAGAGACCCATAATAAATACTAGAATCGCCCAATTTACATCCAGCGATTATATGGCGAACGGTTTTAATACCATCGTCGCCATTATGACCTACTCGGGGTTTAACCAAGAAGACAGTATAATGATTAATAAGGCGACGATTGACCGTGGCCTCAATTCTCTTTCATACTATAAGTCTATTACAGCGACCTCCAAAATCGTCTCGCAAAATGAGAAGGTCATCTTTGGCAACCCCATCCTTATGCGAGACAAAGGCATAAAAATTGTAGGCATTAAAAACAAGAACTACGAACATCTTGATGCTGACGGGTTTATTAAGGAAGGCACCTATGTACCCGAAGGCCAAGAGGTTATTATCGTAGGTATGCTAAATGTACGGGAGGTTATGAAAGAATACAAGAACGGCGTTTTTACGGACGTGAAGAAGGAGATGATTTACACCGACGTCTCCCTATCAACCGACAACTCGTTATTTGGGAAGGTGGATAAGGTATATAAATCGCAAAAAATAGCTGGAAATGACTCTACAATCTGTAAAGTGCGCTTCTTAAAAATCAAGAAACCAGAGTTCGGTGACAAGCATTGCTCTAGGCACGGGCAGAAGGGCGTAATAGGTATGGTGATTCCCGAGGAGAATATGCCTTATACGAAAGATGGCGTTCGCCCTGATATTATTATAAACCCGCACGCCATCCCTTCGCGTATGACAATAGGACATTTAGTGGAGTGTATCTTCGCAAAACTGTGCTGTATTGAGGGGGTGCTAGGAGACGCTAGCGTATTTATACCAATAGAACAAGAAACCATATATAGCGGACTGAAGGAGAATAACTTTAATAAATATGGTAATGAAATATTATACAACGGTTATACGGGGCAACAAATAGATACCGAGATTTTTATTGGGCCCACCTATTATTTTAGGTTGAAGCATATGGTTGCTGAAAAGATAAACTCTCGGGGCGTTGGAAAGGTGATGGGGCTAACCAGGCAACCTACTGAAGGCCGTCGTAAAGGCGGAGGGTTAAGAATCGGTGAGATGGAGCGGGATACGGTGTTGAGCCACGGCATATCTAACTTTATTAAAGAAAGTATGATGGAGCGTTCTGATAAGTTTAGTTGGTGTATCTGTAAAAGATGCGGAACCCTGGTATCCTTTAATATTAAGGAAAATATCAATATGTGTAAGAATTGTAATAATGATGACGTGGCAGTTATACAGACGCCTTACGCTTTCAAACTCTTTATCCAAGAACTGGAAACGATGGGGATACAACCTCGGTTGAATACCGAGGATATAGATATGCCAGTAGACCAGGCTGAATTGATAAGAGATGAAGAAGACGGTCGGGACGATGCTAATGCTGACGCGGATGCTAATGACGATGCTGACGCGGATGCTAATTCTAGAGGTACTAAAGCGGTTAACGCAGCGAACGCTGATGATGACAATAATAAAATTGAAGATATTGACCCATTAACTCTGTTTAACTCCAAGATAGATAACTTCA
>Ga0209107_10002385_pt1 | contig 10430 bp, 12 predicted proteins | sample LakErihyJuly2011_2_FD_187460 | JGI IMG/M metagenome (GOLD analysis project Ga0209107, IMG submission 187460) | Freshwater microbial communities from dead zone in Lake Erie, Canada - CCB hypolimnion July 2011 (SPAdes) (version 2) | ecosystem: Environmental > Aquatic > Freshwater > Lentic >... | reverse complement strand
TGTATCCTTTTACCGGTTTGTTCCTCTATCTTCTCGAGTACCATAAGCGGTACCATTCCTCTTAGACCACCACCATCTATTGATAGTATTCTGAACTTCTTTTTAGCCATATTCTCTTATTTTTTTTATGAGCTTTCTCCTTTTTGACATTTGCCATATTCGGATTGTTTCGGTTTTATATATAAACAATGGAAATGGAAAAATTGAGCGAGAGTGAAATAAAGAGGCTACTCAACCATATCGAGGAGAACGACCTCGACTATCAATACGTAGACAACGGAGTGTTCAGACCTTTCCTTCTGGCGTACGACAACACTAAGTACTTTCTGTCAAAAAACGAGGGTAGTATAGTACTTACACACTACGATTCGAGTAAAGATAAACCTGGATCAAATGGTGCCTACCAACACACAGTTCATCCGAACCTAATGCAGGTTCTCGAAGCGATAACGATGAGGGATATGTCACTACACAAATCTTATTGGGAGATGATATCCAACTCAATTGAGGTTCCCTTCGACAATTCAAACTACGACGAGAGCTGGCACGAGGATTTCCTCGAATCAGATGGATATACAAAAGAGGAAGACTCGTTGTGTACATACGTGGTTTTCGAGAGCGACGATTACGAACCCGAGATAATGTCACCGTGGAACACGGTAGGTAACGAGAGCTGGGGAGGACTACTACACGAGTCCAAACCAAACAAATTATCGAAACTCAGATTCGAGATACATCCAATCGGGACATTGAAAGGAAACGAAACTTACTTATTCAAAATACTCTGTAACGACGACGAAAAGTTTCCAGAGAACATAAACTACAAAGTGATTGGTAAGAAAGGATTGAGGCTAATTAGGCAGAAGTTCTTTGAGGAAATGGAAACATTCAAAAAACAAAAATAACGATGAGAGAGCAAAACATCATAAACGCACCACAAATCAAAGTCTTCTGTACGATGGAAGAGTACACTGAAGATCCTACGCTGATAAAGCTACCAATCTACATACACGGAGATATAGTGTCCGCACAAACAGAGGCAGGAATGCCAAATATAATGCACAAAAGTGAGAACGCCTACGTATATCACATAATAGTAACGGATGCAACATACGAGGAGCTAAATCCTATGCTGAAAGCACTTATCTCAGGAAACATAACTATCGAAGAGATTATACAAATCAGAAGAAACGTAGACGGAACAACACAAAGGATCGGTAGAAATGTACCTCAATAACGGTTAAAGAAATCACGTTCGACGTCGAACGTTGACTGAAGTCCCAACTTCGTGAAGTCACTCTTTAACCAACGGTCGGCAGTCTGCCGACCAGCATTCTTCAACTTCAAAAGGAAGTTAAGGTCAGTACTCATTTTGGTACTATAGTCGAGCTTTCCAAGTGTGTCGTAACCGGATATTAGGTGAACGAAAACCTCTTTGTTGCCATACTTACCCAAATCCAGACCGGATCTTATCAACTCGTTTCGAAGTTGTATAATCTTCATCTCATTCATAAGCGAGGAGTTGAAGCATATCTCGGTTACTCGGTCGTTGATGTCTTTCGCAGTTGTCGGAACCCGCGATATGTTTATAGAGTTCAGTTTCACCAGTATCAAATCACTTATCCTCGAATCCATAGCAAGTGGTGAAAGTGGAGGGTTACCCATATAACCACCATCCCAGTAATACTCACCGTCAATCTCGACCGCCTGGAAAACCGTGGGCAACGCCGTTGAAGCCATAACCGAATCCAATGTTATTTCTTTCTTCGTGAAAAGCTTTCCCTGGTTGGTCTTCACGTTTGTGGCGTATACGAAAACATCAGTACCACATTTCGAAACCTCGGAGAAGTCGACTATGTCTGATAGTATTCCACGAAGAGGGTTATAGTTCATAGGGTTGAACTGGTAGGGCGAAATCACCTGGGTCAAATACTCCACGAATGGATAGTTCATTTTGAACCCATACCTGGATATGTCGATCCAAAGCTTCTCAAGCAGCTCGCGCGCCTTCAGTCTACCACCGACGTGTAGTCCGTACGCCATAACCACCGCGTTAATCGCACCGGCGGAAGTACCACAAACAGAAGTAAATCCAAGCTCGTCCTCACCGAGCTCAAGAAGGCGATCAAGAACGCCCCAGGTGAAAGCTCCGTGAGAGCCACCACCCTGTAATGCTAATCCAACAGAGTTCATACTTTATATATCAACCCTAAAGATACGCAATAAAATTTAGTTTGAGTAGTTAACGCAGATAGAAATGAGACCCATCGAGATAAGACTCTCAACACTACGGTCGTCAGTTATGTCCAAATGTCTATTGACAAAGTTGTCCTGATCACCGGTCTCACCACAATCATTACACTCATAGTTCGTCCTGCCCCTTTCGTACTTGTAGTCCGTGACGAAGTCATCGCTACCACACGACGGACACATCTCTTCCTCTTCAACGAGTTCGACATAAGAACCATCAACACCATCGGTTATCAAATTATAACCATTTTGTTCACAGAAACCTTCCATCCTGTTGAAACCATCCAGAATAACTTCACGCTCATTCGAATCAAATCCGTTAGTGGTATCCTTCGCTACCAAGCCGAGATAAATCCTGTTATCAACCACATCTAGGTTCAATTCACCGTCCAAATCCGTGAACTCACTGAAAATCATACCGACTTCGGACTTTACAGATTCTGATTCAGCGTGGTCTTCGAACATCTTTATGTACCTCATAACAAATATCTTCGTTTTCACTATATATAAAACAAATCAAACCAAAAGAATGAGAACATTAGAACTCTTCGCCGGCGTCGGCGGATTCAGAATAGGACTTGAGAAATCAGGACACAACGTGGTCTGGTCAAACCAGTGGGAACCAGGTACATCCAAACAATGGGCCTCTAAGGTATACGAGACCAGGTTCGGATCCGAAGGACACTCCAACGAGGACATCGGCGAGGTCAGAACAGAGGACATACCAGATGCAGACCTTCTAGTCGGAGGATTTCCTTGTCAGGACTACTCAGTCGCGAGTACGTCTAGGAACTCTAAAGGACTCGTAGGAAAGAAGGGTGTTCTATGGTGGCAGATACACAGGATACTCGAGCAGAAAGGAGACGCCAAGCCGGACTACCTTCTACTGGAGAACGTAGACAGACTACTCAAATCTCCGTCGAAACAGAGGGGAAGAGACTTCGCGGTAATACTGAAGAGCTTAGAAGAGCTGGGCTACGACGTCGAGTGGAGGGTAATAAACGCAGCAGACTACGGAATGCCTCAGAAGAGGAAACGTGTGTTCATACTCGGTTACAGAAAAGGTAGCCACATACAAAAAAGAGTGCAACAGATGAGTCCGGTAGAATGGCTCGAACAAGGAACAATGGCACGCTCGTTCGAGGCAGACTTAGGAGATATAAAAACATTTACCATCGAAGGTAGTCTTACGGACGTCACCAACGACTTCTCAGGCGAGTTCCTAACGTCAGGTATACTGACAGACGGAAAGGTCACCACAGCTAAGCACGTTGCCGTATACGAAGGTCACAAAACTCCTTTGAAAGATATAATGGTAGATGACGCAGACGAAAGTTTCTACATACACGATACTACAAAATGGGAACACTACAAAAGTGGTAAGAAAGAACCAAGGACTACTAAGGAAGGATATCAATACTTTTACTCAGAGGGTGCATTAGCTTTTCCAGATCCAATAGATAAACCAGCCAGGACAATACTGACATCAGAGGGTGGAACATCCGCATCGAGGACGAAGCACGCGGTCAAAGACGAAAAGGGAATAAGAAGACTGACACCAATCGAGCTCGAAAGAGCGAATATGTTTCCAGATAATCACACACTGATTGACGGTATTCCGGATTCTAAGAGAGGTTTTCTTATGGGTAACGCACTTGTAGTAGGTATCATCGAAAGGATAGGAAAGACATTGATGGAATTAGACCGTTTTCAAATACCGGATTATTATATATACCGTCATGAAATACATAAAACTATATGAGGAGTTCGTAAGTGACGAACTACATATGATTATGACCCGGATATTAGAAGACTCTGGTGTTCAATTTGTAAAGTACGATGAGTTCTGCAGTGAGGAACTTGTGGTATACAAAGTCAGCAATGACGAATACTGGCAAACCATAGACCACGTGGAAAGAGGAAAGATCGAGCAGAACATAAAGGACTTCGGTGAGATTGTGAACGACCTTGGATGGACGCTCTTGTGGATGGTGAACCACTTTGTATTCCACAAAGGCAATCTGAATGAGTCCGTCAAATCCTGGCTCAACGAGAACTACGGAGACCTGAGACGCATTGAGAAGAAACTACATGGTAATAAAAGAGTCTATTATGTTGATAAGTCTGATTATCCGATGATCTTTCATAACGAAAACCAACCGAAAGTATATTATGTCAACGCAGGTACGCTCGGCATAAATAGAAATCCAACTATATTCTCAGTACTCGGAATATCACAAATGAATTGTATCAAAATACTCAAAGAGTGGCTAAATGAAAAATACCAACTCGACGACATAGAGGTATACATAAACGATGGTGGATGGGGCAACATCACTGGATCCAAAATAAACTGGATGTTACAAATAAGGTAAATCGATATGAGGATAAAGAAGACATACCATTCCTTCCTGATGAATGAAGCCAAGATACACATCAGTGACGATTTGTTACAGACACTCGACATCATATCAGCAGACACACCCGAGTCGGAAACCAACTGGGCAGAAAGGATGAAATCTCTCATAGGAAACGAGGTTGAAACCAACATCAACTACCTAACAACAAGTGATAACCCTGATATGGTCAAATGGAGGCCAGACGACAAGGCTAACTCGACCTACTTTATTTGGATGCCACAGAGATACTACAGAGCCGCGACCGCAGCAATAAGTGGAAGAATACCAGAAGGTGCTGTAACAGGAAGAGTTCTACGTAAACTTACCACAACCGAGGCGGCTAGACTTCTAAAAGGAAATATGGAGGATCTACAGAAGGCACAGTTCGAGTACCAAGAAGGGCACCAAATACTTCACTTGGAGTTCAATGACCGAAAGGGTAAAGGAGAGTGTTTCATATCCGACAAATGGTGCAAAAAGTCACCTTACAGTGCGACGGCACAAGACTTTAGAATGGGTAAGCTTTTCAAATCACTGATGATTGCTGCTAAATGGAACCCAAGTGACATTGAGGTTGACAGGTTTCACACCGAATACGTCAACGCGGTCAAAAAACTGAAGAAGTTGGACCAGGACAGGTTCGAGATAGTTGAAGGAGAGGAAATAAGGAAATACTACCTCGAAACCTCTTACGACGGACTAAAACACACATTAGGAACCAGTTGTATGAGACACGCAAGGTGTCAGTCATACTTTGACATATATGTTCAGAATCCGAATCAAATAAAACTACTAATACTCAGATCCAAAACAGATACGGAAAAGATAAGTGGTAGAGCACTATTATGGTACGGACTGAACGCCAGGTCTGGAGACGACTTCGAGTACAAATTTGGAATGAAGGACTGGAGCACTAAGGTCAACCTTATGGACAGGATATTTGTAAGCAACTCCAAAGAGGAAAGGATGTTCAAAGAATGGGCGATAAACAACGGATTCTTATTCAAATCGAATCAAGACCACTTACCACAGCCCATCTCAAAAGATATGAAGAGTCGTGAAATAATGACGTTTTGGATTGAGCTAGAATCTGGCACACCAAAAAGTGAACGTTTTCCGTATATGGACACAATACAAAACTATCAACCAGAAAAAGGAGTCTTGACCAACATAGACCAAGACTGGGGAGATTTTGACTGGTGGGAACTAAAAGAGACCAATGGTGGAAACGGTCAATGTCCGACATGTGGAGGAACCGGTCAAGCAGAATGTCCAGAGTGCACAGGAGACGGAACCATAGAAGACATAAACGGAATAGAAGCAGAATGTTCTTTCTGTGCTGGAACCGGTGGAGTTGATTGTACCAGATGTGGTGATTAAGCCAACAAATTAGATATTTTCATATCTCGCCACTCGGCAGGATAGTCTTTACTGACGAAAAATACGTTCACCCAGATTGAGTTTCCAGAGTCGGCGTCATTAACGTTTCCCCACCAGTTGTTAGGAACCCTACAAAGGTGACCAGAGTAGAGACAGTCTGCGAAGTCGACCTTTCTTCCCCAGTCGTTGTAAGTGCCACTCGGACCGACTACCCACCACTCACCATCGTGAAACAAAACGCCGTCAACCACCTCTACCATACTAAGTGTGGCTACTTTGTGTCGCTCCATAGTAGTACCAGACTGATAAGTACCCCACCTAGAAAACAATTTAATATAAGCCACTACTTGTTCACGACAAGTCCAGTCGATATGTAACTGCGGTGAACTACGGTAGGATACGGGAACTCCGGATTCGATTTCCTTCATCACACGTCTCCAAGACCTACGGGTACCGTCCGAAAGAAAGACATTAAAGTTGGTAGTTTTCTCCACACTTAGACCGTCGAGAAAATCACCTCGATTAAGAAAATTTATATCTTTAATTGGTTTTAGAAACATAAGACGAATATACGGAAAATAGGCGAATAAGTGTTATTATATATCATGATGTTGCATTAATAGAGCTCGGGTTATGATATTCTAATCTGGCTTTGTTTTTTTATATATACTCGTATGAGAAAACTAAAGACGTACGAGTTGTTCATGATGAACGAGATGCACCTCATATTCGAGCAGGACTTCTTCGACACCCTACAATTAATAAGTAAAAAACACCAAGACAGGGTCGCTGCCGCACTCATGAAGCTGGGTGGCGGAGACTTCGAGAAACTCAGGCAGACCTATATCGGTTTTTCACGTGAGCTTGGCAAGGCTAGTTTTACAAATCATCCAGAGAGCGACAAAAAGCAGCTTGCCAACATAGGTAAGATTGTGAACTCTATCATAAAAGCAGTAAGACACTGGGTAGACGAGCACCACCTCGATGATCCGTTTATGGATATCACCGAGGAGGACGTCTACATCTTCGTCACCAGGTACAAAGGAGAGCAACAACTCGCGATGGATATGAAGAAATACCTGGAGGTCGTCGATGGTGAGGACATCAGGAAGTTCTACAACACAAACAACTACTACAATCTCGAGGGTGACTTAGGTAAGTCGTGTATGAGACACGCTCACAAATCTGACTTTCTCGACATATACACCAACAATCCGGACGTCTGTAAGATGCTCATACTTAAGTCTCCGGAAGACCAGAATCTAATCGTCGGTAGAGCTATACTTTGGACCGACGCTGCCATCTACTCCAACATGGGATACCAGATGAAGTATGAGAAGCAAGGTAAATTGATGGACAGGATCTATACAAACGAGGAGTCACTTGTTAATGTTTTCAAAAACTGGGCCAACGACAACGATTACCACTATAAAGAGAACCAGGACAACGACGCACACTTCACCGCAATCTACGAAGGAAGGGAGGACGAGAGTGCCAAATACTTCACCGTTGAGGTGGGTAGTGACCACTACTCACAATGGCCATATATGGACACTCTTAAGTACTTCTTCAAGGACAATATGATAATAAGCAACAACGACGGATACTTCGGCACCGAGTACGATATGGAACTAGAAGAGATGGACGGAAGTTGTGACTGTGTACACTGTGACGGAGGTCACAAGCTCTGTCCAGACTGTAACAAAGGTATGCAGGAGTGTGGAGACTGTGAAGGTCAAGGAAACTGGAATTGTGGAACCTGTGACGGTGAAGGATCACTCGAGATAGAAAATGGTGAAGGTGAGACCGAGGAAGTTGATTGTGAGGAGTGCGGTGGTCGTGGAACAATGGATTGCGAATATTGTAACGGTGACGGTCAAGTAGAGTGCTCTACCTGCGGCACCAACTTCGACTCCGAAAGTTGCGATTACTGCGAAGGAACAGGAAAATAAGATACGTTATGAGGATAAGAAACTGGCAGCAGTTCATCAAAGAGGACCTACAAGAGATTGAGGAGGACGGAAGGCTTCAGGCCATAAAGTATTGCTTCGCAGACATAACTGACGAAGGAGAGTGGTCCGATATCAATATCAACCACGAGTACTTTCCATACGGAAACGGCGAGGACGAGCAGGATCCTTACGAGACGATTGAGATAACTATGAACAAGCGCCTCAGCGTCTCACACGACTTCAGCGAAAGAGACCTAACGATGGGCGAGAAGACACAGCAGATTTCCTTCATAGGAAGCATAGAGAATGGAGATCAGATGCCTACGAAGGTTTTCTACATAACCAACGTAAGCCACAGGAGGGAAGCGAACGTAAACGATCAGGAAATATTTGACAACGAACGTGAGATTATCGAAAAGATAGAGGATGCTTGCGGTAAGGTATGTTCAGAACTCGATATGGATTGCACTTATCTTCTAACTATACATCGATCGATGTACTCGATTATGGCACATTTCATAAAATACGAAGATTAATTAGGAAGTAAAGATTTTATTCGTATATTTGTAGAAAAATACGAAGAGATGAGCCTTACATTAAACAAAGTAAAGATTGGTCGTAAAGAGTACGACGTGAAATCAGGAGATTATATACTTTACAACGGTGCAGTATACCAGTTCTGTGCCGGCGATAAAAGAACATTGAAACATCAAGGATTTGATGTACTAAATACATTGCAGTTACCAGTTACAATGGTCAAAAAAATACCATTCATCCGAATGGTGAAAGTCAACTTCCAGAGAGAGGGTATTGATATGACGAAGTGGTACTTCTAAACAAAACACCGATACAATACTATAAATACCGTTCTTTGTTAGAAAACAAAGTGGTGGAAGGTAGCGCACGGAAATCCGTCGCGTGGCCCCTCGAGAAAAGGCACTTTTTAGTGTCTTTTCCGGTTTAAAGTACTATATTTACAATATGAAACTATCAGAGATATACAACACAAAAGGAGTACTACTTGATTCAGACCACGAAATAAGAGTCGTGAAGGAAAGTATGATACCAGAAAAATGGATGAAAGACTTCAACCAGTTTATGTTCGGACAGACTTGCGTAATTATGGACAACGGCGAGTTCGGCTACTACTTTTTGGACTTCGCTATTTGGTACAACCAGAATAAGATGCAAATCCTTCGTGAAGAGAACATAGACGACACCTTAGCTTAGGTATTGTGATATTGTATCCTTCGAGAACGCGTCGGTGTCCACGTCACCGTACTGGTCTCTCACGTAGATACTGCTCGAATCACCACACCTACTGAACCACTCCATCGGTAGTGACATGGGACCGATGTTCTTTAAATCATCCAGTTCGTAGGTGTGGTCGGTGTAAAGCTCACTCAACATTTTATCCTCGATGAGTATCCAGTAGAAGAAAAGGTTGTAATACTTGCCACTTTTGAACTCAGTTCTGTACTGCTCTTTCTCGAATGTGAACAAATCACCTAACTTATCATCAAACGCATCCTGAATAGCGTCGTCGTACTGATCAGCCTGTGACTGGTCTTCCCAATCCTGGTAGTTTCTTCTTATATCGTCAAAGGTGTCGCCACCGAAAGCTTCCGCAGCTTTTACCAAAGTTCTCTCAAAACTTTCATCCACAATTGCACTAATCACCTCGTCCTCTTTTAGGCCTTCGAGATCCAGATCCGTTCCTACATTATTCACGAACTCTTCAAGTCCTCCCGCTTCAGATATCAAGAATTTGGTCAGAGCAAGCAGTGCATCTTTATTCAGGTGGTATCGAACCAGTGAGTCCGTGTCTATCAGGAAGTCACTGTGCCAAATCTCGACTCCGTTAAGTAGTGAGTCTTCACTGACTTCCCTGGAACTCTGCCAATTTATTATACCCGACAGATCATCCTGGTCGATCCTTACCCATATGTCACCTTTTTCGGAAATCTTCAAACCTGGTTTCTCGTCTGTCGACGTCATGTCTTTGTCCCAATCGTAGTAGTCTAAGAACTGCTCACCTGTGAATTTTATATCCTCTTCGTACCAGCAGACAATACAGACGTTATCAAACTCCGTTTCGTCGCTAATCCTCTCAATCTTACCATCTACTATCTTAACGTCTTCACCTTCAATCGCACGGTAGTCCCTCCAATCAAGCTCGTAACCAGAAAGCATTATCTCACACTTCATACCGAGCTCGGACTCGACCACACCTTTAACAAAGTACAACGAATCACTAAGGTCTCCACCTGGCGCGTCAGGTGTCTCAGTAATCTGGATCACATAGCACTCTCTGGAGTCGTTGATTAGAACATCACTCACTATCTCTCTGGTCTTGTAATGCGGTCTCGACCAAGATCCTATGTTCTCAGAGTAGTCGTTGACGAACATCTTATGTATGTCAATAGTGTAACCGTTGTCGGTGAAATCC
>Ga0209107_10002383_pt1 | contig 10436 bp, 6 predicted proteins | sample LakErihyJuly2011_2_FD_187460 | JGI IMG/M metagenome (GOLD analysis project Ga0209107, IMG submission 187460) | Freshwater microbial communities from dead zone in Lake Erie, Canada - CCB hypolimnion July 2011 (SPAdes) (version 2) | ecosystem: Environmental > Aquatic > Freshwater > Lentic >... | reverse complement strand
CGATTTAAATCGACTGGAATTTGTTTAAAATAGAAATAAGTTCTATTTCAATTATTTATAAATAAAAAAATATAATTAATTATATTTATTTATAATAAATTAAATTATATTTTAAGATATTAAAAAATTAAAAAAATGAATTTTATTGGGCATAAATTTTTGAAACACTATTAGTATCCAGGGTTACTTTTTAGTACCGTAATTAATAATATATTAATTATTAAAATAGTAAACAGAATTAGTAAAAGAATGGCTTTTCCTTGAAACATTCAGAGAGATCGATGATGAAAAATTATAACTACATATAGATTAATATATAAATGGAAAAACGGAAATAACTTAAAGTAATATAGTGAATGCCAATACTCTCCTATCCTGGTTATTTCTAAAGCTAAATAAAAAAATATAATCCCTTACCAAATGTATTGAAGAAATTTTCAACCAGGATAGTATTAAATAAATTGAAAAATATGAAATCATTATTTTGTGTTATCTGAAAGGAATATTAAGCATTTTAGAAAATTTATAAAAAAATTACAGAAATAACATTATCTAATCCGAGCAATTAATAAGCTAACCACTATGTCTCGAAAAATTATTATTTTATAGTGATAATTTGGAAATAAATTTTTATACAATGCGGGTTATTATCATGATGTATAAAGGATAGGACCTGGAATCAATTTATAATAAGAATTATGATAACTATCAAATAGTAATTGCATATTATAATTATTTTTTGGATATTATAAGATAAAAATATCCTTGCAGTGTAGATATATTTAAGTCCGAAAAATTTTACAAAGAGATTATTAAGACGGAAAATCAAGAGATATTAACAGACTCAGTAAATATAAGTACTTAATACGGGGACATAGCCATAACTAGTCTTAAGAAAGAGTATGGGGAATTTTTTCAATCGATTCTTATAGTAAGAGGAATTTTAGAATAAAATAATAATAAAATGACTTAAAGGAGTGAATTTAGCTCCAATTTTCTGTACTTAGTATTCGCTGTAAGAATTGCAAAAAATATTCAAACTTTAAAATAGAAAACTCTTATATTCTTGAATATTGTTTTGATGTCTTAGGCTCACTAATATAAATTTTTTAAAGCTTTCGATTGTGTTAAAATAAAGATAAATTATGCTAAGGAACTCCGCTAATTTATATCCCTTAAAAATTTTCCTCTTTAAGAATATTACATTGAGCTTCTTGATGTAATTTCCTCGGAAAGTTAATTTCGAGATAATTTTTATAAACTTTTAGAAGCTGATAATTCAGACACTTTTGATATCTCCGGAGAGTTAAAATTTGTTGAGGACATGAAATTTAATATTGAAGAAAATTTGACATAAATTTCCAAGAAATAATTATTAGTATAAATAAAGACTTTGAACGTAATTAATTAATTTGCAAGTGAATGTAGCTACTTCTCATATGGAAAAAGCAACACAATCAAATTAAATTAAGATCTAGAGACATTGATATATTAAATAAACTTGATACTACAATTTTTAATGGAAAATTACGAAAACAGTAATAAAAAATAAGAAATTCTGTAAGGAATTTTTTTTATCATAAACGCTGATTGCAAATTTATGGTCTCTGATTAAGATGATAAAACTACATGCTTATGGAATTTTTTTTGGAAATTTTTGAGCAACTTTTTTAGCTCAAACAAAATGAACTATGAATTTCAAAAGGTTTCTTATAGCAATCTATGTACATTATTTGAAATAATGGATTGTAAAAATCGTGAATTCAAATCCATAGATTTTATTCTTACTCTTAGATAATCTTATCTAGGTGGTAATAAGGCTGTTGGGAATCTAGCTCTGTTAGCAATCAGTTCAAATACAGTTCTTTATTTATTATCGGAAAGTACATCTACATTTCATCAGATAATTGATCTGGTTATAATCATTATTTTTGATAATAATTTCGAATATCAAACTTATAACTGCACAAATCTCTACATGATCCTTGAAAAGTACATTGAGATATTTGACAAAAAGATAAGTTTACTAGAAGAATCCGAAGAATATCAACTTTTAGAAAAGGTCAAATGTCTCATTTCCATGGGCCTATCACTCTATGAGGTAATGGATGTAGATTCTTTATTTCTCGAGGAAAATCAATAAGGAGATAATGATATAAAAGAAAAAAATACATTATATGATAAATACAAAAAATATTTTTTTAAAAGTTTAAAATTTTATTTATCATATTTCATTGCTAACGTAACAACCCAAGATACCTAACTAACACAAGATATTCTTATAAGTCCTGGAAAAGAAAATTCATATACTAGCACATATTTTGACAGTATTCTAACCTTCCAAGCTCTTAAAAGTTAGAATTTTATCAATAAAATTCTTCACCAAATGATGATGTATAAATAGTATGGGGATGTTACTTTTTATGAAGACGATATAGACTTTATATTGTAAAAATTACTGTTGATTATCCATCCTTGTTAAGAATCAAATAGTAAGACTTTGTAAGATGTATTAATTAATTGGACATAAACGATTAAAATATCCACCAAAGATAACTAATTGAATAAACCTTTGATTTCTAAACTCATTCAATGTATAGGTGTGGTTTTAAGTAAAAAGGACTCCGATTTGTTGCGTTTGATGTCCTTTGAAATGGTGGAATAAAAAATTTTTTATAATAATTTTAGCATTAATTTTTCACCAGAAACATACAGTTAAGTTCTTCAAAACTTTCATATTTTACAGGCTAAATAGGAGGATATCTGCGAAAACCTTGTGTTAAACGCTTAGTTCGAATTTCTTTATATTTTATTAAAAAATCAACTAAAACTGACTGATATAAACGATGAAAATCTGTTTGTAGACGAGCATTATATTCATAGTTTAGACAACATAAAAATTTTTATTGGTCAAAATTACGAAAGAGTCCTATTGTAGAAATTAAAATATAATTTGGACAAAATAAAGCTAGATTATAAATAACTAACGGAGAGTGAAAATAAAGTCTTGAAAGAATACTGCTGGGACATCAATAAATGTTTTTTTAAGAATAATAAATCCTCCCTGTTCTATCTCTCTTAGTTTTTACTTTGTAAAGATTTTTTGGGCAACAAAATGAAGGAGTCGGGTAAATTTTTGCTGGGACTCCCTCACCAATTAAATCATATTTTCGGACATCACAGATTACAACATTTAATAAAAAAAATTTTGGAAATTGTTGCTCAAATTTGTCTAAATTTAATACCTGATAAAGTAGACGACACAAGCCTCGATACATTCTTCAAAAGTTTTATATAAGGCGTTGTGGTAGAATCCGAACTCCGAAAATGTTTTCGTAATAGACTTATTCCTGTTCAATTATCGACCTACCTCGAAAAAATGAATAATTTTTTACATTCAAGTCATAGCTGTTTCTAAAAATTCAAAATTTATTATAACTGCGAGTAAGACTAGAATCTAGAAGAGCTCCAGGACCGGGATAAATTCATGATTTTCACTATCAGTTAAATTCTCAAGCATTTCAAGAATAATTTCAACACCGCACTTTTCACCAACAAAATACAGGGATTATCCCCTGTAAATTACCATTTCACGGAAAAAATTCTTTATGATATTTCCACTGAGAGTTACAAAAAATCTCTTCAACATTTTATTGCAATAAATCATGAACTTATCAACTTTGAGGTATTATTCATTTACAATGATCATGATAGCGTCAATATATTTACAAAGGGTTAAAAATTATTTTAGGATTTATATTAATCCATTAGACAAAAATAAGAGTCCATCGAGAGATTAGAAGATAAATTGCTTATAATGCCTATCAAGACACATTTGTAATACAAAGAGAATTTTATACAAAGACTGAATGTATATAAAGTTGTGTAAAGCTAAGGTATGAAAAGACTTTGTTAGATGATTGATGGAATCATGATAATTATATTTGCAGAACTTGTGAAGTCGGGGATTATATTCACTGAATAGGCTATTATAAACTTTGTTGAAATCACCTAGAATTTGACATCGTGGGCAGGGCGAGGGGGTGAGTAAATTATTCAGGCTTAAATCTGTCGTGATGTGGTCCATGCTTTAGTAATAGTTTTAAAATAAAGCTGCCCGAAATACGACGAAAAAGATGAAAAAATGTCATTTTTATTGAATTATTTATAAAATGTTTTTAAGATGCTTCCAAGTGAAAATGATGATAATAACGTTATTTCCTTTACTAAAAGATTAAAAATTGATATATAAAACTATCCAGCTATTAATTCCCCTATCCTGATCACTTTTTTTTTCTCATTCATTTAGAAGCTCAGTAAATAATGGCTATAGACGATTGATCCGCCCTATGTAAACAGAATTTACTATAGTGACTATCTATCATATATGATGTACATAGATATTAATTCTTAGCATTTTGATAAAACTCCTAGAATTTTACCTGGACATTTCTCTATCTCTTTGAAATTGCTAAAATAAATTTAGGAAAATTTTAATCAAGTTTTAAAACTCCTCCCCCAGGAAGTATCAAAATATCAAGAGATAATCAAGAGTATACTATAGTTAATCAATTCTATATCTTGCTTTGCCAATTCATAAGGATTTTTAAGTTCAAATTAATTAAATAAAGATTAAATATTGAATGATACTTTAGGCTAAGCATTGCTTATACTCAATATTTGTGTGAACAGACTAAAAGATTTTTCTTTGATAGGCAAGGTGCAATGGGAAAAAATAATCGAAACTATTTAAAAAATACTTAAACTGAAATGTTCCTGTACTTATTTGATGTATAAAAATTTCAGTTCGTTATGGCTCAACATTATAAGAATCATTGATATTTTATTCGTATACTAAAAACAGAATTTTCTTTAAAGTAATTACGAAATCCGAATAAAGGGGGAAATATATGACCCAAAGGAAAAAAAATTTAAATGTAATTTTACATATCAAGATCTTTCTTCCTATATAAAGCATGATATGCTGGAAAACCCTATACCATTATCCCAATGTCTTAAGTCTCTAATAGAAGTATCTTAAGACAAATAAAAGACAGATATATTAGAGAAAGCCTCTGAGTACTCGCCTCTAACCGTCCTATCAAATAAAATGCGACTCAAAAGAAGCCAGGCGGATCAAGCAGAGCACCCAAAGACGGACTAGTATCTAAAATTGAAAGATAAATAAAATAAATACTCAATAACTTCTACAAAAATATTTCAGCTCTCAACTACTCAGAGACAATGGATCGACAGTCTTATTCACGCTTTACAAGAAAGAATTATTTTTTGCTTTGAATCTGCAAAAGAATTCTGTGAATTGGAATCAAAATTTGAAGACAACCATAAGATATATTAGTTTGTCTTGGGTTATTCTTTCATTATTAGATGTCTGACTAGCTTGATTTAGAAATATCCACTTTTAATCCCTTATATTCTTGAGAAGAGACTAAAGTGTCCAAAGATAGGATTCTTAAAAAATGACAATTATGAGTTAAGCTTCCTTGACTATATATTAGTTATCTCATTGGTTACTAATTATGAATTGGACGCCTTCGTTTAAATATTCACAGAAGTTTCATACTGTTTTGTTGAGGAACCCCCTAGCACAAATATACTTTCCAGCTGGTACTATTCCAGGAACATTTTTGACAGGGCACTAATTTGGATGAAAAAAATTTCTGAAAGAAATGATTTCTATACCAAAGACACCAATATAGCTATATTTTCATCTCTAGTTAACATTGTAGAGTATATTTTGAAGAATAAACCTGATCATTTATCCGACGATAAAATAAAATAAGCTTAAAGTTTCAGCATAACCCTCATAAAGAAAGCAAACTCATTATAAGAACTTGATCTCCTTGACTCCATGAAAATAATCGAAATACTTACCCTGAGTCTTAAATAATAACTCAAACTAAACTTTGAAACTATTATTCAAACTAAATGGGACGAGGGATATCACTTGCCTTATATAAAATACTTCCTTAACAAAAATTTCTTAAAATTTTTTTGAAAAGATAATTAATAAAAAAACAATGAGACAGATTTCAAAGCCCTTTACTCAAATATTTCAGTTAATTCTAAATAAAATCTTACTAAAATATTGCAACCTAAGTATGAAGGTAGTCATATGGATAAAGTCATCGATGAGCAATTATCAACACAATAAGAGATTGATCATTTTAAATGTAATTTTATTAAATTAATCAAAAGACTTGGCATGGTTATTTCAAGACACAGGTGTCCTAAAAGATGTCAATAAGATAAAATACCAGAAATATAATTACGATACACCTGATAAGTTTAACATCCATCTCTTCATAGATTCAAAAAAATCAGAAAATTTGAAAAAATTGGACTTCCCCCCAAATTTCTACAAATTCTACTATTTATATCTATAAGGAAACGATCAACATTACAAGTCTGGATGGTGCGAAAATGAGATTTAAATCATGTAGAACGATGTATAAAAAATCCCACTATCCTTTCAGAATATAGAGGACTTTTTAATAAATTTATTTAATTCTAAAGTAAATTGTTAGGATCCTTTGAAAATTAGAATTTATAATGAGGGGATGGCCGATGAATTTCTTCCACCAATGAAATAAAAATAAAAAATAAATATTTTTCTATCCAGAAACTCCCATCAGACTTTCGGGGAGGATTCTGAGTTAGAGGATATTTTAGATGAAGACATTTGGATAAATTAATCCAAAAAAATAAAAAAATATCAAAAATCAAATATTAAATCAGAAATACTTACAATGGATGAATAAGAGGCGGAAAAACTTGGCATTAATTTTGAGAAATTAAAATCAAGTACCTAATCGGAGAGGATCAAAATAATCGAGTAAGCCCGGATTAATTATATAAAAAATGATAAGTTAACATTACTTTTTTTAAAAGAAAATTACCTTCTTGAGAATTAATTGGGCTAGAATCCTGAATTGGTACTAAAAAAAATGAAAGAATTTTTGAAATCTTCTAAGATTTAGAAATTAACTCAATATATGGACAAAAAAGATTATGAACTCATGATTCTTCAATTGGAGGAAAATATTATTGCTAGTTTGCCAGAAGAAATCTAATAAATGGCCATAAAAATTCGATAGAAATAAGGAAGATAGAAGAAGATAAGTTCTTAAGAGCTCGATGATTGGACATCTGACGAGGAATTAATATAAAAAAAAGTAGAGGAAGATGCATTGTCCATTCATAAGTATCACGAGGAGATTATGAGCGCGGACGGGATGGAGGCTGATGACTTCGATTCCGTTCACATAGATAAAAACGAGGACTATCTCGCAAATAACCTGCTTAAAAACTCTTTTTTGGAGAATTCTCTGAATGATTCAGAGAAAATCACACAACTAGTTCCTTTAATGGATGAAGATTTTATCATAAAAATCATCCATATTTGCCATATCTTTAAGATCAAGGATTAAAAATCAGAGTATAAGAACATGTAATTGAAATAGCTTTTAGAAATTGTTTTATTGAATCCTTATACTGCATATAGATTCATTGATTGTGTTTAATTCCTCCTGGCGGTAAACATTCTTAACGCAAAGGATCTTCCGTAGCACCCGATTTTCGAGAAAGAGATATACGAAAGCTAAATGAATAAAGGTACATATATTACCAATAAAAGGGACATAAAAATAATGAAAGCGACTATTTTATTCGATATTTTAGAATATTGTATGGATAAAAATATAAATTTAACACAAATAATAATGTATAACTATCCAATGCAGTAGCAGAAAAATGTCATTGATGACACCGAATTTAACATCTCTTTAGACATGAAGTCTTTATCATTTCTATAGAACATCTAATTTGGTTCTATTTTTAAAGGTTATAGTGATATCAGTGTTGTTTAACTTCACTCGTTGTACACTAAATGGTTTAATTCTGAAAAAAAAAATACCGGGGAAGACTAATTAATAACCCAAGGTGTTTAAAAATTGAATTAATTTATGATAAAATATTTCAAGCTTAAGCCATAAAATGAGATGAATTTCGATTTTTTATCGGAGATAATCTGTTACTGGGAACAGACCAATCGGCCTAGATTACGAGAAAGCGAGTATTGGAACTTGCTGAAATAATTTTGTCATAAAAAAAACAATTTTATAAGTTTTTCTAAAGTTTTTTTATCATATACTTGTAAACTGTTTAGAGATCAGGTAAAGAAATTGCTTGGAGAATTAATTTCTTTTAAAACAAAACTAAAATTGTAATATAACCTTGACAGTTTGAATTAAATTACAAAGAACGTAACAGAACATTTCTATTAATACGAAAATGTCCTTTATAGAGCCTAATCATTTTTTGAAGACGATATGCTGTACTTTAGAAGAACTATAAAGGATCTTATCAAACTATCCGATATTGCTTATTAAGAAGAAAAAATGACCTTAATTGCCGAATACAATCAAATGTTGGAGAATCTAGGGGATAAAAATGCCAAAAAATGGCTGTTTAATGCTAAAAAAGAAAGAAGAAAAAAATTTCTCGATAGTCTCGCCAATTCATGGCTCAAAGAAGATAAATAATGTCTTGGATTTTTCAATGATATTTTAGAGTACATTTATACAGCAGTGGCTTTTGCTTGGAACACTATTTAAGGCACTCCATTTCTATATCGTCATTTTAATTATCCTCTGAAGTCATTTTTAGTGCTTTATAGTTTTCTTTATGAATGTGATGAAGACATGGGGGGTAAAGTAATATCAGACATGACCTCTCTTTCTACCATAACTAATAGTGCGGTAGACTAAAATATGATGTCAAAAGTAAACATCAGTAAGACATAGTCAATTATGATGTCTAAATTAAGATAAAACTCCGACCTTTCATTCAAAGATTTATTTAATTTTATGAGGGACAAAATGGTGAATTTGATCTCATATTTTTTGAGTAACGAATTTATCCCATAAAAAAAACGATGGATGCAGTTCATGAAATTAATAATAAAGGATATAAAAGTCTTCAACCTATTGGACCTAGAAATGAAACAAAATCAATTGAATGCACATGCTGGATATGAAGCTAAAAAAAAAGGTATTGAAAATACAATTGATTTGCATCTAAAAATTCGATAAAACTGGTAATGGAACGATGTAATTTAAACATTAACTAAGCTTAGCCCCTCGAGACTAGCAAAAACAAATTTTGAAGTTGTGATATTGTAGGAAGATGGATTGGATAAAGGCAACGGACCGGTTTCGGATTGGATCAATTTCGTTATACGGGACTTGATAGATGTAAAGAAAGGACTCTTTTTATACACTTGTAATAATGTGACCATTTAAATAAGTCCGAATAGTTGTCTTATTCCTAACTATTTGATGCATTTTTAATACGCAGGTAGGTTAATAGCGAAAGGTTTAGTTGATAAAAGCAATTTACGTGTAAAGTTTTCCAAAGGGATTCTTAAATAAATTCTATAAAAGCCACTTATTCTTAGCGACATTGAAGATATCGATCCAGATGAATACAGAATTTTAAAAAATTTGAAAGCTGAAGAAGCTACCCAGCTCAATTTTACGGTCGATCATTTAGTATTAGATGAAATTTAAAATATCGAATTAATCCCGGGGGGAGCGAACGTGCTAGTCACTGAGTCGAACATAAAAAAATTCATAAAATTTAGATATTTATGGAAACTAAGGGATGGAATTTAGAAATAAATTGAGGCTTTCATACAAGGTTTTTATGACATTATTCCTTTCCGAGCTGTTAAATTTTTTGAAGATAGTGAGTTCGGATATTTATTAAGCGGAAAAGAGTCCATAGATAGTAATTAACCCTCCCCTCCCCCTCCTACCCATATTAGTTACGGAAATGAAGTTCTATACGTAGTTATTGGGTTACACATTTGCCTCGGAATAGGTAGAATGGTTATTTGATGTTCTTGTGGAAGCTGATGAAAAAACGAAGAGCATGTTCTTATATTTTGTCACAGGTAAATAAAATAATTTAACAGATAGGCACATTTACACCGCCTTATGATGGTTTTAAAAATTTTAGAATTTGTATAAGCCAAATTGATAACATTGATAGATTACCTAGCGCCTAAACATGTAACAGACTATTTGAATTGCCAAAATATAAAACTAAATAATAGTTGATTGAAAAATTGTATATTTCGATTTTAGAAGGTGGAAGAGATCTATAATATTGAAAATTTTCTTTATATAAATTTATTAATACAAGGACTTATTTATAATATTTATAATTTATATTTAATTAAAAATTAAGCAAATATATTTTCATTTTTTTAATTTTATTATTTATTATTTATTTTCTATATAAAAATATAATTTATATAATAAATATTTATAAAAGATTTAACAAATAACATATAATTTATATAATTTCTCAAAAGATAAAAGAGTAAAAATGATTTATTATTTTTTATTCTA
>Ga0209107_10002382_pt1 | contig 10437 bp, 4 predicted proteins | sample LakErihyJuly2011_2_FD_187460 | JGI IMG/M metagenome (GOLD analysis project Ga0209107, IMG submission 187460) | Freshwater microbial communities from dead zone in Lake Erie, Canada - CCB hypolimnion July 2011 (SPAdes) (version 2) | ecosystem: Environmental > Aquatic > Freshwater > Lentic >... | reverse complement strand
GGGCACGGCTAGGGACATTAACCTATGCCCCTCTGGCCTGCCCCTGAGTGGAGAATTAAGGGGTCAGGCCGCACCCTCATTTGAGTGCACCTAAATTCGCCCCTTTCACCCGTTATTAAGTGCGCTCGCCAAAAGGTGCGGCCTGACCCCGTATTCGGCCCTACACCCTTCTTGACCAGTTAAATTAAAGAAGAACTATGCTCACACCCCAATGCGCCTCCCAAGTATCATTAGTTTCCTAACAGTCTTGATCACAGGTTTTATTTCTTCGGGGTGCAAAGACCAGACCCGCGAGGAAAAGGAGTTCAATGAAACCGCTAAGCATGCCAAAAGCGGAAACTATCATACGCAATTACGTCTAGGTTCATTATACGAAAAAGGACATGGAACCGCCAAAGATGCGGTTAAGGCAATCGATTGCTACCTTCGCGCGCTTGAGCTGATGCAGATCGAAAAGAATAAACTCCCGACGACCTTAGAGGGATGGAAGAAGCTCGCGGCAGAAGAAGTGTATGACAGAAAAATCGACTACCTACTCGGCCTGTATTACGATGGAGACATCTGGAGCAATCACGACGAAGTCAGGATGGAAAAAGCATCCGAATCAGTAGTTGAAGATATCAATGAGGCACGGAAATGGTACGAAAAGTACGTCAAAGACGAATGGGCTGTCGACACCCTGGATGCTTACATGCGCCTTGCGGAACTCAGTGAAAGCGCCGAGGCCGAACATGGCTATCTGACGACGGCTAGCGCCAAGGGTTCAGCTGCCGCAAAGTATGTGCTTTCAAAGTCCTTAATCTATGAGAACCGATATGCTACAACCTATGAGAAGGGGAAAAGAAGGGTCGAGTATAGAGTAAGCGATAATGAGCTGAAATTCTCGAACATCACCCACCAGATGTATTCGGGCTTGGACCTAATGAAGGAGTCTTCTGAACTCGGGTATTCGGTTGCAAGCTCCCATCTTTACTCGATCTATAGCGATTGGAAACGTAACTCGCCGTTAGGGAGGGACGAAAAGTTAGCCTGGTATTATCGCAGGAAACAGGCGGAGCAGATTATATCTGCATCTAATCTCCGGCTTTGGTTCCTATCTGGGAGTAAGACTCCGAGCCTGGCCGCCCTCCTGCCCTATTCTGAGGAAGGCGTGGAAACGGTTCTACGATACAGAATAGGGGCACTCAGAGAAGACCCAGAGGCATTGTTCGCACTATCGGTCTGCCTTAACTACGGCCAAGGTATGCGTAAGGATACTACCGAAGCCTTACAACTGTGCAAGAAGTCGGCCGAGTTGGGATATCCGCTGGCGCTATTAAGCATAGGAAACCGTTACTACGACGGAACTGGTGTCATAAAAGACGAGATCGAGGCGTACGCCTACTGGAACCTGGCCGGCGTAAATCTCAAGGAAGGCAGCGAGTATATCGCCGAAATGGATAAAAAACTTACAGAATCCTCCAGGCTCCTCGGCCAGAAGCGCTCACGCGAACTTCAAGCTGAAATCGAAGCAAACAAATCGAAAGTAAGCCGTAAATAATCCTTTTGGCATCAGGCCAAGGTTCAGGGCGGACCCATCCGCAGCCTGAAAATAAAATCGCGCCATTCAGGCAAGTTTTGGTTCAGCACTCCCAAGGTACGGCCTGACCCCGTGTTCGGCCCCCCTTACCGGACGCAGCATACTGGCTAAGGGGTAGTCGATGATGTGCGGCAACCAAGGGATGCCCATAGGTGGGCACCGGACGAAACCCACAGGCTTTCAGTACAACTAGCCGTGACGTGCTAGGAAGGCCTCTTTTGCCTTCCACGGCAGCGATGACTCACGTTCCAGATACCAGTGCTGGCGAAGCTTACGCACCCACGCCATAAAGGGTCACGCCATCGCTACGTCTCAACCCGAGTCCGTTGAGCAACAAAGCCAACGCATACTTGCTCATCATATTACACCTAATCAGGCGGTAGTGCTTCTCATCGTTTCTGACTTCGATTTCTATTACGTTAACGGGATTAGATTCGTTGTCATAGCGAAGAAGAACCTTCTGGCCCGGGACATTGTAGTCTACCGCGACACGCCCAGCATTCGAGACCGATGGGGTGAGCGCACTGGTAAATACATCCAAGACAATATCACGAGGAAACACCTTGAACACCTTATCGCCCAGGAGATGCGTATCCCTGACTACCAGGAAGGCGACCTCACCGGCGTTAAAAATCGCCTCGTCGAGGAAACGACGTAGCCATTTCTTGTCCCTCAGCTTTTTGCAGACTCCGAGGGTCGCGCATGCCAGCCTTTCCTTGGAAAGCACATATACATTTCTCCCGATCGCCTTCTTCACCTCCGTATTTTTAAGCTTCTGAGCCATAGCCTTTCCCAGCTCCCTTTGCTTAGTCTCCTTGAAAGCAATGCACTTCCTGCGGTGCTTGAAATATTCTGAGCTGTCCCACGCAAAGGACTCAAGACAAGGAGCAAGCAAACCGAGAGATCGGCTACCCCTGATACGCTCTTCGTTATAAAGGAAAAGCTGCCATTTCCTGCCACTCTTCAAGGAATGCAGGAAACCCTGTCTGTCCTTCACGTCACCCTTACCTACCCCTGGCACAACCTCACCTCCGATCAACCCAGCGTATTCAAGTTCACCCGCATGCCCATCCAGTTTCTTCTTCCTTGAAACTTCAGATTTGGGCGCACGCCTTCTGTTGATCGACATGGAGATGAGCGAGACGTAGACTTCGCTGCTGGGATAAACTAAATAGTGCGCCCCTTCTGGAGCCCATCGATTGCCATGCCGTATAAGATGACCCCGTCGCGAAGCTTCCTGGATTCCAAGGCGGCGTTCTCACCTAGCATAAGTGCGAGGAAATCCTTGCTGTACATATTGAAACGTACCTCCCGGTAATGCTGTTCGCTGTCGTTGCGGATCTCGATCTCGACGATGTTCTTGTCTTTGTCGCCCTTTGAGTAGCGGAGCAGTACCTTCTGCCCATCGACGTTATAGTCCTCGGGGACATGACCAGCCCTCGAGTTGGCAGGTGAAAGTTCGTCCGCCAGCACCCTCAGCACATCGTTTCGAGAGAATACCCGGAAATAGGCCCCATCCTTGACCGCCAAATATGAAACTTCGGGCCCATTGAAGAGAGCCTCCGCGAGAAACCGCGTTAGAAAGGCCTTATCCTGAAGCTTCCGACAGACGCGCTGGGTCGCCTCTGCCAGACGATCCTTCGCCTTCACGTACTCGTTAGGTCCTAACTTCTTCTTCACCACGTCATTTGACATATGGCTGACAGCCTCCCGTCCCTCTTCCTCGACCAGAAATTCCTTCAACTCGATACATTTAATGCGATCGCCAACATACCGGTCGTAATCCGTGGTGAAGGCATCGAGGCAAGACCTGAGCTCGCTCAGATACTTGGACTTCTCGATTCGGTCGTACCGGTAGAGGAATACCTGCCATTTTTTACCGCTCTTGACGGAATGCAGGAGGCCGGCCCGATCCTTGACGTCCCCCTTCCCGGTACCACTGATCGTACTGCCTCCGATGAGAGAAGCATACACGGACTCGTTCTTGTGCCCGCCCAGCTTCTTCTCCCGGGAAATATCGCTACCGGGGGCGCGTCGTCGGTTGATTGCCATGTGATTAGTATGCACAAGGAGTACCTCCCGCACCGGCGCGTAGCAATTGATTTATATTTACATATAAATATGAATAGAGAGGCGGCCATACAGGCGGTATGGGAGACTAACCGGGAGAACACCCCATGCGCCCGGCTTCGGCCAATTTCAACGCAGTGCAACTTTGCTAGGGCATATTCAACCCCCGGCATTCACAAAATGCCGGGGTATAGCCACCCGTGCTTCGTACCAAAGAAGCCCCCCAGATGTCAGAGCACCCTGACGCACCTATTTCGTCACAAACGTGAGGCAGAGACGGACAGGTCAAACACGAACCAAGATGGCCTCCTTTTTCTACTCAGACTTAGGTTGGTAGCAACTTTAGCAGTGACAGTTCGCGGAAAGTTCAAAAAGTTTTAAAACCCGGATTTACTCCGGCGTCCAACATGGCCCAACCCAAACTCAGACTCTTTGAAGCATTTGCCGGCTATGGAGGCGCCTCATTCGCGTTAAAGAAGGCCAAGCTCTCACATCAGACCGTCGGCTTCTCGGAAATCGATAAGTTCGCGGTAGAACTCTACCAAAAGAACCACAAACGAGTTCCCTTTTTCGGAGACATCACGGCCATCGAACCCGGGGCCTTGCCTGACTTCGATATGTTCACGGGCGGCTTCCCTTGCCAGCCGTTCTCGCAAGTCGGCCTGGGCAAAGGTGAGGACGATACCCGCGGAACGCTTTTCCATGACATCATCAGGATCTGTGAGGCCAAGAGACCAAAGCACATCTTACTCGAAAACGTCAAGGGCCTGAGGACAAACCGTCATGGCAAGACCCTAGAGACGATCGTCCGTAAACTTACCCGGCTGGGCTACGACGTGGTCGTGGAACTTCTGAACTCGAAGGATTACGGCATCCCCCAGAACCGAGAGCGCGTATGGATCTACGCCTATCATGGCTCCCTCCCGGTCACCTTCGACCTGAAGCCTGCCAAAAAGAAACTCCAGGTCTTCCTGAAGGATCTCCTCGACGAGAACCCAGACCCGTCCCTTTTCAAGACCGAGAAGCAAATCGACCGACTCAAGGAACTCTATGGCCTGGACTTCATCGTGACCGAGCCCTGTTGCGCGGACCTCTACAATAGGAAGATCCGTACGGACGGAATCAGTATCACCATCCTGGAGCCGCACCACAACAAGATGAGACTGGTCCACCCGCCCAAGAAAGGCGAACTCGTCGTCAGAAACTACTCAGTCACGGAACACTACCGCCTCATGGGATTCAAGGACGGCGAGATCGACTTCGCGGGCCAGGGTTACCACCAGCTCTGCAAGCGGGCCGCCAACGGCTGGGACATCAACGTCGCCTCGCTTATCTTCAAGCAGATCTTCAAGCAGCTAGATGGAGAAGGCTGACCAAAGACATCTGCCCTCTTTATACCAAAGCCAGGCCCGAGCAATCGAGACCTGGCTTTTCTATGCTCACAGTAGCCGCGTGCATCAACCGGACAGTGCGATACGAGCAAAGCCTATCACTCATCCTCGTCAGGATCACCTACGACAGGATACCCGATAAGCAGTAGCGCCGCCAACGTACGCAAGCTGCTACGCCAAGCCAAGGGGGCAGCCACATAATAACTAGATGCGCGACGTTAAATCTGGCGGATCCCTACCTGAAGCCAGGTAGGTCAGACCTAACTTCGTGAGACTTACGCCCCTGCTGTCCGTCTCAATCAGTCCTAATCTGTCTAAATACTCTGAGATTTCGGCGTAGTCCGACTCATTCGAAATGCGCATGAAGTTGCGTATACGCTCACGAGATGCAGGCGAGCTAGCTTTCAAATAATCCAGAAGCTTTATCTCTTCATTACTGAGACCGTTCCTGTCTATACCCATAGCATCATAATAAGCGGCAATGGCCTCACTTGTGGCGGCACAAGTAAGATATGACCCGAAATCATCCGGCGCCATCCCATCGGGGCGTTTCATCATTAGGTGCGGAACAATTTGATACTCCAACGCACGGACTGCCCGCCTGGGGCTGCAACGGTTGCGAGCTGCGATTTGCAGACACGCATCGCGACCAAGGGTAAACTGCGTAGCAAATGCGCCTGCCTTAGAGGCGATGATACCTGCTAGCTCCTCAAGCGTATAAGGCGGCAGAGTAATTTGATGGGGACGGCTAATAAAAGCCTGCGTGAGCTTCCCCTTGTCAGTAGTGGCAAACAGGAAGACGACATTAGAGAAGTCGTAGATTCTACCCTCGTGCGTAGCCTGACGCTTATCATCCAGCGCACTCAACAAGAAGTTAGATGCCTTAGCCCCAATTGCGTGGACCTCATCAATGAATATCAAGCAAGCGGAAATGATGACATTGCCGCGCGCGCTAGGCAGCCGCCCCTTCTCCCTGAGAACATGTACTAAGGCCTCAGGTGCCTTGACATCAGAGCCCGAAAGGAAAATTTCCTGCAGTTTCAACCTCTTCGCCACTTCCCGCGCAAAAGTCGACTTACCGACTCCCGCCGGACCTATGAACATAGTATCCGAAAAGCGGCGCCCAAAAGCTAGCATAGACATCTTATTAGTGAGCTCCATCACTGCCATGTCCTGACCAATCATACCAAATGCATTTAATTTAGGAGGCCAGTCGAGCGTCTGAGGGGAATCAGCAACCTGGGGCTGCCGCAAATCAGACTCGGCTGTGTCGGGATACTTAAAGACGGAAGGAGCGCCCAAATCTGTGCCCGTATCAGCCGAGATCGAAGGAGACTCACTATCAGCCGCGGGAGAGGCGGGCCGCGATACGGTCGTAACGCCTGTAGCCGGCGACGCTAGAACGACGGGCGTCGTAGGCAGGGGCTCGCCGACTCCAAGCACGCCATCCAAATCCCATGCGACTGATGCGGAGCGATCACGAAGCAATGCCAACGCTGTAGCGGCTGACATAGTTGCGAGCGCCGACCCTCCCTCGATGCTAAGTGAACACCTTTCGGCGGCACCAGAAACACATGCAAGGATGATGTTCTTCCCAAATTCGATCTCCGCGTCTCCGGAAAATAAAGCCGCCGTGATTTCCGTGATGACTCTTGCACCATTAAGACCAGAGCACGCAGGGTCATCGGGACAGACGGCTTCTTTAAGCCTAACAGCTGCGGCTATTAACTCCGAGAGCAAAACTGCCGCAGAGGCGTCAGACTGTGGGTCTCCTTTGAGCTCAAAGTAGGCAGCCAGGTTCTCTTTAAAAGGCACAACTTGCACGGAGAGCATGCGCTGAAGTTCGCCATAGCTAGGAAAATCCGAGCGCCACTTAGCCTCAAGAATATCAACCTGAACACGTAACTTCCCGCTCAACCTCTCGAACGAGAAGCACAGGAAATCGGGTCGCGTTCCACCAGGATTAAGCTGTTCAAAAATCCTGGTAAAGGAGTCGAGGGGCAAAACCAAGACTGGGTAGCGATCGCCAGAGTGGCGCGCGACTTGCAGCCCCTCGTAACAACGCATAACTGCAAGGGACGACACGGCACCGAGAAGGACGAGTTCGTTATCCGCCAAAGCGTGTAGCGTATTTATTCCGGCCCGACCCATATCCAGTAAGATTCGGCGCACCTCATCGGGCGCCACTGGGATCTCCGCATCAGCAAGCACGGCGGTCATCATTTTTTGAATGCGGTCAAGTTCGCCTGTCAAAATCACGTGTCCCGCAACATTCGTCAAATCGGCGTCGAACTCTGCATTATCAAACTTCCAGACAGCCGAGTTAGTGTCAACGCCAGCAACTGCCTGCATGTCTGCGCTTCCAGATATGGGTAAGGCGACGAATTGCGAGCTCCTAAGCCTGGCTGCTATACCAACGTCACCATAACTGATATGGCCGTGAGCATCAACCAAAGCTCGGTTCCACTCGCTGATTGCCAACAGAATGCGACCACCAGCCTCGGGGGTTCGATTAAGATTAATAGATCCGACGTAACCATTCCCGCAGCTCTGCGCATACTCTCTCTGCCCGGCATACGCCACGTAAGATAGACCTAGGCTAACACCAATTCTCCCCAGGCTTATCGCCTCAGGGAAGTCTCGCGAGGCCGGGCTCGTCCCAGATGGACGGGAACCAAGCTCGCCGAAGATTGAGAAGTCATGGCGGGAAGCAAGTAATGCAGCATTGGAGACCTCGTACCATCTTAAGTAATGACTGGTCTTGCCTGCGACACCTGCAGTACGGCCCTCCACGTCGAACTCATCGACGATTTCAGGGCTCGAGCTAACTCTTAAGTTCAGAGGCTGAACCAAGCCCCAACCTGCGTGCTCTGGAGCCCCCTCATCATCCAAACCCTGAAACCACCTGAAGAGCCCCTCCGTGACGAAACCAGAGTTGTCTGATGCGACGTCGACAGAGATCTCCGTTAGTGCTGGATTCAATGCACATATATCATCCATCACTGCCACGACGTCCTTACTGCCCAGGCTCAGGGTAGCACAGTCGACTGACAGGCCAGTCTCAACTCTTAGGTATGAGCTTATTTTAGCCTGAATCGGCTCCGAGGATCCGCGAAGTAGGTAAACACGGAAATAGTGCTCATTTGTCGTGATGAGGTCGTAAATCCGGCAACCCGCCCGCAATCCAATGACCCATGACTTAGGCCCTGATGAGCAATAGAGGCGAGACAGTGGGGGCTTCCATTTGACTTCATCATCAGCGGACGGCTCGAGCAATCTTGCCATACCAACCAAGCCCATGGCAACCAACGGATGAGAAGGCAGCAGAATGAAGGAACTCGGAGTACCGACATTACCCTCGATGGCGTGAAAATGAATAGTGTCCATCCACTCCAAGGCGGCGCCCGCAGACTCCTTGTCGCTCTCCATCCAGAGCTCAAAAGCTTTCAGATAATCCTCGCAGGAAGAACGGACCTTGCTCGAGGTTAAATCAACATTAAGGATTGAACCATCACCTGATGAGCCTTGGACCTGTCGTATAAAGGCCTGCCTGGCAAGACGAACAGCCTCGGGAAGAGCGAAGTCTCTGAACATCTGTCGATATGTCCTAAGAGACGACTCGTCATCCGAAACATAGCCGATTCCGGTCTGCGGCTCGCGCACAAATTCGAGCCCCTCAAGCAAGACACCGACGGGGACGACCAAGGGTTTTGCTGCAATCATGTCGGGCGAGGCCCAGACGGCATTTAGCAAGCGAATCATTCCTGCACATACACCAGCATCGAACTGCCTGCCGAAAGATCTGGAGGCGGCATGGCAAGACGCAAGATGATGCAACCAGCTGCGGAAGCCCCGCTTTAAATCAAGCTCCGCAGTCACTTGTACAATCTGAACAAAAGGCTCCGGGGCGCCGAGCTCAACGAGCCTAATCTCGATATGCTGCTGACTGCCGTCACAGTCTAGCGAACGTACGATTGCTACACTGTGCGTGTCGGAATCACCACCCTGCTGCAGCTCGTGACTCACATAACATTCACCATTGGAGACTGATTTGATCTGATATCTTGAACTATCAAACGCGACGACGAGCTCGAAAGCCCCAGGCTCCACAAGTGCTATGCAAGCCTTGTCACCGCGGAACCCAGGCTGAATGACCGGCGAATGCAAGTCGGCACCCTTAACGAAAATTCTGTAGCCCAAGTCGTCGAGATCCAGTTTGACGAGCTTAGCTTTGGCTTTGTTTTCCCCATAAAAGCCTTCACAAATAACCTCAGCGCCATCCGTGTGATCGAGGAGTCCTTCGACATCAACGCCGTGCTCTTCATTCTCGTCGAGCTCACGCTGCTCTCCGCCCTTTGGCTTGAGATACCACTCCGAGGCTACGATCTGCTGGCGACCGTCGACTTTTGCTAATAACGAGAGGGCGCAGTTTTTGCCGACGAGGTAAGTGTCCGTCTTGGAGCCATCGTAGAATGGCTCAAGCTCTGGAGCAGCGGGATCAACTCCTCCACGCACTCGCACTTTAACTTTGAGGCTTGGGACATGCCTTACGAGAAGCTTGGACCAAGTATCCGCGTCAAGGACAGAACGCCACTGCATCTCTGAAGGCACAAGCGCCTCAAAGCCGGGCTTGTGCCGGTAAAGCCTGCGAGGAGACTTCCAGTCATTGGAGGTCTTTCTCGATCCAGTAAACTCACACCATTCAAAGAAGGCATGCAGCGCCTGACTTAACTCCTCGGCTCTCTCGGAAAGTTCAGGATCTTCTTGGATGGCCGCGGCAAAGAACTCGCGGGCGGATTTCGGAGCATACAACTCGGAGAACTTTGCCAGCTTTTGTAAAATATTCTCGGAAAAGGAAACACCGTCTTCACTAAAAGGAGGGAGGCCGACCGACGCCATGTAGGCGTCTTCGGGGGACCAGGACAATTCCACGAGCCTGGCCACGTTCTCCATAATAGCCCAACGGCTCTCAGCCATGGCCTCGGATGTCTGACCGCGGAAGGCATCATCACAAAGCCTGACATGCATATCCTGGCTGAATACACCGCCGTTTGTGCGCATGGGGGCGTAAAACACCTCCTCGACATTGGAAAGCACATCTCCTATGCCCGCGGCCACTTCGCGGGAAAGCGAGTCTTCGGTCTCGTTGCCACTAGGAACCACGACAAGAAAACGCTCGGTTGGTGCAGCGTTACGACAGCGAGTAAGGGCGCCAATGCCCATCACAGATGATTTGACGCCCGAGGGCAGCGGATAGCTCCCGGTGGTGGCATCCTTGCTATAGACAATAAGAAGTCTTCCGTCGCCTATTCCAGCAGCAAGAGACCTACCGACCAAGGCATCGCAGAGGCCTTTAGGCACACCGTCGGCCCTGAGCCGAGGAGATTGATCCTGCGA
>Ga0209107_10002380_pt1 | contig 10438 bp, 8 predicted proteins | sample LakErihyJuly2011_2_FD_187460 | JGI IMG/M metagenome (GOLD analysis project Ga0209107, IMG submission 187460) | Freshwater microbial communities from dead zone in Lake Erie, Canada - CCB hypolimnion July 2011 (SPAdes) (version 2) | ecosystem: Environmental > Aquatic > Freshwater > Lentic >... | reverse complement strand
GCGCCTCGGGCCTGTCGCTGCGCGGCTCCCTGTCGGGCCTGGGCGTCACCGTCAACATGACGGGCTTCTCCTACGACGCGGCCAGCAACACGCTGTTCGGCAACTTGGTGGTCAGCACCCTGCTGGGCGGCGCCACGTACAACAACCAGGCCATCCTGGTGGCTGGCGGCGAAATCGGCACGCTGGGCAGCAACAGCCTGGACAGCGTGACCTCGTCGGCCACACCCCGTGACCTGAACTACACGCTCAGCAGCTTCACCATGGCCTCCGACCTCAACACCAAGCTGGGGACGCTGTCGTCGCAGTTTGCTTGGCTGCCCTCCGCCGTCAAGAACGTGATCGTGTACACCAAGCCGACCGCAGCCATCCCCGAACCCGGCACCTACGCCCTGATGGGCCTGGGCCTGATCGGCATCGCCGCCATCTCGCGCCGCCGCCAAGCTGCCAACAGCTGATCACAGCGCAGGCTTCGGCACAAAAAAAGCTCCCCGCGGGGAGCTTTTTTCATGGGCACGGAAGGTGGGCACGGGAGAAGCGCTGTGAGAGCGCCCCACCCGATGCCTCAGGTTCAGAAGCGGTAGCCGATGCCCACGCCGAACAGCACCGGGTCCACCTTGAAGGTGCCCAGCTTGTTGCCGGAGGCGGTCACGTCGGTGCTGATCTTGACCTTCTTGACGTCCACGTTCAGGAACCAGCGGTCGGCCAGCTTGATGTCCAGGCCAGCGCCGAAAGCGAAGCCAAAGCTGCTCTTGTCGAGCTTGCCGGCACCGTCCAAGATCTTCACGCTGGAGAAGCGGGTGTAGTTGATGCCGGCGCCGGCGTACGGACGCACCGTGCCTTCAGGGTTGAAGTGGTACTGCACCGTCAGTGTGGGCGGCAGGTGCTTGAGGCTGCCGATGTCAGCGCCGTTCAGGGTGACGTCCTGCTTTTGCGGGTAGGTCAGGATCAGCTCGGCAGCGATGTTGCGCGTGATGAAGTAGGTGATGTCCACTTCGGGCAGCGACTTGTCATTGATCGCCAGGCCGTTGATGTTGCCGCCGTTTTCGGGGCTCAGGTGCACAGCGCGGGCGCGGACCAGCCAGGGGCCCTCGGCGGTCTGGGCCATCAGGGGGGCGCTCAGGGCGGACAGGGCCAGAGCGGCAGCGGCGACGCGGGTCAGGGCAGATGTCTTGGTCATGGTGAGATCCTTCTTGTGCGAGGGTTCGCTGGCGACGCGGACTGCGTTTCGCCATGAACACATTGCATCAGTGGGAACCCGCGGTCTGCTTGACTCAGCGCAAGTCGCTCAAGCTGGCCCTGCTGCGAAGAGGGCCATTGAGGTTACTTTTTGACGCACATCAGTTTCGGCGCCCAACACGGCGCGAATCCGATGCGTTTGGGCAACGCCCTCACCAACCCAGGCGCTCGCAGATGGCCTTGACCGTGGTGGCCTGGTTCATCGTGTAGAAGTGCAGGCCGGGCACACCGGCACAGCGCAACTGGTCGCACAGGTCGGTGACCACGTCGAGGCCAAAGGCCTGGATGGAGGCCTTGTCGTCGCCAAAGCCTTCCAGGCGGGTGCGGATCCAGCGCGGCACCTCGGCCCCGCACGCGTCCGAGAAACGGATGAGCTGGCTGGCGTTGGTGATGGGCATGATGCCCGGCACCACGGGGATGGTCGCGCCGGCCTTCTCGGCCTCATCGACGAAGCGGAAGTAGGCGTCGGTGTTGAAGAAATACTGCGTGATGGCCACGTCGGCGCCGGCCTTGACCTTGGTGACGTAGGCCTGCAGGTCGGCCTGCGGGTTGCGCGCCTGCGGGTGCATCTCCGGGTAGGCGCCCACCTCGATGTGGAAATGGTTGCCGGTTTCTTCGCGGATGAAGGCCACCAACTCGCTGGCGTACTTGAACTCGCCGAAACCGCCATAACCGCTGGGCAAATCACCGCGCAACGCCACGATGCGCTTGACGCCATCGGCCTTGAACTGGGCGAGCTGCTCGCGCACGCTGGCCTTGCTGGCGCCAATGCAGGAGAAGTGCGGCGCCGCATCGAAGCCCTCGGCCAGGATGGCGCGCACGGTCTGGATGGTGCCGTCCTGCGTCGAGCCGCCCGCCCCGTAGGTCACGGAGCAGTACTCGGGCTGGAGCGGGTAGAGCTGCTGGCGCACGGCGGCCAGCTTGTCCGCGCCTTCGGGGGTCTTGGGCGGGAAGAACTCCAGGCTGATGGGCAAGCGATGCTGGGTGGTCATGGGGATGTCGGCTGAAATTCAGGCGGCCACGGGCGACTGCGCCCAGATGAAGAATTCGAGGTTGCCGTCGCCACCGGCGATCGGGCTGGCAAAGCCTTTGTGGACCTTCCAACCCAGGTCGGTGCAGGCGCGACGCACCATGTCGCGGGCGCGGGCGTGCTGGGCCGGGTCTTTGACCACGCCACCCTTGCCGACGTGCTCCTTGCCGACTTCGAACTGCGGCTTGATGAGCATGAGCGCCTGGCCGCCCGGCTTGAGCCAAGGCCCCAGGTGCGGCACGATCTTCGACAAAGCGATGAAGGACAGGTCGGCCACGATCAGGTCGAAACCTTCGGCCGGCGCGTGCTCGCGCAGCGGGCTGCCCTCGAGCTCGCGGGCGTTGACGTTTTCCAGGCAGACCACGCGTTCGTCGGTCTTGAGCTTGTCATGCAGCTGGCCATGGCCCACTTCCACGCCAACCACGCGGCTGGCGCCTTGCGTGAGCAGCACGTCGGTGAAACCGCCGGTGCTCTGGCCCACGTCCAGGCAGGCCATGCCGGCCACGTCCAGGCCCACCTGGGCCAGGGCGCCTTCGAGCTTCAGACCAGCGCGGGACACCCAGCGCAGCTCGTCGTCGTTGGTGACGCGCAGCTGCGCATCTTCGGGCAGGTCCTCACCGGCCTTGCGCAGCGTGGTCCAGCCCTTGGGGCCGAGCCATTGCGCAGCGCCAGCCTCCACCAGTCGGTGGGCGGCGGAGCGGGTGGGCGCGTGGCCCCCGGCGACGAGCAGTTGATCGGCTCTTGGCATTCAATTCCTTGTGCGCGCGGCCTGTGTGCACCGCGCGGTTTGATCCAGCAACCTCCGCGGATCCGGCTTGGCCGGTCCGCTGGAGGTGCCCCCCAGAGAGGGGGGCCGCCAAAGGCGGTAGGGGGGGAGATCAATAACGGTAAGTGTCGGGCTTGTAAGGACCCTGCTTCGGCACGCCGATGTAGGCGGCCTGCTCGTCGCTCAGCTCGGTCAGCTGGGCGTTGAGCGTGGTCAGTTGCAGGCGCGCCACCTTCTCGTCGAGGTGCTTAGGCAGCACGTAGACCTTGCCGATGTCGTAGGCGTCCTTGTGGGCGAACAGCTCGATCTGGGCGATGGTCTGGTTGGCGAAGCTCGACGACATCACGTAGCTGGGGTGACCCGTGCCGCAGCCCAGGTTCACCAGGCGGCCCTTGGCCAGCAGGATGATGCGCTTGCCGTCCTTGAAGATGACGTGGTCCACCTGCGGCTTGATCTCTTCCCACTCGCAGTTCTGCTCCAGCTTGGCGACCTGGATTTCGTTGTCGAAGTGGCCGATGTTGCAGACGATGGCGTTGTTCTTCATCGCAGCCATGTGCTCATAGGTGATCACGTCGCGGTTGCCAGTCGTGGTCACGAAGATGTCGGCCTTGTCGGCAGCCCAGTCCATCGTGACGACGCGGTAGCCTTCCATGGCGGCCTGCAGGGCGTTGATGGGGTCGATTTCCGTGACCCACACCTGGGCCGACAGGGCGCGCAGGGCCTGGGCCGAGCCCTTGCCCACGTCACCGTAGCCTGCGACCACGGCGACCTTGCCAGCGATCATCACGTCGGTGGCGCGCTTGATGCCGTCCACCAGGGACTCGCGGCAGCCGTACAGGTTGTCGAACTTGGACTTGGTGACCGAGTCGTTGACGTTGATGGCGCGGAACATCAGGGTGCCCTTGGCCGACATCTCGTTCAAGCGGTGCACGCCGGTCGTGGTCTCTTCGGTCACGCCGATGATCTCGGCGCCCTTGCGGCTGTACCAGGTGGCATCGACGGCCAGCTTGGCCTTGATGGCGGCAAACAGGATGCGCTCTTCTTCGCTGCCCGGGTTGGCCAGCACGGAGAGGTCCTTCTCGGCTTGCTTGCCCAGGTGCATCAGCATGGTGGCGTCACCGCCGTCGTCCAGGATCATGTTGGGGCCTTCGCCCTTCGTGTCCTTGGCGCCGAATTCGAAGATGCGGTGGGTGTAGTCCCAGTAATCTTCCAGCGACTCGCCCTTGTAGGCGAACACGGGCGTGCCGGCGGCCACCAGGGCAGCGGCAGCGTGGTCTTGCGTGGAGTAGATGTTGCACGAAGCCCAACGGACTTCCGCGCCCAGGGCCTGCAGCGTTTCCACCAGCACGCCGGTCTGGATGGTCATGTGCAGCGAGCCGGTCACGCGCGCGCCCTTGAGCGGCTGCGTGGCGGCGTATTCCTTGCGGATGGCCATCAGCGCGGGCATTTCGTGCTCGGCGATGGTCAGCTCCTTGCGGCCCCATTCGGCCAGGGACATGTCGGCGACGACGCAATCGACGCCTTGGAAGGAGGTTTCGAGGGATTTCAACACAGCGTTCATGGACTCAGCTCCGAAGTGGGGTTCGAATGCCGCCGTGTGCTGCAGGGGGCCTCACGCGCCACAGGGAAGGTGCGCGAACGTGAAGCGGGAATGACTCACCCAGCGGGACACATGCGGGTGAGCGCCGTTGCAAAAAACAAGCTTCCGAGCCTGGGGACGGTGCTGTCTGAACGGATTCAGGGGCAGCCCGAGCCTTGCAACGCTCCTCGGAAGAGTGCGGATTATAGGACGGGCGCGCCGTCTTGTCCTGCCAAAACCACACGGTTGCGGCCGGCTTGCTTGCCCTCGTACAGGGCGCGGTCGGCGCGCACCAGGGCCTGCTCGATGGATTCGTCGCGCTGCAGCAAGGCCACGCCCAGGGTGATGGAGACGCCCAGCGCCTCGCCGGCGAGGTTCTGCCCCGCCAGCGCCTGCACACCCTGGCGCAACCGTTCGCACACATGGATGGCCTCTTCCTCCTCGGTGGCGGGCAAGAGCAGCAGGAATTCCTCGCCGCCCCAACGCGCGACGTGGTCCACCTCGCGCACGCCGTCGCGCAGCACGCGGGCGATGGCGCGCAAGGCGATGTCGCCCACGGCATGGCCGTGGTGGTCATTGATGCGCTTGAAGTGATCAACGTCACCGATGACGACCGCCAGCGGCCGCCCGCCGCGCTGGAACACCGCCGCCTCGTGCTGGGCCACCTCCATCGCGAAACGGCGGTTGCGCAACTGGGTCAGCGGGTCGGTGCAGGCCAGTTCGCGCAGGCCATCTTCGGCGGTGCGCACCATGCGGTAATACAGGGTGGCCAGCAGCCCGAGGATGAGCAGCGTGGCGGCCTGGTTGAAGTAGTGCAGACCGGCCAGCATCTGCGGCTGCACCTCGATGGCGGGCTGCGCCTGGCGGAAACTCATGTCCAGCAGCATGTAACCCAGCCCCACCATCACGGCCACCGCGGCCTTGGTGCGCGGCTGGTAGAGGGTGCTGACGATGGCCACCGGGATGATGAGGATGAGGTAGTAGTGGAAGCCGCTGGTCCAGCCGATGAGGGCCGTGGCCACGCTGCCGTGCAGGAGGATCTCGACGGCCATGATCTGCAGCGCCAGGCGCGTGCGCCCCTGCTGCGTCAACAGGGCCGTCAGCGCATAGACCAGCACGCTGGCGATGTTGGCGCGCGCCATGGCGCCCACGCCGATGGAATCGAACAGGAAGATGAAGCTCAGGTGCGCCAGACCGGCGATGACCGAGATGGCCATCATCAGGCGTGGGAACACCTCCGACGCACGCGACAGAGGCGGAAAAGACCAACGGGATTGCAGCATCGAATTCACGCCACCGCCTGACTCTTTCTGGTGATGTGGCCCCCTTCGGACCATCTTTGGGTCATTTTCGGTATCGGACACAAACGGCCCGACTTGAATGGCCCCCGACTCGCCCCATTGGACACCCAGGCGCAAAAAATGTCTTGCGAAGATGGTCCGAGCGGCGGGGATGTTGCCGGCACGGTTCATGGGCGCTTCATGTCGTTTCTTTACATTCTCCGGACGCGGTTCGTGGCGAACCGGCCTCATTCCCGAATGAACAACCTGTCCGGAGTTCCCATGACCTTCCACAAGATGGCCGCCCTGGTGCTGGCTTTGAGCACCGCTGGCGCCGCCCAGGCCGCCCTGACCGCTGGTGACATTGCCGTCATTGGCCGCACCAACAATGGCGCGCCCGACGCCTTTTCTTTCGTGGCCCTGAGCAACATCAGCGCTGGCGAGGTGATTTACTTCACCGACAACGGCTGGACGGGCTCGGCCTTCCGCGGCGCCTCCACCACCGACGGTGACGGCAACGAGAACTTCACCATGTGGACTGCCTCTGCCAACGTCGCTGCAGGCACCATCATTGCCTCGACCAGCGCGGGCTTCGCCACCAGCGGCGCCATCCCCGGCGTGTCTGTCAGCTCCGACAACACCTTCAGCAGCCTGGACCAGAGCCAGTCTGGCGAGCAGATCTACGCCTTCCAGAACACCAACAGCAGCAACCCGCTGTTCAACCTGGGCACTGCAACCCAGTTGTACGCACTGGACGACACCAACGGCTTCGAGAACGCCACCAACACCAATACCGGTGGCGTCCCGACTGGCCTGACCGCGGGCAGCACGGCCATCACGCTGAACTTCACGGGTGGCAACACCATCGCAGTGAAGGCCTCTGTGCTGGGCGGCGGCGCCAAGACCAAGCAGGAATGGCTGACCGTCTTCGCTGATGCCAATAACTGGGCCACCGCCACGGCACTGCCCACCACCAGCATCGCTGTCACCGCCGTGCCCGAACCCACCAGCGGCGCCATCGCCCTGGCCGGTCTGGCCGTGGCCGGCCTCGTCGCCCGCCGCCGCAAGGCCGCCTGAGCCCCGCTCGGCATCTGAACAGGCCGACAAGGCCTGACGTCAACATGGCGCCTCCGGGCGCCATGTGCGTTTGCATGTGGCCATGTCAGCGCCAACGCTCACGTCATCTGCCCTCTGGGGGCTCGGCGAGGGCGGGCATCGCCGTTTGCTCCAGCATGCGGCTTTTGTTTGACATGTGCATGGCCCCACCGGAGGCATCAGCGCACTGAGACTTCATGAGGTGGACACCCACATTGCCTAACCTCCCGTGACGTCGAATGCAGACCTGCGTTTCACGTCAACACACACAGGAGGAACCCATGAACATCAAACTCATCACCTTGCTTTTGGCCACAGGCGCCAGTGCCTGGAGCCACGCTGCGCCCATCGCCATCACCAATGACAATGTCGGCGCGTATGGCTTCGTCTACTTCGAATACGCCCAGGATTTCAACACGCTCGCCAGCAGCACCAGCAGCAACAACACCACCAGCACCCCTTGGGCCAACGACAACACACTCTCGGGATGGAGCCTGTTCAACAAGGACAACGCGGCCATCTCCAGCTACATCGCAAATGCTGGCGGCGCCAGCAATGGCAGCTTTTACAGCTTTGGTAGCACCAGCAACGATGTAGCGGATCGCGCTCTGGGCAGCGTGGCTTCAAACGCCAGCTATTTCGGCGCGCCGGCCAATGGTGCTGCTGCCGGCTACATTGCCCTGGCGGTGACCAACCAGAGCAGCGCCAACATCCGCAGCTTCAACTTGAGCTACGACGGTGAGCAGTGGCGTAGCGCGGCCACCGTGGCCCAAAGCCTGACCGTTCAATATGGTTTTGGTGACACGTTCGCCACAGTGTCCAGCTGGACAGCGGCCGGCTCGGCGTTCGACTTCACCTCGCCCGCGCTCGGAGTGTTCCCCCCCACGCGAAATGGCAACCTTGCAGCCAACCGCGTCGCTGGCCTGGGCGGCACAGTCACCTTCCCCAACTGGACCACCGGCCAGAACGTCGTTTGGGCACCTGGTCAAACCCTCTGGGTTCGCTGGACAGATCTGAACGATGCTGGCAACGACCATGGGCTGGCCATCGACAACGTGACATTCTCGGTGGCTGTGCCCGAGCCATCGAGCTACGCGCTGGCCCTGGCCGGTCTGGCCGTGGCCGGCCTCGTGGCCCGCCGCCGCAAGGCCGCTTGAGCCTTGCCCACCGTTTGAAGCCCGGCCCCAGTGGCCTGGCCCACCATGGCGCCTTCGGGCGCCATGTGCGTTTGTGTGTTGGTGCCGCACCCATCCCCGGCCTCGGCGGCCGCGAAGGCACACCAAACACCCCAAGCCTGAGACAATGCGCGATTGACCGCGTCGCCCCTGGCGACCTGCCGCCCGCACCTGCCGCAAGGCCCCAGCCCCCTGCCCACCGTGACCGACTCGACCTTTGGCGCCGAAACGCGCCGCCGCCGCACCTTCGCCATCATTTCCCACCCCGACGCCGGTAAAACGACGCTGACGGAAAAGCTGCTGCTGTTCTCGGGCGCCATCCACATCGCCGGGGCGGTCAAGGGCCGCAAGGCCTCGCGCCACGCGACGTCCGACTGGATGGAAATCGAAAAGCAGCGCGGCATCTCGGTGGCCTCGTCGGTGATGCAGATGCTCTACCGCGAGCACGTGGTCAACCTGCTCGACACCCCCGGCCACAAGGACTTCTCGGAAGACACCTACCGCGTGCTGACGGCCGTGGACTCGGCCCTGATGGTGATCGACGCGGCCAACGGCGTGGAAGCGCAGACGAAGCGCCTGATCGAGGTCTGCCGCCAGCGCGACACGCCCATCATCACCTTCGTCAACAAGATGGACCGCGAAGGCCGCGACCCGCTCGAACTGCTCGATGAAGTCGAGCAAGAGCTGGGCATGCCCTGCGTGCCGATGACTTGGCCGGTGGGCCAGGGCAAGCAGTTCGGCGGCATCGTCAACCTGCGCACGCAGTCGATGCGCCTGTTCGATGCCGGCGCCGACAAGCGCGGCGAGGACGACGAGGTGGTGTCGCTGGCCGAGCGCGACAAGCTGCACGCCCGCTTTGGCCACGAGTGGGAGCTGGCCGAACAGAACATGGCGCTGATGGCCGAGGCCGCCCCCGCCTTCGACCTGGAACTCTTCCTGGCCGCCAAGCAGACGCCGGTGTTCTTCGGCTCGGCCGTGAACAACTTTGGCGTGCAGGAGGTGCTCGACGCGCTGGTGGACCTGGCGCCCTCGCCGCGCCCGCGTTTCAGCACCGAAAAAGACGGCAGCAAGAAGGAGATCACCCCCGAGCTGGAGAACTTCTCCGGCGTGGTCTTCAAGGTGCAGGCCAACATGGACCCATCTCACCGCGACCGCATCGCCTTCGTGCGCGTGTGCTCGGGCAAGTACACCCCGGGCATGAAGCTGAAAGTCCAGCGCTCGGGCAAGGAGCTGCGCCCCACGTCCGTGGTGACCTTCCTGTCGCAGCGCCGCGAGGCGGTCGACGAGGCCTTCGCCGGCGACATCATCGGCTTCACCACGCACGGCGGCGTGCAGCTGGGCGACACCATCACCGATGGCATGACCCTGCAATACACCGGCCTGCCCTTCTTCGCGCCCGAGCTGTTCCAGACGGTCGAGTTGAAAAACCCGATGAAGAGCAAGCAATTGCAAGCAGGTTTGCTGCAGTTGGGCGAAGAAGGCGCCATCCAGGTGTTCCGCCCGGAAGCCGGCGGCTCGATGCTGCTGGGCGCCGTCGGTCAGCTGCAGTTCGAAGTGGTGCAGCACCGCCTGATGGCCGAGTACAGCGTGGACATCCGCCTGATGCCCTGCCGTTTCACCGGCGCGCGCTGGATCACGGCCGACACGCCCGAGGCCATGAAGAAGTTCACCGACGAAAACGCCTCGAAGCTGGCGCTGGACGCGGCCGACACCCTGGCCTACATGATGACCTCGGCCTACGACCTGCGCCTGACCGCCGAGCGCCACCCGCAGGTGCACTTCCACCCGCTGCGCGAGCACGCGGGCTTGAGCCTGTCCACGCAGTGAGGCAGGCGCCACCCCCGGGCTTCACTTGGCTTCCGGCGGCATCCACAGTTCATCGAGGTTCTTGAAGCCCCAGGCGCCGGGTTGTTCGCGGCTGACGATGTCGTCGCTGGACTGGCTCAAGTCCAGCAGCTGCGGCACCAGAGGTTCGCTGGCCTTGGTCGAGTAGAACACCTTGACCAAGGGCCGCAGCAGCGAGGTCTCGCCCTGCTCCACCACGATGGCCAGGCGGCCCGATTTGAGCTTGACGAGCGAGCCCGTCGGGTAGATGCCCACGCTTTTCACAAAAGCCTGGAAGATGCGCTCGTCGAAGTGGCCATCCTTGGCCCACTGCGCCATCTTCTGCACAGACTCGGACGGGTCCCAGCCGGCCTTGTACGGGCGGTTGGAGGTGATGGCGTCGTAGACGTCGCAGACGGCGCCCATCTTGGCGAACAAGCTGATCTCGTCGCC
>Ga0209107_10002379_pt1 | contig 10438 bp, 10 predicted proteins | sample LakErihyJuly2011_2_FD_187460 | JGI IMG/M metagenome (GOLD analysis project Ga0209107, IMG submission 187460) | Freshwater microbial communities from dead zone in Lake Erie, Canada - CCB hypolimnion July 2011 (SPAdes) (version 2) | ecosystem: Environmental > Aquatic > Freshwater > Lentic >... | reverse complement strand
AGCCGAAGGTGATGCAGCGTCCATCATGGCTGTGGCCGACGCCACAGCACAAGCCATTGAGCGCATTGCCGCTGCCATTCAAAAGCCAGGTGGTGAGCAAGCCGTTCAATTGAAGGTGGCCGAACAAGCTGTGCTTGCGTATGCCAAAGTGGCACAAGACGCCAAAACAACGCTCATCGTTCCTGGCAATATGACAGAAGTTTCTTCCCTCATCGCTTCCGCCATGCAAATGGTGGCCACGGGCAAAAACGCTAACCATTGATTCTGAATCTATGTTTCAGACAATAAAAAACCCGCCAAGGCGGGTTTTTTATTGAGCGTCGATCATCTTGGCGATGATTAACCCATGTGCAAGCCACCGTTCACTGCGAAGTCTGCGCCAGTGGCGTAGCCACCTTCTTCGGACGCCAACCAAGCAATGATGGAAGCAATTTCACTGGGCTCACCCAAACGCTTGACGGGCACTGTGGCCACGATTTTTTCAAGCACATCAGGACGAATGGCCTTGACCATGTCGGTACCAATGTAGCCTGGGCTAACTGTGTTAACAGTCACGCCTTTGGTGGCCAACTCTTGGGCCAAGGCCATTGAGAAGCCATGCATGCCGGCTTTGGCAGCAGAGTAATTGGTTTGACCAGCCTGACCCTTTGCACCATTGACAGACGAAATATTGACAATGCGACCCCAACCTTTTTCAACCATGTCGGCAACCACTTGTTTGGTCACGTTGAACATGGAATTTAGATTGGTTTCAATCACGGCATCCCAATCTTCGCGTGACATTTTCAAGAACATGCGGTCTTTGGTAATGCCGGCGTTGTTCACCAACACGTCAATGGTGCCATGCTCTGCCTTGGTTTTTGTAAAGGCCTCAACCGTTGAATTCCAATCACCCACATTACCCACGGATGCGTAGAAGGTAAAACCCAAAGCTTTTTGCTCATCCAACCACTTGGTGAAGTCACGTGTAGGGCCGCAACCAGCAATGACCTTGAAGCCCTCTTTGTGAAGGCGTTGGCAGATGGCGGTTCCGATTCCGCCCATACCACCTGTAACGTATGCTACTTTTTGACTCATGGTTTGTCTCCTTAAAAATGAGTTTTATAGTTTCTGAAAATTTAACGTTCGAGAGCCAAAGACACGCCCATACCACCGCCGATGCACAAAGCAGCCAAGCCTTTTTTGGCATCGCGGCGCTGCATTTCGTGCAGCAAGGTCACCAAAATACGGCAACCGGATGCACCAATGGGATGACCAATGGCAATGGCACCACCATTGACATTGACACGCGCAGGATCGATGTCCAAAGCTTTGTTAACGGCACAAGCTTGTGCAGCAAAGGCCTCGTTCAATTCAAACAAGTCAACGTCGCTTGCTTTCCAACCTGCACGCTGCAATGCTTTTTGTGATGCAGGCACAGGTCCCATGCCCATGGTGGCAGGATCCAAACCGCTGGTGCCAAATGAGACGATGCGGGCCAAGGGCGTGAGGCCTAAGGCGGCTGCTTTTTTGGCAGACATCACCACCACTGCTGCTGCACCATCATTGATGCCTGAGGCATTGCCTGCGGTCACTGAGCCGGCCTTGTCAAAGGCAGGACGCAAAGCTGCTAAAGCTTCGGCGTTGGTTTTCTTATTGATAAATTCATCTGCATTGAAGACCAAGGGGTCACCTTTGCGCTGAGGAATAAGCACATCAACAATTTCGTCTTTGAATTTGCCTGCATCTTGCGCAGCGCTGGCTTTTTGTTGGCTGCCCAAGGCCAAAGCGTCTTGCATATCGCGCGTGATGCCGTTTGCTTTGGCCACGTTCTCAGCCGTGATACCCATGTGATATTGGTTGTACACATCCCACAAGCCATCAACAATCATGGTGTCAACCATGTTCCAGTTGCCCATGCGTTGGCCATCACGAGAGCCCATCAAGACGTGCGGTGAAGCGCTCATGTTTTCTTGACCACCGGCCACCACAATTTCGCTGTCGCCCCATGCAACTGCTTGAGCAGCCAACATGACTGCTTTCAAGCCAGAGCCGCACACCGCGTTGATGGTCAGCGCAGGAGTTTCTTTGGCAACGCCTGCTTTCATCATGGCTTGACGTGCAGGGTTTTGTCCTGCGCCAGCTGCCAAAACTTGACCCATGATGACTTCACCAATTTGATCCATGCTGAGACCAGCCCGAGCAATGGCTTCGCGAATGGCAATGCTGCCCAATTCTGGGGCTGCAATTTTGGCCAATGAGCCACCAAACTTACCGACAGCTGTGCGAGCTGCTGAAACAATGACGATGTCTTCCATTTGTCTTCCTTTAATATGAACGAAACTTAAAAAAATTTAGGCACGCGCCTTGACGTAACGGCCTGGCGCAGCTTCAATGACTTTGAATTTGGCATCTTTGCCATAGTGCTTGGGTGCAGCAATTTGCTTGCCAGCATGCTTGCGAAGCCAATCGGACCAATCGGTCCACCAGCTGCCAGGCAACTCTTTAGCGCCAGCAATCCATTCGTCTGCTGTTGCAGGAAACTTGCTGTCCTCACGCAACCAGTGGCTGCGCTTATTGGCTGCAGGTGGGTTAATCACACCGGCAATGTGCCCGGATGCACCCATGACAAAGCGTTTTTTGCCAGGAAGGTGCTGGGTAGACGCATATGCACCACCAATGGGCACGATGTGGTCTTCTCTTGAACCATAGATGTAAACAGGCATGTCAACTTTGCCAAGGTCAATTTGTTGGCCGCACACGGTGACGGCACCAGGCGTGACAAATTTATTTTCCAAATAGGTATTGCGCAAATACCACGCATAGAAGGGGCCTGGCAAATTGGTGGAGTCGCTGTTCCAGTAAAGCAAATCAAAAGGTGGGGGTGATTCGCCTTTTAAATAATTGCCAACCACATAGTTCCAAACCAAATCATTGGGGCGCAAGAAACTGAAAGTGGACGCCAAATCTTGACCTTTGAGCAAGCCACCATGGCCCAGTTGCATTTCACGAAACTTCACAAAGTTTTCGTCGATGAACACATCTAGCACGCCTGTATCGGTAAAGTCGATGAGGGTTGTAAGGAAGGTGGCACTGGCCACAGGTTTTTGACCGCGCGCAGCCAAGACTGCCAAAGCGTTGCTCAGTATGGTTCCGCCCACACAGAAACCCAGGGCATTGATTTGCTTGGCGCCAGTAATGTCTTGAACTTGGCTGATGGCTTTAATGGCCGCATTTTCAATGTAGTCATCCCAAGATTTTTGTGCCATTGATTCATCGGGATTGCGCCAACTGACCACAAAGGTTCGGTGCCCTTGGCTCACGGCATAACGAATGAATGAGTTGTTGGGTTGCAAGTCGAGAATGTAAAACTTGTTGATACAAGGCGGTACCAACAAAAATGGTTTTTCGTAAACTTTGGCCGTGAGCGGTTTGTATTCAATCAGTTGAAAATATTCGTTTTCAAAGACCACAGCACCCTCGGTGGTAGCCACGTTTTCGCCCACCACAAACTTGCTTTCGTCGGTCATGGAGACATGGCCCTGCTGCATGTCGTGCATGAGGTTTTGAATGCCTTTGGCCAGACTCTCACCTTTGGTTTCAATGGCTTTCTTTTGCGCTTCTGCATTGAATGCCAAGAAGTTGCTCGGGGCAGAGGCTGCAACCCATTGCTCTACTGCAAATTTAATTTTGTTTTGGGTATGCTCGTCAGCCTCCACAGCGTCTGCCAAGCCCATGAGTGTTTTGGCGTTGAGCAAATAGGCTCCGGCTGTGAAAGCAGCCATCGGGTTGCCAGTCCAGGCATCGCTAGAAAAACGGCGGTCTTTGAGTTCGTGTTTGGCCTCAAGCCCATGATTCCAAAGCGCAGTAGCTTCTTCCAAATAAGTGCTCTGTAATTCCTTCAACTTTTGCTGAGAAAAAGTAACTTGCGGCACAGAGTTTTCAGTTGGGGGCACAATACCGCCAAGATCCATGGTTTGAAAAGTTTGCATGGCCTGGCCCCAGCTTTTGGCCAGGTTTTGCTGAAACTCTTCACCAGCGCGTGACCAAAATTCATTCGTGGAATTTGTCATGTGCTTTTCTCCCCTCTTTCTGAATATCGAAATTCATGTACATCGTTGTCATTGCTTGGATTTATGTTGCGCTCATGATGGGCGTGGCCGAAGCCGCCAACACCAATGGATCCGTCCTAGGAGGCATTGTGACCTTCATTCTTTACGGGATCCTTCCAACTGCCATAATTATTTACATCATGAGAACGCCCCATCGCAAGAGGGTCAGGCTAGCACTTGAGCGTGAAGCTTTAGAGACACACAGGGTGCAAAACGAGCACGAAATGAAGGTCGACTTAGCAAAGCCAGCTGAGCCACCTAAGCCGGATCAGCCTGAACAGCATCACCCTAAGCCGCCTGAGACTAAGCTGTAATCCAGATGTAAGCCGCCATCCGCCCAGCACCGCCTTTGAGCAAGGCATCGCGCCGGTGCGAATGGTATTGAGCTTCTTGGCGATATGTGCACCAAGCCACTGTGCTGTCATTGCCACAAATGACTTGAAAGCCTTCAGCTTGTAGACGCAAACGAGCTAGGCCAGCCAAATCTGCCCAATATTTGCCATTGTCTTTGTCTTTAGCTACAAATAGCGCTTCGATTGAGCTTTCCTGTTGCAAAGAACTCTTCGTCAAGGCAAAGGCCTGGAGCACGTCTTCGCCCACTTCAAAAGCCGTAGGCCCAATACAAGGACCCAGCCACGCAATGCAATCTGCGGTGTCAAGGCCTTGTGCTCTTGCACCTTCCGACAGCGTTTCCACCACGCCATGTCCTTGAGTGCCCGCAAGTCCACGCCAGCCAGCATGGGCCGCAGCAACCCACTTGACCTTGGGGTGACACACCAAAATGGGCAAGCAATCTGCCGCCATCACGGCACAAGCAACACCGGCATGAGTGGTCCAAGCCACATCGGCCTCAAGCCCAGAGGGGGTCTGGTGCTCAATGGCCACACTTTGAACGCCATGCACCTGCCTGAGGTAGACCGCTGGCACACCCATTACACTTTGCACCAAGTTGCGGTTTTGCAGAACGTTTTCTGATTGATCTCCAGACAGCAGTCCTAAGTTCAGGCTGCCCCAAGGCTGGGGTGAGACCCCACCTTCTCGGGTGGTCATGAGAGCCCGCACGAAGTGAGGTGCAGGCCATGCAGGTGTCAATCCAATCAAGTCTTTACTCTGCATCAGGGCAAGCAGAGGGCTGCGCTTTTTGGAAGGCTTCTAATTTCATACACGCGTCAAATGCAGACATCGTGAGGGGCAAGCCATCTAAGCTGACTGCAAACCTTTTGCCGTTGAAAATTTGTGGCACCAAGCAGCAATCGGCCAATGTAGGCGTGTGGCCAAAACAGTATGTTGATTCTGGGCCTTGAGCCAATTGACGTTCAAATGCTTCTAAACCATCCCGAACCCAATGGCGGTACCACGTGTTTTTTTGGTCTTCGCTCAAACCAAGCGTGCCACTCAAATACTTTAGGACCCGCAAGTTGTTGATGGGGTGAATTTCACATGCGATCGATTGCGCCAATGCGCGAACATGCGCTCGGCCCAGAGCATCTTTGGGCAAGAGTGCTGGTTCTGGGTGCGTTTCGTCGAGATATTCAATGATGGCCATTGACTGGCTCAGGTGCTCACCATCCACCAGCAAATTAGGCACCAGGTTGTCTGCAGCCACACTGCTGTAGGTGGCTTGCTTGTGCTCACCCTTGGCAATATGAACTGGGATATATTCATAGGGCAAGCCCTTCAAGTGCAGTGCAATTCTCACGCGAAATGAAGCAGAGGAACGGAAGTAGTTGTAAAGTTTCATAGGCATTAGCATAAACTGGAAATATGTCTGTCGACACCCTAGCGCCCAAGCTTCTATGGATTGAAAGCCATTCCCCACTCCCCTCGGTTGAAAACGCCTGGGGCAAGGACACGGACGCCCCTGGTTTACTGGCGGCTGGGGCAGACTTGGGGGTCGATCGCCTACTCGAGGCGTATAGCAAGGGCATTTTTCCTTGGTACAACCCAAAACAGCCCGTGCTGTGGTGGAGTCCTGACCCCAGAATGGTGCTGCAAATTGAAAACTTTAAATTGCACCGTTCACTGCGTAAAACGCTGAGCCGATATGCCGCACAGCCCAATTTTGAACTCAGCTTTGATCGAAGCTTTGATGCGGTTATAGAAGCTTGCGCAAAAAGCCCCAGAGAAGGCCAAAATGGAACTTGGATCGTGCCTGAGATGGTACAAGCCTACAAAGAGTTACACCGCGCAGGATATGCCCACAGCGCAGAAACATGGCTCGATGGCAAGTTGGTGGCGGGGCTTTATTTTGTTTGCATTGGCAAAGCCATCTTTGGTGAGTCTATGTTCAGCACGCTGAGTGATGGCTCCAAAATGGCTTTAGCGGCCTTGGTTCATGTGTGCTCTCAACACGGCATCCGAGCCATCGATTGTCAGCAAAACACGGCTCATCTGGCTTCCATGGGTGCTCAGGAAATGACCCGGTCTGAGTTTTTATCCCTCAGTGTGCCAGCTTTGACGCAGCAAAGCCCTCATTGGGAAAGCGCACAGATTGACTGGGATCTTTGGCGGACTGCCTCGCTATGACGCACCTCAAAGACTTGCCTTTCAGCACTTTGCAGTTTTATGCAACAGCCGCCTACCCTTGCAGTTATTTGGCAAACCGAGAAGCCCGCTCACAAGTGGCCACGCCCAGCCATTTAATTCAAAACGATGTTTATTCAGATTTGGTAGAGCGTGGCTTTCGCAGAAGCGGCCTCTTTACTTACCGCCCTTATTGCGATGGTTGTCAGGCGTGTGTGCCGCTGCGTGTTTTGTGTCAAGACTTCGTACCCAACAAAAGTCAAAGTCGCGCCTTTAAAAAACATCAAGACTTGGTTGCCAGAGTCTCTCGCCTCGGATTTGAAGCAGAACATTACGACTTGTATTTGCGCTACCAAAACAGCCGCCATTCTGGGGGCGGTATGGACCACGACAGTGTCGAACAATACAAACAATTTTTGTTGCAAAGTCGCGTCAATTCAAGACTCGTTGAGTTCAGAGAACCCAGCGTTGACGGCAACTTGGGCGAGCTCAAAATGGTGAGCATCGTCGATGTTCTAAACGATGGGCTTTCGGCCGTTTACACCTTTTATGCCCCTGAAACCCATGCCAGTTATGGCACCTACGGCGTGCTGTGGCAAATTCAACAAGCCAAAGAACTAGGCCTAGCTTACGTCTACATGGGTTACTGGATTGGCGCCAGTCCCAAAATGCAATACAAAGAGCGATTTAAGCCTTGCGAAAGTCTTCAACAAGGCAAATGGCAAAGCCACCTCACGCTGCCTTGAAGCTTGGGAAGTACACAAAGTCCATTTCATCTTGTAAAATAAAATTTCGCAAAGTCTCACCCATGATTCTGATTGGAAGACTCTTTCTCTTTGAAATCGACCGAGGTTCAGTCCCATGAGAAAAGCTGAAGCACATCAGCCTGTAGCGCCCACCATCCAAGTGATCGAAAGGCTCTTTTCGCTGATGGACGTATTGGCCTCCAGAGAAGATGCTATTTCATTGAAAGAAATTAGCGAAAAAACAGGGCTCCATCCATCCACAGCGCATCGCATTTTGAACGACCTGACCATTGGCCGTTTTGTTGATCGACCAGAGCCAGGCAGCTACCGTTTGGGCATGCGTTTGCTGGAGTTGGGCAACATGGTCAAGGCCCGCCTGAATGTCAGAGATGCCGCGTTAGCCCCTATGCGAGATTTGCACAAACTCATTCAACAACCTGTCAATTTGAGCATGCGCCAAGGCGATGAGATTGTTTACATTGAACGGGCCTTTAGCGAACGCTCAGGCATGCAGGTTGTCAGGGCCATTGGCGGCCGTGCCCCGCTTCATCTCACCTCCGTCGGCAAATTGTTTTTATCCGTCGATGAACCTATGAAAGTTCGCAGTTATGCAACTCGCACAGGCTTGAGCGGTCAAACTAAAAACAGCATCACTCAATTACCCATTCTGGAGCGTGAACTTTCCAAAGTTAGGCAATACGGCATTGCACGCGACAATGAGGAGCTTGAATTGGGTGTGCGTTGCATTGCTGCAGGCATTTATGATGATCAAGGCAAACTTCTGGCTGGCCTTTCCATTTCGGCACCTGCTGATCGACTTGATGAGGCTTGGCTGTCTAAGTTGCAGGCGACCACCGAAGCAATCTCCCAAGCGCTTGGCTACAAGGACTCATAAACACCTGTCTACACTTTCGTTGAAAAAAACCCGTCTATGACGGGTCTTTCTTTGAAAAAAAACCCGTCTACGACGGGTTTTTTTACTTGAAGTCGAAGCTTGAATTAGCCCGCATTTTTGAGCATTGCAACATCAGTTCGAGCATTTTGATTTTCAACCCAACGTCGAACTCGCTCGGCATCTGCAATACGGCTTAGTTTGCCTGCAGAGTCTAGGAAAACCATGATGAGTTGGCGCCCAGCTACCTTGGTTTGCATGACCAAGCACTGACCCGCTTCTGAGATGTAGCCTGTTTTTTGCAGCCCAATGTCCCAGTTTGGACTTTTGACCAGTCGATTGGTTGTGTTGTATTGAAGGGTTCGACGACCCACAGCCACTTCACGGCCTGGCGAGGTAGAAAGTTCGCGCAATAAAGGCACGTTGTAAGCAGCACCTACCAACACTGCTAAATCGGTGGCGCTTGACTGGTTGCGGCTTGACAAGCCCGTTGGCTCGACAAAGTGAGTTGAACCCATACCCAGGCCTTTGGCCCGTTCATTCATGGCTTTGACAAACATGGACAAACCGCCAGGATAGGTTCTGCCCAATGCATGTGCTGCACGATTTTCACTCGACATCAAAGCCAAGTGCATCAAATCACCCCGGCTTAATACTGAGCCCACCGCCAACCTAGAGGTGCTGCCTTTTTCGGTGTCAACATCTTCTTGGGTGATGGTGATCATGTCGTTGTGCGATAAATCTGCGTCGCTGATGACCAAACCCGTCATGAGCTTGGTTAAGGAAGCAATGGGCAAAACGGCATGGTCGTTTTTGCGAATAAGCACTTCGTGGGTGTCTTGATCGATAACAAGTGCCACACTTGAGCGCAAATCGAGATCGTCGTCGCCCTGGTGCAAGCCTGCCAAACGGCCATGTGAAGGCCGGGGGGCTTGTGCTTTAGCAACTTTGCGGGTTTTGTTGGCGGCTTTGGGGCTGTTTTTAGATGAAGCAGCAGATTTTGATGCACCGCTAGATTTTGATGCACCGGCTGGTTTGGAACTGCCAACAGCCTTTCGGGGCTTGTCGTTTTCTGCGGCATGCGTTGAAAGTGACATGGGAACCAGAATACACAAGGAAATGCATAAGCTGATGGTGCGGTGTGTAAACAAGCGTTGGAGTGACGTCAAAACAATACTTTCTGTGGCCAAATTCAGTCAGATTTTGGCGAGTGTAATAGAAACTTGCTCTAGTGTACATAAATAAAAAAAGTCGCGCAAGATCAACACCTTGCGCGACCTTCTTGAAGACATTTTTGAGCCTTCTCACAAACCTCGTCAACCTTGTGCGGCCACCCTGTCAGCTTTGCTTTGAAGCTTATTCAAAGCGCTCAAATAGGCCTTGGCCGACGCCACAATGATGTCTGGATCTGCACCAACGCCATTGACCACGCGGCCGCTGTTTTGCAAGCGAACCGTGACTTCACCTTGGCTTTCGGTCGAACCGCTAATAGCGTTGACAGAATAAAGGACCATCTCTGCGCCACTTTCAACAATCGTTTCGATGGCTTTCAAAGATGCATCTACAGGTCCGTTACCATCCGATTTGCCGTGGACTTCTTTGCCTTCAATGGTAAAAACAACGGACGCCTGAGGGCGCTCACCTGTTTCACTGTGTTGTGACAATGAAACAAACGCATATTGCTCTTTATGCTGGGTCACGCTTTCTTCACTGACCAGGGCCAAGATGTCCTCGTCAAAAATTTCACTCTTTCGATCGGCCAGTTCTTTGAACCGCGCAAATGCGGCGTTCAACTCTGTCTCACTTTCAAGGACCGCTCCAAGATCTTGCAGGCGTTGCTTGAAGGCATTGCGACCGCTTAATTTGCCCAGCACAATTTTGTTGGTAGACCAACCCACGTCTTCGGCACGCATGATTTCGTAAGTGTCTCGCGCTTTCAAAACGCCGTCTTGGTGAATGCCAGAGGCATGCGCAAATGCGTTGGCACCGACCACCGCCTTGTTTGGTTGCACCACAAAACCGGTGGTCTGACTCACCATGCGACTTGTTGAGACGATGTGAACCGGGTCAATGTTCATTTCAAGCCCAAAATAATCTTTGCGCGTTTTAACCGCCATGACAATTTCTTCTAAAGAGCAATTGCCGGCGCGTTCACCCAAGCCATTGATGGTGCACTCAACTTGCCG
>Ga0209107_10002378_pt1 | contig 10438 bp, 7 predicted proteins | sample LakErihyJuly2011_2_FD_187460 | JGI IMG/M metagenome (GOLD analysis project Ga0209107, IMG submission 187460) | Freshwater microbial communities from dead zone in Lake Erie, Canada - CCB hypolimnion July 2011 (SPAdes) (version 2) | ecosystem: Environmental > Aquatic > Freshwater > Lentic >... | reverse complement strand
TTGTGGAAAGCCCCCTGACGTGCTGAGCTGGTTCGAACGACGCATTGACCCCTACCCGCAAGACACCCCTTCGGCACCGCCCAAGGGGTTTTTTGCCTTCGTGTGGGCCAACACACAAGGCATGCGGCCCTTCCTGCTGGGCATGACCCTGCTGACGGCCAGCATCGGCGCCTTCGAAGCCCTGCTGTTCAACATGCTGGGCAACATCGTGGACTGGCTCAGCCGCATCCCGCCGGCACAGCTGTGGACGGCGCAACGCACGCACCTGCTGCTGCTCGGTGGCATCTTGCTGGCCAGCCCGCTGCTGGTGTGGCTGCAGACCCTGCTCAAGCACCAGACCATGGCCGGCAACTTCCCCATGCGCCTGCGCTGGAAGTTCCACCGCCTGATGCTCAACCAGAGCATGGGCTTCTACCAGGACGAGTTCGCCGGCCGCGTGGCCGCCAAGGTCATGCAGACGGCACTGGCGGTGCGCGACACCTGCTTCATCGTCGGCGACATCCTCGTCTTCGTCACCATCTACTTCGTCACCATGACGGCGGTGGTCGGCGGCTTCGACCTGTGGCTGCTCGCGCCGTTTTTGGGCTGGCTGCTGCTGTATGGCTGCGCGGTGCGCTGGTTCGTGCCGCGCCTGAGCGCCACCGCCCGCGCCCAGGCCGATGCGCGCTCGCTGATGACGGGCCGCATCACCGACGCCTACACCAACATCGCCACGGTCAAGCTGTTCTCGCACGCCAACCGCGAGGCCGGCCACGCGCGCTCGGCCATGCAGGAGTTCATGAAGACGGTGCACGCGCAGATGCGCCTGGTCAGCGGCTTCGAGGTGGTCAACCACACCCTGAGCATGCTGCTGATCCTGGCCACCACGGGCGTGTCGCTGTGGCTGTGGGTGCAAGGCCAGGTCGGCATCGGCGCGGTGGCGGCGGCCACGGCCATGGCGCTGCGCCTGAACGGCATCTCGCACTGGATGATGTGGGAGATGGCCGCGCTGTTCGAGCACATCGGCACGGTGCAGGACGGCATCAACACGCTGTCCAAGCCGCACACGGTGGTGGACAAACCCGGCGCGCCGGCGCTGCAAGTCGGTCGCGGTGAGGTGCGCTTCGACCAGGTGCATTTCAGCTACGGCGGCCAGCGCACCGTCATCGACGGCCTGAACCTGCACATCCGGCCGGGCGAAAAAATCGGCCTGGTGGGCCGCTCGGGCGCGGGCAAGACCACCATCCTCAACCTGCTGCTGCGCTTCTACGACGTCGAATCGGGCCGCGTCCTCATCGACGGGCAGGACATCGCCCAGGTGCAGCAAGACAGCGTGCGCGCCCAGGTCGGCATGGTCACGCAGGACACCTCGCTGCTGCACCGCTCGGTGCGCGACAACATCCTCTACGGCCGGCCCGATGCGTCCGACGCCGACATGCACCGCGCCGCCGAGCGCGCCGAGGCCGCCGACTTCATCCAGACGCTGTCCGATGCGCACGGCCGCAAGGCCTTCGAGGCCCACGTGGGCGAGCGCGGCGTGAAGCTCTCAGGCGGGCAGCGCCAGCGCATCGCCATCGCACGCGTGATGCTGAAAGACGCGCCCATCCTGCTGCTCGACGAGGCCACCAGCGCGCTCGACTCCGAGGTCGAGGCCGCCATCCAGGCCAGCCTGTACAAGCTGATGGAAGGCAAGACCGTGGTGGCCGTGGCGCACCGTCTGTCCACCATCGCCGCCATGGACCGCCTCATCGTCATGGACCAAGGCCGCATCGTCGAGGAAGGCGACCACGCGTCGCTGCTGGCGCAAGGCGGGCTGTACGCGCGGCTGTGGTCGCACCAGAGCGGCGGCTTCCTGGTCGAGGACGCCGACGAGGCCCCATCGGCCGTTGCGACGGACGCCTGAGGCGTCTCACCAGGGCAGGTCGGCCCCCGTGTGATCGATGAGCCGGCCGCTGCGCGCTGGAGTGAGGCCGGCCAGCACGCGCAGCAGGCGTTCCGCGGCCTCGGCAGGCGGCCTCACCGTCAGGCCCGTGCGGGCAAAAGGCGCGGACAGCGCCGTGTCCACCGTGCCCGGGTGCAGGGCCACGCACACCGCCTGCGGGTGGGTGCGGGCCAGTTCGATCGCCGCGGTGCGCACCAGTTGGTTGAGCGCCGCCTTGGCTGCGCGGTAGCTGTACCAGCCGCCCAGTTGGTTGTCGCCGATGCTGCCCACCTTGGCCGACAGCGTGGCGAACGCCGCGCGCCCCTGGCGGGGCAACAGCGGCAGGAAGTGCTTCATCAACAAGGCCGGGCCGATGGCGTTGACCGCGAAGGCGTGCGCCATGTGGGCCGCATCCAGTTGACGCCAGGTTTTCTCGGGCGTCCAGCCACCGCCATGCAACCAGCCGGTGGCGTCGATCACCAAGCGCACGGGCTGGCCTGCGGCCTCGGACTGCCCGCGCACCCATGACGCGGCCTGGGCGATGCTGGCCTCGTCGAGCAGGTCCAGCGCCGGGTCGCTGCGTCGGCCCAGACACAACACCTGCTCAGCACCCCGAGGCGCCAGCGCCGCCAGGGCGTCGCTCAGCCCTGCCCCCAAGCCGCCCGAGGCACCGACCACCACGGCCAGGCCATCGGCCCACCAGGCGGGGTTCCCCTCAACGGCTGTGGATGCTTCGCCTGACAAGCCTGAACCGCTCATGGACGAGGCACTCACGCCGCCACCTTGCGCCCCGGCACCGCCACGCCCTCGGCCTGGGCCACCGTGGCCAGGGCCTCCTCCATCAGCGCACGGGCATGGCCGGCCACGCGGTACAGGTAGGCGTGCAAGGCCACATCGGCCGGCTGGCGGCTCTCGCAATCGGCGCTGTAGGCCTCGAACTGGCCCAGCATCGTGATCAGTTCGGCCATGTGCTTGGGACACTCGCACGCCACCTTGGGCATGGCCGCGATCAAGCCGACGAGGTCGGTGGTGTCGAAGCGCGGGGCCGGTGCCGGGTCCGGCAGGTTGAGCAGCGCCTGGCTGACGCTGCGCCAGCCGCGCACCGTTTCCAGTACGGTCTGGCGGAACTCGTCGGGCGCCAGGGGCGATCGGCGCAACACGGCGGCGCGGGCACGCAAGGCTTCCTGCACCTGGGTGTTGGCGAAGCCGTAGATGACGATCATCTGGCGCGCGCCCACGGTGCGCACCATGCGGCTGAGCCAGTCCACCGACTCCATGTGCACGGCCCCCAGGTCGGCCAGCACCATGTCGGCCTGCACCTGCTGGAGCGCCAGCTCGGAGGCGGCGCTGTCGTCCACGCTGCCCACCACCTGCAAGCCCTCGATGCCCCGCAGCGCATCGCCCCAGCGCGCCGCGGCCCCCGTGCCCACCAGCAGCAAGCGCACAGACGCCGAGCCCGAAGCGCTGCTGGCACGGGCCGGTGCGCCCGCGGGCAAAGGGGCGCCGCGCGCCAGCACCGACTCGGTCTGCTCGGCTTCGTTGACCAGGTCCTGCAAGCGGGCCGTCTCGACGCGCGCCAGCATGCCGATGGCGTGGCCTTTGTTCACCAGTTGCTTGATCAGCACCAAGCGGCGCACATCCTGGCTGGAATACAGTCGGTGGCCAGAGGGCGCCTGGGTGGGGCCCACGACGTTGTAGCGTCGCTCCCACACACGCAAAGTGGCCACAGGAATGTTTACCATGCGTGCAGCCGCGCTGCTTCGGTAGCGCGGCATCCCGGCATCGACCGGCTCGGTTGAATCAGACATGACGCAGATCTTTCACTTCTTTGAACCCGGATTGAGTTCAATGAAGCGATTCTGAAGCCTGGTGTTTTGTTTTGAATCAACTGAAAATGCGTCAATCCAAGGTCAAACCCCTCTGCAACCCCCACTCACCGGAGCTTTCCATGACCAGCCGTCGCCAGTTCATCATGACCCTCGTCCCCGCTGCCGCAGCCCTCGGCGCCGCCACTTCGGTGCGCGCCGCCGATGCCGCCAAGGTGGATGAGAAAGACCCTGCCGCCACCGGCCTGGGTTACAAGCACGACGCCACCAAGGTCGATGCCAAGAAGTACCCCACCTACAAAGCCGGCAGCACCTGCGGCAACTGCCAGTTCTACCAAGGCAAGGATGCCTGGGGCGTGTGCCCGCTGCTGGGCGGCAAGCAAGTGAATGGCAAGGGCTGGTGCTCGGCCTGGGCCAAGAAGGCCTGATCGCCAGAACCAGCCCCTGACGCAGGGCCTTCACAGGTCTGCGTCAGATGCCAAAAAGCCCGTCCGGCGCAAACCGGGACGGGCTTTTTCATGGGGGATGCGCGAGACTGGGACTCAGGACTGCGCGGGCGTGATGCCTGCAATCGCCCAGTCGCGGCTGTCGTCCAGCGGCTTGACCAGGTGCCACAGCTCATCGAAGGGCTGCGCGCCCTGGTCGACGGCTTCGCGGATCAGGCCATGGAAGCGCACGGAAACGACCCACTGGCCCTGTTCCTGGGCGGTGTCCACCACCTCGGCGTCCAGTTGCATCACATCGGTTTGCTGTTTGGCCGTGCCGCGCTCTTGGAGGTCCAGGCGCAGGGAAGCGAACAGCTCCGGCGTGGTGAACTTGCGCAGGTCGTCGAGGTTGGCTTCGTCGTTGGCGGCCTGCATGCGGATGAAGATCATCTTGGCGATGCGGGTGAAGCCGGCGGCGTCAAAGCCTGCCGGTGCGGCGGCAGCCGACGCTGCAGCACCGCCCACAGAGGCAGCAGGGCTGACGCCCATGCCACCAGCGGCAAAGCTGTCACGTGCCATGGGTGCCTGCGGGGCCACCGGCTCGGGTGCACCCTGAGGGAAAGGCGCGCCGGCGCCGGCCAGTTGCGGGCCGTTGGCTGATGCCGCGGCACCGCCACGCATGCGGCGCATGAGCCAGCCGATGGCCACCATCGCGACCACGGCCAGCAGGGCCATCATCATGAAGTTGCCAAGCGCTTCACCGAAGCCGAAGTGGCTGGCGAGCGCGGCCAGGCCCAGGCCAGCGGCCAGGCCAGCGATCGGGCCCATCCACGAGCGCTTGGCCGGCTGGGCGGCGGCCGGTGCAGCCGCATTGGCGGGCGCAGCCTGGTTGGGGCGGGCGGCGGCATTGTTGGTGGCGTTGTTGCTCGCATTGTTGGGCGAGGCCGGCGGCGAGGTGTCGGCCTGCTTGGCCGGCATCTGGCGCTGCATGCCCGACGCACGGCCACTGCCCAGGCGCTTGGCCTCGGCGTCCATCGGCGCCACGGCCACAGCCGCGCAGGCCACGGCCAGCATCAGGATCATCAATTTGGACACCAGTCCTTGGCGCATCGAAATTCGTCGCATGTTCAAAGCCCGAAGGCGTGGATGAAACAGGCCCCCATTGTGCTCAATTTGTGCGATGCGCGGGCTCCTGTCGCCGAGACGGCCTCGCACCCCAGGCGCAGAAGGCATGCACCTCGGGCCCAGACCGGCAAAACCCCACCCGCCCAGGGGCCTCTGACGCCACCCCAAGCATCGCCCAACAAGCGACAATGCCGGGTTGTCTGCCGACGCCTTGCTGCGTCACCCCCATGTCCGAACTGACCGTCACCCTGCCTGGCCAAGCGCCCGCCCCTGCCGCCAAGCCCCTGAGCAGCTACAAGCCCTTCTGGGCCAAGCGCTTCGGCCCGGCGCCCTTCCTGCCCACCACGCGCGCCGAGATGGACGCCCTGGGCTGGGACAGCTGCGACATCGTCATCGTCTCGGGCGACGCCTACGTGGACCACCCCAGCTTCGGCATGGCCGTGATCGGGCGCATGCTGGAGAACCAGGGCTTCCGCGTGGGCATCATCGCCCAGCCCGACTGGCTGAGCGCCGAGCCCTTCAAGGCGCTGGGCAAGCCCAACCTGTTCTGGGGCGTCACGGCCGGCAACATGGACTCCATGATCAACCGGTACACGGCCGACCGCAAACTGCGCAGCGACGATGCCTACACGCCGGGCGGCAACGGCGGCCAACGCCCCGACCGCGCGGCCACCGTCTACTCGCAGCGCTGCCGCGAGGCCTTCCCGGGCGTGCCCGTGGTGCTGGGCGGCATCGAGGGCTCGCTGCGCCGCATCGCGCACTACGATTACTGGTCGGACAAGGTGCGCCGCAGCGTGCTGATGGACAGCAAGGCCGACCTGCTGCTGTACGGCAATGCCGAACGCGCCATCATCGAGGTCGCGCACCGCCTGGCCGCGCGCGAGCCCGTCGAGGCCATCACCGACGTGCGCGGCACCGCCTTCATCCGCCGCCGCAACGACCCGACGGCGCAAGGCTGGTTCGAGCTGGACTCCACCGACGTGGACCGTCCCGGCCGCATCGACCAGCACATCAACCCCTACATGGGCATGGCCCAGGCTGCCGCCGAGCAGGGCCAGAGCTGCGCGCTGGAAGACGCTGGCGCCTTCGACCCGGTGAAAGACCCGGTCGGCAAGGGCGTGCAAGTCCAGCCCATCCGCCTGGACATCCGCAGCGCGGTGACAGACAAGGTGATGGTGCCGGCACAGGCTGAATCACCGGCCCAAGCGCCAACGCCGGGCCACGCGCACGCCCACGACGACGAAGCCGACGAGCTCGAAGCGCCGGCGGAGCGCACGGACGCCTCGGCACCGGGCACCCGCACCGGCAAGATCGTCATGCCCCCGCGCGAGCGCACCGTCATCCGCCTGCCCGCCTACGAGGCCCTCAAGGACGACCCGGTGCGCTACGCCCACGCCAACCGCGTGCTGCACCTCGAAACCAACCCCGGCAACGCCCGGGCGCTCGTGCAACGCCACGGCGAAGGCCCCGGCGCCCGCGACGTCTGGATCAACCCGCCGCCCATCCCGCTGACCACGCCCGAGATGGACCTGGTCTTCGACCTGCCCTACGCACGCGCCCCGCACCCGAGCTACGGCGACGCGGTCATCCCGGCATGGGACATGATCCGCTTCAGCATCAACATCATGCGTGGCTGCTTCGGCGGCTGCACCTTCTGCTCCATCACCGAGCACGAAGGCCGCATCATCCAGAGCCGCTCCGAGGCCTCGGTGCTGCGCGAGATCGAGACCATCCGCGACAAGGTCAAAGGCTTCACCGGCGTCATCAGCGACCTGGGTGGGCCCACGGCCAACATGTACCGCATCGGCTGCAAATCGCCCGTCATCGAGGCGGCCTGTCGCAAGCCCTCCTGCGTGTACCCGGACATCTGTCCCAACCTCAACACCGACCACGGCCCGCTGGTGCGCATGTACCGCCGCGCGCGCGCCCTGCCCGGCATCAAGAAGATTTTGATCGGCTCCGGCCTGCGCTATGACCTGGCCGTGCGTTCGCCCGAGTACATCAAGGAGCTGGTGACCCACCACGTGGGCGGCTACCTGAAGATCGCGCCCGAGCACACCGAACAAGGCCCGCTGTCGAAGATGATGAAGCCCGGCATGGGCGCCTACGACCGCTTCAAGGAGCTGTTCGAAAAGTACAGCGCCGAGGCCGGCAAGAAGCAGTACCTCATCCCCTACTTCATCGCGGCCCACCCGGGCACGACCGACGAAGACATGATGAACTTGGCGATCTGGCTCAAGCGCAACGGCTTCAAGGCCGACCAGGTGCAGACCTTCTACCCCAGCCCCATGGCCACGGCCACGGCCATGTACCACTCCGGCATGAACACGCTCAAGGGCATCAGCCGGGACGCGCGCAAGGGCGAGCGCGTGGACATCGTCAAGGGCGAGAAGCGCCGCCGCCTGCACAAGGCCTTCCTGCGCTACCACGACCCCAACAACTGGCCCCTGCTGCGCGAGGCGCTGATGGCCATGGGCCGCCGCGACCTGATCGGCAATGGCCCCAACCACCTGATCCCGACCTACCAGCCCGTCACCGACGGCACCTACGAGAGCGCGCGCCGCAAGAACTCGACCCAGGCCGGCACCAAGACCTCGGTGGTGACCGTGGGACGCGTGCAGCGCAACGATGGCGCAGGAGGCACCGCCACGCCCGACCCGCGCAAGGCATCGGCCCGCCGAGGCGCCACCGCGCCGGACACCGAACGCGACCCGCGCGACCTGCCCAAGCTCTCAGGCAAGCCGCGTCAGCCTGCGCGCGGGCAGATCCTGACGCAGCACACCGGCTTGCCGCCGCGTGCCACCGGCGCCCGCAAGCCTGCGGGCAAGACCTCGGTCAAAAAACCGCGCTGACCGCCCCGCTGACCGAGGCTCACACGGACTGCGCCGCCACAAACGCCCAGGCCAGGCCGATGTTGAGCAAAAGGGCGCCGGCCACGCGCAGGCCAAACGCACGCCCACCGGCGAGCCAGCCCGCGGTGGCCCGGGTCACGCCATTGACGCTCAGGGCCACCATCAGACCCAGCATCAGGTGAGACACGGGCAGGGCCCCGGCACCGTGCATGGACAAGAGGCTGACCATGGGCGCATGCGCATCGGCCAGCGCGGCGACAGCGGTGCCCAGCAAGAGGCCGCTCACGCCTCGGTGCTGCGCCCAGCCCAGCAAGACCGCCCCTCCCAGCAGCAAGCCCGCCACCAGCAAGGCTTCGCGCAGCTTCGACACCCCACCCGAGGCCGGCGCATCAGAAGTTGGCACGCCAGCAGATGCACCGTGTGCCCCCACCGACGCAGGCCCCGACACGACCGCGCCGCGCCACAAGGCCGCGCCCAGCAGCAGGGGCACGCTCACACCCACCCCCACCAGCGGCGCGATGGTGACCATCGCCGCGGGCGCCACGACGGACGCCATCAACAGCATCTGCACCCAGGTCGCGGCCATGGACAGCACCGCGGCACACCAGGCCAGGCGCAAAGGGGCTTGTCCCGTGCGCACCATGCTGCCCATCGCGCTGATGGTCGCGGTGCTCGACACGAAGCCGCCCAGCAAGCCCGACAGGGCCAGTCCGGCACGCGCACCCAGCAGGCGTTGCGCGACATGGCCCGCCGCCTGCATGGCCAGGATGACGATGACCAGCATCAGCACCCGCTGCGGCGACAGGTGCCCCAACCATCCGATGGGCTGCGCGGGCAACAAGGGCATCAGCACCAGCGCCAGCGCCGCCAGCAGCAGGCCGTCGTGCAACTCGTCCTCGCTCAACCAGTGGGTGGCGAAGTGGTGCAAGCGCTCGCGGGCCGCCAGCAAACTGGCCAGCAGCACCGCCGCTGCGGCGGCCAACTCGGGCTGGGGCACGGCCAGCATGCCGATGAGGGCGGTGGTGACCAAGGCCAGTTCGGTGGTCAGGCCCGGGTCGTCCGACCGCGACCGCAGGTAAGACAGCGCCGCCAGCACGATCACACCCACCAGCGCCACCGCGGCCAGCGCGACCGACACGATCTGCGCGCACACCCCCAGCAGCGCCGCCACCATGAAGGTGCGCAGGCCCGCCGATTCGCGCTTCGGCCCCTCGCCCTTGCGGCGCTCACGCTCCAGGCCGATCAGCATGCCCGCGCCCAAGGCCACCACCACGCCCACCTGCTCGGCCGACAAGGCCCCGATCTGCAACATCCCGACTCCGCCCCTTCCTGTCCGCACAACACGCCGTGCGAACCAGTATCGCGCCGATCAGGCCCAGGTCCGCATCCGCCACAGCACCGGCGAAACGAAACACCCTGCGCTACCGGCATGCCCCTTGCGCTGCCTTAAACTTCACGCTTTACCAGCACCGCATCTCCATGCCTGCACCCACCGCCGCACCGGCCTTGTTCGATGTCAAAAGCGCCTCCCTGACGCTGGAGGCCTTCGTGCTCAAGACGGGCAACCTGACGGCCCTGGCCCAGGCGCTGGACGAGCGCTTCGGCGCCACCCCCGACCTGTTCAACGGCGAACCCGTCGTCATCGACCTGACCCACCTGGCCAGCCTGGACGTCGCCATCGACTTCCCCGCCCTCATCGCGCTGCTGCAGAAACACAAGCTCAAGCCCGTGGCCGTGCGCGGCACGACCCGCAAGCAAAGCGATGCCGCACAGGCGGCGGGCCTGGTCGAAGCACCTGACAGCCACGCGGCACCGGCCCGCGTCGAAACCGTCGAGGTCGTGCGCGAGGTGGTGCGTGAAGTCGTCCGCGAAGTGCCGGTCGAGGTGGAGGTGCCCGTGGCCGCCACCACCCTGATCATCGACAAGCCCTTGCGCTCCGGCCAGCAGGTCTATGCCAAGGGTGGCGACCTCATCGTCACGGCCGTGGTCAACCACGGCGCCGAAGTCATCGCCGACGGTAGCATCCACGTGTACGCACCGCTGCGCGGCAAGGCGATTGCCGGCGCGAAGGGCAACACCCAGGCACGCATCTTCGCGACCTGCATGGAGCCCGAGCTGCTGTCGATCGCCGGCACCTACCGCACCACCGACAACCCGCTGCCCGACACCGTGCGCGGCAAACCGGCGCAGATCCGCCTCGATGGCGAGCGTCTGGTGTTCGAACCGATTTCCTGAACCTCTTTGCACAGACCCACTGAAAGGACCGCCCTCCCATGGCCAAGATCATCGTCGTGACTTCCGGCAAAGGCG
>Ga0209107_10002376_pt1 | contig 10442 bp, 8 predicted proteins | sample LakErihyJuly2011_2_FD_187460 | JGI IMG/M metagenome (GOLD analysis project Ga0209107, IMG submission 187460) | Freshwater microbial communities from dead zone in Lake Erie, Canada - CCB hypolimnion July 2011 (SPAdes) (version 2) | ecosystem: Environmental > Aquatic > Freshwater > Lentic >... | reverse complement strand
GGCGTTGATGAGTTTGTTGATAGGTACGATTCATGATGAATTGCCTACGATGATGAAGAATAAAGTTCGCTTGAAAGCGATAGGAGATATAGCTTCTATGCCGGCTAATTCTCAGAAGGAGTTGGCGGCGGCGATCGACCAGACAGCTGAAAATACGGGATTGACCTTAGTTTTGGCCCTTTCGTATTCAGGGAAATGGGATTTGGTGCAGGCCACACAGGCGTTAGCCAAAAAGGTGGCAGCGGGTGAGTTGAAAGAGTCTGATATTGACGCTGATTTATTGGCCTCTCATTTATCGACGGCAGGAATGCCAGATCCTGATTTAATGATTCGCACGGGTGGCGATCATCGGATAAGTAATTTTATGCTGTGGCAATTGGCCTACGCGGAGTTGTATATTTTTGAAGATTTATATTGGCCAGATTTTAGAAAACTTCATTTGCATCAAGCGATTGTTGATTTTCAAATGCGAGAGCGAAGGTTTGGTAAAACAAGTGAACAAGTTAAAAGCGAGGGCTAAGGCTCATTTATGAAAAATATAGTTTATTTAAAAGCGATCCATTCATTGAAGAAACATCGATTATTTCTGGTATTCTTCCTTTTGAGTTTATTTTCTATTCCGAGGATTTCCCACGCGCAAGTATTAGGTGGAAGGTTGTTTTCGACCAGTCCTGCGGTTGTCGAGCCGACTTTTTCTTATGCCACACCTACGGAGTATGAGATTGCTGAAATCACGGTTTCAGGTTCTCAATTTTATGATGGGAATTCCATGATTAACATCTCGGGTTTGCAGGTAGGAGATAAAATTAAGGTGCCGGGGGATATGATTGCCTCAGCGATTCGCAAGATTATGGATCAAGGAATTTTGGAGGAAGTGGAGATTTATGCCACCAAAACGGAAGGGACTAAAATTTGGTTAAGTATTATTTTGAAAGAACGACCTAGGTTATATGCGATTCAATATACCGGTGTGAGAAAAGGGGAGCAAGAGAGTTTAAATGAGAAAGTAAAAACGTATAAGGGAAAGATTATTACGGAAACACTTCGTAAGAACTTGGAGTTAGCCATTCGTAAATTTTATCAGGAGAAAGGCCGATTGAACATCAAGACCAAATCAGTCATTAAGACGGACACCTTGCGTGGAAATAATGCTACGTTAATGGTCAATGTCGTGAAGGGAGAGAAGGTAAAAGTGAATAAAATATTTTTAACTGGAATAGAACCAGACGCACGTAATTTAATTTTGAGAAAGATTAAAAATACGAAGCAAAGACGTTTTGGTCGGATCTTTAAGCCTTCCAAATTTGTGCCTAAAAAGTGGGACGAGGACAAGGAAAAGTTGTTGGCCGCCATGAATAAATTAGGTTACCGAGATTTTCAAGTTAAGTCGGATTCCATTGCTAGGTTTGATGAAGAGTCGATCAACTTAACCATTAATTTAACGCAAGGGAAAAAATATTATTACCGAAGTATTTCCTTTGAGGGAAATTATATTTATCCGGATTCTGTGTTGAAAGATGTGATAGGAATCAAGAAGGGTGATATTTATAATACAGAGGAATTAGATAAGAAAATGAATCAAAATCCGGGAGAGGATTTAAGTTCCGTGTACATGGATAATGGTTATTTGTATTACAATGCAGAGCCTATTGAAACTGCGATTGAAGGAGATTCGATTGATTTAACGATCCGTATTTCAGAAGGAAAGCAAGCGACCATCAATAAGGTTATTCTGAATGGAAATACAAAAACTTCCGATCATGTGGTGATGCGAGAGATTCGGACATTACCGGGTCAGAAGTTTAATAAATCAGCCATTATTCGTACGGTGCGAGAGCTTTCGACGATTGGTTATTTTAATCCGGAGAAAATATCACCTAATCCGATGCCACGTCCAGATGGAACAGTGGATATTGAATACAATGTGGAGGAGAAGCCTTCAGACCAAATAGAATTATCAGGGGGTTGGGGTGGATACATCGGTTTTGTGGGAACTCTGGGGGTTGTTTTCAATAACTTTTCAGCTAAGAATTTAACGAATTTATCTGCTTGGCGACCTTTGCCAGCGGGTGATGGCCAAAAGCTTTCAGTTCGTTTTCAAGCGAATGGCGCGGCCTTCCAAAATTACTCTTTGACTTTCACGGAACCTTGGTTGGGTGGAAAGAAACCGAATTCATTCTCTATTTCATTGAATCGCAGTATTTCATATCCGTACCAATTTAGAACCACCGGATATGGGGGTGGTGGTGGACAATTTGGCGGTGGCGGATACGGTGGTGGATATGGCGGAGGCTACGGCGGAGGTTATGGCGGTGGTTACGGAGGTTATGGTGGTGGATATGGTGGAGGCTATGGTGGTTATGGTGGTGGAATGAGTAATTATTCAGTGCCGGATTCCTTATTGGATGCTCACTTTAATGTGAATAGCGTTACATTTAGTTTGGGTAAGCGTTTAAAGTGGCCAGATGATTATTTTTCATTAAGTCATTCTTTAGCATTTTCTCAATTTGACGTAGATCGATATTATACATGGGCTTATCCACAGGGTATTTCGACTTCGATTACGTTTATGACTAATTTCTCTCGAAATAGTATTGATAATCCTACTTTTGCTCGTATGGGATCTAGTTTTTCTTTAACAGGTTCACTTACACCTCCCTTTTCATTATTAGGTATCAACTCATCCGGTTCTTTAATAGAATACCATAAATGGATGTTGGATGCCAGTTGGTTCAGCCCGTTGGTAGGTAAATTTGTGCTTCATACACGAGCTCACTTAGGATTTTTAGGTTCTTATGGAGGCCGAGAAACTACGCGGTTTGAACGTTTTGATTTAGGAGGCTCTGGAATGGTTCAAGGTTTCTCATTTAATCGTGATATCGTAGGATTAAGAGGGTATAAGGACCGAGTAATTGGACCATCTGGTTCGTATGGAAATGGTGGAGTGGCTTATAACAAGTTTGTGATGGAGGTTCGTTATCCTGTTTCTTTGAATCCATCAGCCACGATCTTTGTACTAGGTTTTGCTGAAGGAGGAAACAACTTTTCAAGCTTAAAGGAATACAATCCCTTTAATTTGTATAAAGCAGCAGGATTTGGAGCACGTATTTTTATGCCAGCTTTTGGTATGATTGGAATTGATTACGGATTTGGGTTTGACAAACCAAGACCGGGTGATTCAGATTTTGGTCGCCAGGCGTTTACGTTCTCCATAGGCCAACAAATCAGATAAGCAAATTAATTGGCACATGAAAAAATTGTTTTTTTTCTTGTTGGGTTTGAGTTTGTTTGTTGGCCCAACCTGCCACGCTCAAAAATTTGGATATATTGACACGGAATTCATTACTTCTAAAATGCCTGAATACCAAAAAGTACAGGCGAAAATGGATGAAATGACTAAACAATGGATCAAAGAAATAGAAGCTAAAAAGGATGAAGTGACTGTTCTTGAACGCGCATTTAAATTGGAAGAGTTGTTGCTGACCGAGGATTTGCGCCAACAACGTCTTCAGCAAATTAAACAGAAAGATCAAGAAGCTAAATTGTTTCAAAATGCTGTTTTTGGTGCCGAGGGCGAATTATTTAAAGCAAAGAAAAATGCTTTAAAACCTATTTTGGATGAAATTTCGAAAGCGGTTGAAAAAGTCGTGAGACAAAAAAGGTTAGATTTCTTGTTTGACAAGGCAAATGACGGCTTAGCTTTAATTTATACGAATCCTGTACATGATTATTCAGATTACATATTAGAGGAATTGGGCTTAGAATTGGATCCTAATTTGAAAAAATAAACATTAACCCATTATTTTAACATAAACATTCCTAATTTTACAATTATTAAATAGAAAACAACGTATGAAAAACAAATTTTTATTGGCCGTAGGCCTAATGTTCGGTATGGCAACATTACCATTAAAGGCCCAAGTTAAAATCGGATTTATCAATGCTGATTATATTTTAAGCCAAATGCCTGAGGCAAAACAAGTAGAGGAAGATTTAAAAAATACTCAAAAGCAGTATGAAACTCTTTACCAAGGAAAAGTGAAGGAATTTCAAGATAAGTTAGCCGCTTTTGAAAAGTTAAATGCGGATACAAAAACTCCCGATATTATCAAACAAGATAAAGAGAAGGAATTACAAAACTTACAAACTTCTATTCAAGAGTTCCAGCAAAATTCTCAATCTTCTTTACAGAAAAAGCAAGCTCAATTATTGCAGCCATTGTTGAAAAAAATCGAAGAAAACATGCATGCAGTAGCTAATGAAAATGCCTACACACATGTATTTAATTATGATGCAGGTATGGGAACAGCTCCTATCTTGTTACACTATCCTACGGAAGCTGCTATTTCTGATTTAGTTTTGAAGAAAATGGGCATTACGCCTAAGCCAGTTTCTGCGGCTCCAACGGCTGCTGCCCCAGCGGCTGCTAAGCCTGCTGCTGCACCTGCTGCAAAGCCAGCGGCTCCAAAGAAATAAAGCCATTAAGATACCAAGTGAAATAGACGCAAGAAATTGCGTCTATTTTTTATTCTATGGATTTATTGGCTTCAAAAAATTTGTTTTGAAAAATGATGATGGCGACAACTCCACAAAATATAGCCGCATCAGCAAAATTGAAAATGGGTGTCGAGTAATAAGACCCTCCCCATAAGGGTACCCATATAGGTAAAATTCCCTCCCAAATATCAAAAAAGAACATGTCAATCACCTGGCCATGAAACCAATTCATAGGGGCCCCATAGGGAGCATTTTCTAAAAATATGCCATAAAAAACAGAGTCAATTAAATTGCCTATGGCTCCCCCCAAAATCAGCGATACACAGATTAAAAGACCCATGGGGCTGTTTTTTTTGGTCAATGAATATAAATAATAGCCAATGCCAAACATGGCAACAATTCTAAAACTGGTCAATAATAATTTGCCATAAACGGAACCTAGTTGGATCCCAAAGGCCATTCCAGGATTCAACGTATAATGTAATTTAAATAAGGGTCCTATGAGTTCGATTTGCCCAAAATAACCAGGCTCCATATAAAAATGCACAGCCATCTTAATTCCTTGATCTATCAAAATCACCAATAAACTCAATAAAAAAAATCGAAAATGCTTCATATTAACTTTCTTCTATTCACTTCTTTTTTAATTAGGGCAAATTCCCTAGATGTTTGCCCGGCAATTGAGCTATTCTCCTCGGCGCGTCTAAACAAATAAGGCATCACAGATTCGATAGGGCCGTAGGGAACATATTTCGCCACATTGTATCCAAAATGAGCCAAATTATAACTGATATTATCTGACATGCCTAACAACTGCGCAAAGTGAATTTGTGGGTGATTGGTTGATATGCCCAAGGCATTCATCTTATCGCATAAAAGAACACAACTTTCTTCATTATGCGTTCCCACACAAAAATAAACGGTTTCTAAATTATGTAAGCATAAATCCACTGCCGCATTAAAATCACGATCTGTATCATGCTTGTTTTTATGTAAAGGCTCTGAATAGTTTTCCTCGTGGGAGCGTTGACGTTCTTTTTCTAAATAAGCTCCTCGGACCAATTTAACCCCTAAGAAATAATGCTGGTCTTTGGCCGACTTAATGGCATTAGTTAAATTTCCAAGCATATCCACGCGGTACATTTGGAATGTATTGTAAATAATAACGCTGTTTTTATTGAATTTTTCCATCATCTCATACGCGAGGAGGTCGATGGAATTTTGAATCCAACTTTCTTCCGCATCGATGAAAAGTTTTACTTGTAAGTCAAACGCCTTTTGGCAAATTTCTAGTAAATATGCTTTGCTCATAGCGAATAATGACTCATCATCTTCGTCTAGTGGGCCTATTTGGAATTGTTCCATTAGTTCTGAACTAAAGATTCCAGTAACCTTAAAAACCGCGAAAGGTATCGAATGTTCTTGATGCGCTTTCTCGATTGTTTTTAAAATTTCATTTTTTGTTTTTTGAAATGATTTTTCATTTTCTTCCCCCTCCACTGAATAATCGAGGATGGTTCCAATCGAAACTTTATTAAGTCCTCGAATCGTATTTTCACAATCAGCAATAGATTCTCCACCGCAGAATTGTTGGAATATCGTGGTTTTTATGAGTTTTTTGATCGGAAAATGAAGGAAAAGGAACAATTTGATGAAAAAAGTGCCTAACTTTACAAACCAATTTTGATTCATTATGGCAAAAATCCAATAGGCTTTTTGTAGTTCGAAATTATTTTTGGAGGCAAAGGCGATGTGGGTGTCCTCAAAGGAAAGCTTTTTCAATTCGTTTGATGAAGTATTTAGGGTCATTTGGTACAAAATTGCTTGCAAATATAAGAGTTTATATTGACCGATATTCGTATCATATTAAATAAATAATCATAAATCACAGGCGAAAGCTGCCTGAAAACGTAAGAAGTATTATGAATGCCAATTTAGACATTATTCCTATGCAGGAATGGATTCAGACGGAAGGAAAACCCCTTATTATTGCGGGTCCATGTTCAGCTGAAACGGAAGAGCAAGTATTAGAAACAGCTCGTCGCATTAAAGCGGAGGGTTATGCACATATTATGCGTGCTGGGGTTTGGAAACCACGTACGCGCCCAGGTAGTTTTGAAGGAATGGGAGAGCCCGCTTTGAAGTGGTTAGTGGAGGCGAAAAAAGAAACTGGATTGCCATTAGCGATTGAGGTTGCCACTCCTGAGCATGTTGAGTTGGCTTTGAAATACGGAGTAGATGTATTGTGGATTGGTGCCCGTACGACGGTGAATCCATTTAATGTTCAAGATTTAGCTGATGCACTTAAGGGTGTGGATGTTCCCGTATTAGTCAAAAACCCAGTTAATCCAGATTTAGCACTTTGGGTAGGTGCATTTGAGCGTCTTCAAGGTTCTGGCATTAAGAAATTAGGTGCGATACACCGTGGTTTTTCAAATGCCCAAGAAACGAAATACCGCAACTCACCTATGTGGGCAATGGCGGTGGAGTTGAAGCGTTTGTTCCCTCAAATGCCATTGATCGGAGATCCATCTCACATGGCTGGAAAGCGTGCTTTATTGATGGAATTATCCCAAAGAATACTTGATTTAAATTACGATGGTATGATTATCGAGACGCACAGAGATCCTGATGCGGCTTGGTCTGATGCGTCCCAACAAGTTACCCCGGAGAAATTGGGTGAGATGTTACGTGAATTGGATGTTCGCAATGCCAATTATGGCGCTGATTTTTCAGATGAATTAGCTAGCCTTCGTGAGAAAATTGATAATATTGATCGCGAAGTATTAGAAGTTTTAGCCGCTCGCATGGCCATAGTTGAAAAATTAGGTGAGTACAAGCGTGATAATAATGTAGCTGTATTGCAATTAGATCGTTGGAAGCAACTTCATAGTGATCGTGCAAATCAAGCAAAAGGTTTAGCTTTATATCCTGAGTTTGTAGAGGAATTGTTTAAATTGATTCACTCAGAATCCATTCGTAAACAAACCGAAGTAATGAACTCAGCGACTGCATAATTCACCGGTAATTAAAATTCCTTGTGAATAAATTTTAAAATCCTCCTGTTTTTCAGGGGGATTTTTTTATGCCCCTACACCAGCGGATGGAAATGTGTCTCGGGAGTTTTTAAAGTTTCTTTGACTTTCAATCTGTCAATGAATATTCGTTTTGGGAACGTGATTAATTCCCTTTACTTACTTTGAAACTGCCATATACAACTAAGCTAATGCCAAGGCACACGATTAGACTCGGGAAGCCATGTCCCAAAAGGATTTCAATCAAGATCGAAAATAATACACTGCTATTTCCAATGGCCCCCACGATGCTTGTTTTTTCATTTAACAAGGCTTGAGTCGTGAAATATTGTACCCCGAGGGCCAAAAGGCCCATGATTAAGGCAAGCAACCACTCGTTGGCCGTAGGTTCAATCCACTTCCCCGTCAGGAAACTATTTGGAAGATCCGTAAACGTTCCAAAGCTCAATGAAAGAATCGATGCAATTAGGCCAGCGCCCATGAATGAAATAACCACCCATCTAGAATCATAATATTTTTGTGCTTCCTTGATCGCAATATACCCCAAGGCCGTTCCGATGGCATAAATAATTCCCGTACTATGGTGCAACAGTGACCCGTTGGTCTCTGGCCTAAAAATGAGAATGATTCCACAAAATCCAATAAGCAAATACAAGATTTGTTGGCGAGATAATTTTTCAGAAGGAAATATGAAAAAACTAAAAATAGCGATGAACAAGGGAAATGCTTGGCCATAGGTATTTGTCAACGATAAACTCAAGTGTTCCAGCGTGTAAAATAAACAGTATAGGGTAAAGGCCCCTAGTATTCCTCGAAGGATAATAAAATATAATTTTCCACCTTTTTGGATGGCTGGTTTAAGCCATAAACTGGTAAATAAAAAGGGGAGGCCTACGGCACTTCTAAAAAATACCAACTGCACCGAGGAAAACTTTTCGCTTAAATCTTTGGCCATAGCTGACATAGAAGCAAAGCAAAGTGAGGAAATCAACATAAAGAAGATTCCTTTTTTGTTTATTATAAATGAGGTGATTTTGGTAACTTGCATTTCTTTTCAAAGATATGACAAAAAAAATAATTTTATCTACAGATGCTCCTGCCCCCATAGGTCCATATTCACAGGCTGTGGAGGTGCAAGGTACCTTATATGTGTCTGGTCAAATCGCCCTTTCTGCCTTTGAATCAGGCGCAAGCATTGAAGAAGAAACAGATCAAGTCATGAAAAACTTGGCTTATATTTTAAAAAAAGCGGGATATGCTTTTGAACATGTTGTAAAATGTTCAATTTTTATTCAGGATATGAATCATTTTGGTCAAATAAACGGGGTATATGGTCAATATTTCACGGCAAATCCACCAGCTCGTGAGACCGTAGAAGTCGCTCGATTGCCCAAAAATGTGCGTGTAGAGATTTCTTGCATTGCCTATAAATAATCAAATATGTCTAAAAAATTAAGAGTTCGATTTGCCCCAAGTCCGACAGGAGCCTTGCATATAGGAGGTGTTCGAACCGCTTTATATAATTACTTATTGGCCCACAAATTAGGGGGTACTTTTATATTACGTATTGAAGATACAGATCAAACCCGCTTTGTAGAAGGTGCCGAAAACTATATTTTAGATGCTTTAAAATGGTTGGGCATTATGCCCGACGAGGGAATCGGGGTAGGTGGTCCACATGAACCTTATCGACAAAGCGAGCGCAAGGAATTATATAAAGTGTACGCCGATGAATTAATCAATTCCGGTAAAGCGTACTATGCTTTTGACACCTCTGAGGAGTTGGATGCGATGCGAGCTATTTACGAAAGCAAAGGAAGTGCATTTCAATACAATGCGTTGACAAGAGTCAAATTAAAGAATTCTTTGTCTATGTCGGAGCAAGAAGTACAAGATATCATTGCATCGGGCACACCCTATGTCATTCGCTTAAAAGTTCCAGCCAAGGCAGAAATTCGTTTCCAAGATAGCATACGTGATTGGGTACATGTTCACACGTCAAGCATCGATGATAAAGTCTTAATGAAATCGGATGGCATGCCTACCTATCATTTAGCCAATGTAGTGGATGACCATATCATGGAAATCACCCACGTGATTCGTGGAGAGGAATGGCTTCCATCAGCTCCATTGCATATATTGTTGTACCAGGCTTTTGGTTGGCAGCCGCCACAATTCGCCCATTTACCCCTTTTACTAAAGCCGGAAGGGAACGGAAAACTTTCTAAAAGAGATGCGGATTTAGGCGGATTTCCAGTATTTCCTTTAGAGTGGAAAGATCCACAAACAGGTGTTATTTCAAAGGGCTTTAAACAAGAAGGATATTTACCAGCGGCGATGATTAATTTCCTAGCTTTTTTAGGTTGGAACCCTGGGACCGAACAGGAGTTATTTTCATTAGATGAGTTGATATCCGCTTTTTCATTAGATCGAATCAATAAGGCAGGGGCAAAATTTGATGTGAATAAAGCAAAATGGTTTAATGAGCAATACCTTAAATTACAAGATGTCGCTAGCCTAGCTGCGCAATATTTACCGGATTTGCCTAAGAAGGAAGCGGAATCGTTTGTGTATTTGTTTTTGGATCGCATAACTTTTCCTCAAGAATTAGGTGAAAAAGTGAAGGAGTTTACAGAGTTGCCATCGGCCTATGAGGAGGAAGTGGTACAAAATAAATGGAATGAAGAGTCTCAAAAAGGTTTACAGGTATTAAATGATACCTTGCCATTTGTGGAGTTTTGGGAAGCGGATGCTATTAAGTCGTTTATTCAGGTGAAATTAGAAGAAGCGGGCATCAAAATGGGAAAGGTGATGCAAATGTTACGTGTGGCATTAAGTGGAAATGGGGCAGGCCCGGATTTAATGATTTCAATGGAATTATGGGGGAAGGATCAGGTTTTACTTCGGCTA
>Ga0209107_10002375_pt1 | contig 10443 bp, 6 predicted proteins | sample LakErihyJuly2011_2_FD_187460 | JGI IMG/M metagenome (GOLD analysis project Ga0209107, IMG submission 187460) | Freshwater microbial communities from dead zone in Lake Erie, Canada - CCB hypolimnion July 2011 (SPAdes) (version 2) | ecosystem: Environmental > Aquatic > Freshwater > Lentic >... | reverse complement strand
TTTATAAAAAATTTTGAAATATTTTTTATTATATATTAAATTCTATAAATATATTTTTAATTATTTAGCCAGAAATTAAAAAAAATTAAGAAATTAAATAAAAAATAAAAAATAATGGAAGCACTAATATTAATAATTTTATTAAATTTAAGTTTTTATTTTTAATGTAAATATATATAAATATTCTTAAGGTCATCTGTCTTTTATCTATAGGAGATCTTTGGATTCGAAATTTTGTATAGATAGCATTGGAGCCGAATCTATCAATTATAAGTTTTTCATAGTTTTAATTGTACTGCCTGAATTTCTGATATCTATTACATATTTTTTTTTTTCGCAAATTTTTTCTTCTTAGCTACTTTTTTCATCTAGTTAAATTTTAGATAATTTCAATAGACTGTTTTTGGATTCAAAATGAGGTATTTCCTAAGTATATTCGATAAATTATAAATTGTTCATAGTTTTAATTGTATGGCCTGAAATTCTCAGATTTATTTATTAGTTGCAATTTTTTTCTTCTAGTTCAATATTATTTCCTTCTTAATCATCACTCTATTCTTTTTTCTAATCATCACTTAATTCTTCACTATAAATTGAACCTTCTTATTAAATTATTAATTGTTAACCATCCTCGATTTCATCCCCTTTTAACACAGATTCATACATTCCCAATCTAATTTCTTATGAGATTTATTATTATTATCTATTATTAAAGTTGGATTTACTTTTTAAACTGAATATGTGGGAACTTTTGATAGTTTTCAATCCTAAGCTAGTTTTTAATTAGTTGTTACTAATTTTTATTTAGTTAATTCCATTTAGTATGGCATAATTGCAAGCAATCCTCCAATAATATCTACTAAAATCTGATTTATTCAAAAATAATCTGCCTAAACATGAAGTCTTAAGTTGTTCTCTTTTTTTTTTATCGCTTAATTTGGACATAATTTGTTTTTATTTGACAGTTTAGAACAATAGATAAAATATTCTCATGAAAAACATCAAATTATGCACAATAATTACTACCGATAATATCATAAATAAAGATAAATTATTTCCGGTCTATACGAGTGCTCCTGAACCAAGTATAGTGATTAAAGCACTAATGTTACAATCTAAATCCATGTACATTAATTATTATCTTTTATAAGGTCGGCATTTGTACAAAATTATTATGTATAAAAGTAAGATCATACAGGGAAAAATAACTCTCAATAATAAACTTTACTCAAAGATTATTGCAAATAACATAATAAGAATTTTGGTAAATAATCTAATGAATTCCCAATAAAAACTTTATCTTTTCTTATATTCAGCCACAAGATAATAATAATTTAGGCTGATTTTCATTGTCAACTTGTAGCGATAATTAAGCCTATATAAAGGTAGTGAAACAGATATATCTGTCTGAGATTTAGAAAGAGTTCCAATATGCTTATTTAATTTATTTTTGAATACTTTAATTTGATTTCTCATATTCCAGTATGCATAACATGGAAGGCCAAAAATGAGCAAAAATGCGATTGGGATGATAATATAATAGGTCCAGACGGTGTATTCTTGAGAATTGCACTTATATACAGTATTATAGCTTATATAACTATGGCTCCCTATTTCTCTACAATAAATTAATTCAAACATTTTTTTGGAAAGAGAAGGTAGGAAAAAAAAGTAAATGTAAAAGCCTGAGGTGTGTAAATTCATAACTTTATAGACTTAGCTTTTCTTGTATACTAGCGCAATAAGACTCCAATAAGTAAATATGAATGTTATTGGCATCATAAGGGAAAACAGAAAATTGATGTAAATACTCGAAACTCCAGTCATATCAGCCAATTTATAAATAAAACAGTTTGCGGAATAAGTCAGTATTCCAACTGGGTCTCCAAAAACTCCAGAAAAAAATTTAATCGCATCATGTATTTTAATTTAATTCGTAACAATAATACTAGTCAGCTAAAAATAACTAAAATATTAATAATTAAATAAATACCCAGTAAATAATTTTATAATAGCAGATGGAGAGAATAAAATTTAAAATATTTTAGCAGGCGAATACATTTTAGAAATAAATTTGTTGCAAACTCTATTTCTCTGTGCTATCACTGTAGCATATGAACTTCCTAATAAGAAGAATATTAAAACGATCATTATTAGTATAAATTCTGCTAATTTCCAACCTTTATCACTACAAAGTCTACATTAGTATCTGGATGATTCAGTGTAACCCTTTTTAAAATCACAGCTTTCACATAATGGTCCGATATACCCCTCTTTACATGTATTAGTTCCTTCCCCTTGTAGACAGTTTGTGGGGCCATTCTTGCATTATATAATTACATCATTATCTTGGCTTTCTCTCCAGTAACCTTCAGCTACCACTATCCTAGATGCCTCACATCCATAACTTCCTTCTGGACATTACTTACATACTACTTTTTAATTTGCTGTGCCTTGATCCAAGCTATAGGTTCCGGCCTTGCAAGATATACATTAAATGGTTTTATCTACATTAGTAAAATAATCCTCTCCTTTCTTACATGGTAATATTTTGAAATCAATTATTTGTTGTTGAATTCCGCCATTCATAATATTATCAAAATTTAATATTAATTAGGCTGTGGTTTCTGGAACACCAATTATAATAAGATTTTTAAGACTAAATCCCGAAATTAGTTCATTATAGATAAGGGCAGAGGGGATAATTTTGTAGGAGATGTTAGTTTATTAATTTATTATTTACATTTAAATTACTTTGTCTTTTAAGTGTTCGTATATTTATTCTTATTTGTCATATACTTTAATATCATTTAAAAGATGAAATTATTAACCACTATTGACTCCGTTATTTAGTTGTAGTTAATTTTCTTAAGAAAAAAATATTTTATTTGGATCAGAAATAAAATCATTGCCACAAACGAACGCTTCGTTATTTTTAAAATAAGTATCTTAAAAATTAATTAATGTTGTCTTTTAAAAATAGACTGCTCCTCCAATCACAGCAAAGTTATCGTGGAAGGAATTATTGTTTTTAAAATAAAGTTAAGTATTTTAATTATTATCTACATTAATTGCTCCACCATAACCTGATTCGGCTTTATTATTTTCAAATGTTGAATTGATAAATGTAATTAATGATTAATTCTAATTAGTTATAATTATTGATCCTCCATTATTATCCGCTGTGTTATTTTAAAAATAGGTATTTATTATTTTTGATCTTGAATTTAAGCTGTAATCCATGTATATGGATGGTCCATTATTTGAATGTGAATTATACATCATACTATTTTCAATTGTGAAATTAAAAAAATTTTCCATGAAAATTGATGCTCCTTTTTCACAAAAATCACAAAATACAGCTAAAAATGTAACGTTAGACATTTCTATGTTTTTGACATTTTACAATTACAATAAAGGGGTCATCGATCTCAATATATTTTCACCAAATATATTCTAAATCTATATATGATCTGTTTATTCAATTTAAATTTGTCCACCTTCAACATTTTTCATTGTAATGTTAGATATGTTTATTTATTAAATATTGGAAGTTTTTAAGAACTCGTGCTAGTTTTAAAAATTATTTAACTAGATATTATTTATTTCTAGTTTTCCATCATAAATCTCAAGAATATAATGATTAGATTTATCGCAGTTATCAATTGAAATATTTTAAATTTAAATTTGACAATTTTAACATTATAATAAGCTTTCAATTTATTAAACAACAAAATTTTTCATATAAATTTGACTTTAAATTGCACTTAAAAATGACCCCTTCAAATTATCTAAATTTATTTGTTAAAGAGATATATATTAGTCATTAGTGTCAAAATTAAATAGAATTTTTGATGTGATATTTTAAAAATGAGCTCCTATAATATTTGAAATTTATTAATTATCATTAATTTAAAATGTTTCAAGTTGTAGTAAGCAATCGGTCCCAGTTATATCGATAAAATTGCAATATATAATATTGAGTTCCATAAATTATACTTATCCTATAGCAGCTTTATTTTTTGAATAATTTGTATTGATTAATTGAAAAGTATTATTTATTAAATTTAATTATTCTACGAGTAAATTTAAGAAATTGTTTTTTTGTGAGCATGAGTTATTGCAAAAAAGTGAATTTGTTATATTTAGCTGTGTTTATTGAGCTTATATTAACAAAAAACTTGCACTTTATCCTAAATCAGAATTATCACCAATAAAAGAAGAGTTTATCATTTAAAAATTGTTAAATAGAATTTCACCTTTAGATTAGCAATACATTATAAAAGGTGAAAATGTACCAATAATTTCAGAATATTAAAGCATCATTATATTTTATATAGAAACATTTACAAATGAAAAGTAATGTTACTATTGGAAAGAATTAGTAATACTAAATAAACTATTTATTTCCAGACTAATATTTGAAATATTCATATTATCAACAGTTATGTTTACAATATTTTCTAGAAATATACAATTTTCGTAATTAAATATGTTCAATTGGGATAAAGTTAAGTTTTATATTTCAACTAGATTTAAAAATGGAGCTTTATTTATTTAATTTATCAACTAGGAATTTTGAATATAAATAATATTGGCTTTATTGACATATATTATTTGATTTATGTAAGTTATGTCATCATTAGTTGTTTACAAGTTACGTCTTCCTGCATATATTGTATTATCTATATTATTGATTAATTGTAAATTATTTATATTAATATCTCCAGAATTTGTAGAGTTTAAAAGAAAAGACGATATATAAGTGTGAGCTATTATATTATCAGTTAATACAATATTTTATAATTATATATTATTATGTTAATAATAAGAGTTAACATTTTATTCAATCATTTATTCTATCACAGATCCACAAAAACTATTATTATATATTTCTAAATTAGTAACATTTATTTTATTTGTTTTTATTAGAGGTAGCATATATCTAGATGAATTACATCGATTACCTTTAATTATGATATTACTGATATCAAATTGATTAGTTTAAGTGTTTATCAGACCTATATTTGAAATACAATTTACAATTGACAAATTTTTTATTTTAATATCTGCATCTTTAGACTATATCACAAAGTTGGTAACATTTTATTGGACTATATCTAAAAATAAAATGTTCTCCATTACTAAATTTTCAACAGAATTTTATATATCTATGTTTACAAAATAGTTTCCTAAGAATTAGCAATTGAAAAAAGTTAAATTTCTTATGTTTTGAAATATTACTGATGTTTAATTGTCTGTGATAAATTTTAAATTATCAAAATATATTGAATCATAACTATCAAATATATGTTTTTTAAAATTAAATTTGACCGATTGGGTTTAATCAGCATGAAATATTAAATTTTATTTTGTCTAATTTTAAGAAAAAATTACAATATAGTCGAATAGTAGTTAGAGATCTTAATTTTCTTGGAAATTTACTATTTGGTTAAAAGTTTTGGTTGGGTATAATTATAAATTTATTCTAATGTGAATAATATAATTCATTAAATCAGTTATGGATATGTTAGAACTATAATTTAAAGTTATTGTCTTTGATTATTCTATAGGTAAATCTTCATCAAAAATGTAATGATTAATTTTTTGAAATAAGTCGGGGGTTGTTGGATTTATCCAGATTAATTTTTAATCAGCTATAAAAATTAAACTTAAAGAGTTTTATTTTTGAGTTTATAACCTTCCTATCTGTCCCAATATGATTATTTAATCATCAAAGGGATGATAACTAGCTTTGATAAAAATATTTTACTCGTTACTTTCTAAAATAATTTCATCATTTTCGAAATTCGATTAAATATGTATATTATCTATACTATACTCAAAAATATTTTTCAAACTGATCGAATTTAATATTTAAAGACTTGTAGTATCCATGTGTAATAAAATGCTGTTCTTCGTATAAATAAATGTCATAGTTGTATTTATAGCGAATATATTATTGATACCATAAATTAATTTATTATCATTTATTGGTATTGCTATTAGTTATTTAATAAAAATTAATACTTAAATTGGTCCATATTTATTCTTTAGTGGCAATGTTATATTAAAGAATGAAATAAGCATACATAGATTAATTATTATCACCATATACTGACTAATCACATTCAAAAAAGCAATTGACATTCTCAAATCCTCCTGGGGTACAGAATACATCTTATGATGTTTGAAAATTTTCAGATGGTTGAAAATTTACAATTATTTCATCATATAAAGTCATAAACACTCCTTCTCCATCTATCATATTTCTATCATATTAATTAATTCTCAAGATTTTATATTTGTTAGTTATTTCAACATTCTTAAAAAAATATGATTTACCGTTAAAATATAGACCTAACAAAGACTTTGAATACTATTCGTGATCTAAAATATGATTAATATTTGATTACCTCCTATTTAATTGGGTTCATGCTAATTGATTATATAAAATTATGAATTCTAATCATATCCGAGTTCTTGAAAGTAATTTTGCTATTAATTTAAAGTGATATGTCCTGGTTATGTTTATGCTATTATATATAATCTTCGATTTTATTCATCAAGATTATAAATAATGTCTGTATCGATAGTTGGTTGCAAAGGTAAAAACTGTTCAACAAATAATGTATTTGGATTATAAATGAACATGAATTATTCATATTTGAGTAATATTCTTTGAATAGAAGGGATATAAATTAATTTCTGTGGAGTGGTTTAAGATATTACTAAAATATAATAATTAAAAATATTACATGGCAGACTTCTATTTATAATATAAGGGTTTAATACATCAATAGTAGTGTAATGATCGAAGTCTGTTTAAATTTATTCGTTAAGTAATAATTTGTTTTAGTGGGTATATTAGCAAGAAAAAATATTTGAATCATCTAATTTATTAAAATTTATTTAATTACCGAATTCTCTTATTTTAGTGAACTATGTCCTTTAAGTTCTATTATATCTTAATAAATTAAATTTAGATGGAGAATCTTTATCTATTGCAATCATGTAAATCACTGATTTTTATGTGGGAGATTGAAATCCACATAAAAATTAGTAACTATTAAAATCAAAAGTTAATTCTGTTTATTTTGCTTTGGTTGTCAAATTATATTTGAATAAAGTATTTTAAATCCAATAAAGTATAATATCAGAGTTTTCTATTGATTTAAGTCCTATGCCATCTCCAGTTATGTCAAAAATTGTTGAATTGTTTTTCAACATAGTTCCTTATATGCGGCTTTAAGAAAAGGGACTAACATCTAGACTTTAAATATATTGAATTAGCAATATTTCATCCTTATTTGGAAGTTTTTATATTTCTAAATATTCGAAACTTTAAAATGTATTCTGATCTAAAAAATTATTATTAATAAATACTGAAATTCAACTCGAAAATTAATAATGATGACAAATTTAGATCAAATTGGTATATTTTCAAAGTGTTTTCTAAATAACTTACTATGTTCACTGTTTAAAACTTAGATTGATACATTAGTCTTCTAATTTAGGTGTCTTCTTTTAGTAAAGCGGATTCTTGAATATCTAATTTTATGGACATAAATTCTTCTTGAAGTAAGAAATTGTATATGATTAATTCATATTAAATATGTTGTAGTAAATTTTTTGAATTTTTTTCTTTTTTTTATGCAAGTATGTAAAAATAAGGAGTTTCATCACAATAAATTGCTGTTTTCAATACATCTATAAATTTAGAAAATAATTTATTACAATTTTCTTTTAAAATAATTGATCCAATTTATTACTTAGTTTCAATATTAATGACTGGAAAACTGGGAATTTTAATCCAATTTTATGGAATAACGAGCATAAAACTGGAATTGTATAATTTTGAAGTGTGATATGATATGTTAGTTGAATAAAAACTTGACGATAATAAATCTATTAAATTAAATTAAAAATTTACATGGAGCTTCAAATAATTTCTAAATTTCATCAGTTTGCTGCCCCGAGGTTGTTTAAATGAAAAATATAGAGAGAAGTATCAATATTAATATATTAAAGAACATGCTTTATATTTAATATTAATCTTCATATAGATTAATTTTTCGTTAAGTAGGAAGGTGATTCGACTTTGCTACAAGATACCTTAGATTTTAAAAATTTATATATATTTTATTTTTAGCTACAGGATTCTTTAAATTTTAAAATTTTATTTAAAATTAAAATTTTATTTTTAATTAAAATATTAATTTTTATATTAAAATTAATATTATTAAATTAATATAAATAATTTTCCAAACAAAAAAAAATTTATTTTAAATAATTTTTAGAAATGAATAAAAATTTCAGAGAATTTAACTAGAAACTCATAAACACTTTATGGATAAAAAATAGGAGAGTAAAAAATTTTATGATAAGTAATATTTGTATTTTATACCTGGATGGAGTAGCTAACTCATGTAAGTATGTGAGTCAGTGTACTTTCTTACATACCAATGACTCCATGACCCAGAACTAAGATAACAATAGAAGAGAAGAAGGGCATAAAATATGTAATAAGGGTATAGGATAAAGAATTTTAACTTAGAGTTTTACTTTAACCCCAAAAGCGTTAGACTTGCCGATTTTATAGACCAGGGATAAGAAACTCATGTATGTTTGGGGACAGATGCAGATATATACACATTGAAAAATTTATGGATGGGGATGTCAGTAGGATACATAAAAGGGTTAATAGTTCGTGATAAGAGGTCAGCATGACCATGTGATGACAACAGATAATAATGAATTCAAAGAGGTGTTATTTAAGTAGAACAATTAGAACAAATATGTAGAAACAAATGTAGAGATAGGGGATATTATAGACTAAAAAGGGAATATTTAAGTAGGAAAGCCGCTTAATATGATAGATAAAAGAGATTCACTTAAATTAGGGATGAACTAGATAAATAAAGATAGTCAGAAGAATTACATTGACAACTTCTAATCTCAATTAATGTAGTATATTTATTATTGGATATGTAAAATGATGATTAGTACTAAGTTGAAGAGTAATAGATAGAAGAATATGAAATTGAAGTACCGTCGAGTAGATATAGTATAAGACGTACGGGTGGTACATATTATGATTAGGAGATGTTAAAGTTAATTTAATACCTAGAAGATTTAACTGAGTTTCGAAGAGGCTGGAAAGGGATTGACAGCTATAGAGCCAACTTGAGGTGAGGATAGTTTTCTCTACCGCTAATTAGTCCCATAAAAACTCCGGAATAATGGAACTCTTTAATGATTTAAGGAAAGTAGAGATAGTGAATTCAAGTTTGTAAGAAAACTTAGAATTGATGCCTGAAAAAAAATCTGATCTCGACAATGAAGTGTATTTTATAATAAAAAATGTAACAGGGGACGGAAATTGTTTCTGGCGGGCGTTGTCCCACTTATATAATGGGCTAGGAGACAGGATAATCAATGTGCAATTATAATATAATAATAATTTAGATTTAGATTTAACAATATCTTTACTATGAAAGATAACAATCAATTGTTTTAAGTAAGTAATGGTATATGTAGATTCTAATATCCCTTGTTTTATAAATTATATGCAGACGACCTGTACTGTCAAGTAGATAGGATAAGTCAGATAATTTCTGGAGCTATTAATATCTACAGCTATAGAGGCTGATTTGATATTGAACAAAAAAAAATCTGGGGTTCTTCTAATAAAGAAAAAAAATGATGAAACTCAATTAATATCAGGAATTCCAGTGCTAAAAGAAGAGTACAGATATTAAAGTGTATCACTGGATAATTTTGGAAAAATTTCACTCTTATAAGGTGTCCTGAAATAGAGAATTTAATATCTTGAAAGTAACATGAGATTTTATTCAAAATTCTTGAATGTATAGAATTAATTATTATTATGGAGTGTGTACATAAGGCCATACTTTATGTATCTATCTTCATACATAGAGAACCAATAGAAGAGGGCGAAAATGAAATAAAATAGATTGTGGAGATAATCTTTTAAAAGGTAACTAGGCTTCCTATAAAACATGGATGGGGAGAGTTTGGATATTATTTTCGAGGAGACGAGTGTCGTAGCAACTAAATTGGGCATATAAAATAGAATAAGGATAAACAATAGATTTGAAGGGAATAATATTTTGAGACATTCGGGGGAAGATCTACACGATTGGTTAAGGAATAAAGTAAAAATATCAAGTAAGAAAAGAGAATGAAAATTAAGGACAGCTAGCTAAGAAGAAGGTGGCAAGAGAGATACACAGAATGGTTGGGATAATATAGATGATATAAAGAGCGAGAAGAAGGGATTAAAAATTGATTATGTCAATTTATTTATGTATACAAGATTGTTGATTATTAAAATTTAAAAAATATTTAACAAATTAAATAAAATAGTTCATACTATAAATATTAATTTAAATATTTTAATTAAATAAAAATAAAAAAAAA
>Ga0209107_10002374_pt1 | contig 10443 bp, 4 predicted proteins | sample LakErihyJuly2011_2_FD_187460 | JGI IMG/M metagenome (GOLD analysis project Ga0209107, IMG submission 187460) | Freshwater microbial communities from dead zone in Lake Erie, Canada - CCB hypolimnion July 2011 (SPAdes) (version 2) | ecosystem: Environmental > Aquatic > Freshwater > Lentic >... | reverse complement strand
AAAAAAAAAAAAAAAAATTTTTAATATAAATTTATTTATAATGAAAATATTATTTTCAATAGATTAAACTTCTCGGATTCTTTTTTGTTCCAGTCATAATGTCCAATTAAGCCCCTTAGCTTAACTTCGATAAAAAATCTTTATGGCTAGCTGTATTTGACTAAATGACTTAACTCAATTTCTTAATTTAATTTTCAATATCCTTTGATGGATTATTCCTAATTAATTTATTCTAAAAAAAATAAATTAAATAAAATAAAATAACTTTGGGTAAGCTTGTGGTCGAATTTTTTTTGGCGGTATTTTATTTTTTAAGTAAATTAAGACTATTTTCTATTTATTAACTCAATGAATCTTTTTTACCAGGGGATACAAAATTCAGCAATCTATTTTTTGATTCATGATCCCTATTTTTACTATCTGAACGTTTAAGTTATAAATTATTAAATTTTTCTTTATCTTTTTCAAATTTATAAACTAATTTGTCCTTTATATTTTTAGAAGTTGCACTATGTTTTATTTATAATTTATCTAATATATTTAGCTGTTTTTTATCTTGTACACTATCAATTAATTTTTTAGTTAATTATGGATTGAATTATTTAAATTGACTATCAAATGAAGTAAAAGGCCGGTTTTTTTTGTTTGTAGTTTCGTTGGCAATATTTTCAAGATTTTTGTTTTATTTTAATTTGTTTTTTTCATTTACAATTTTTTATAATAAATTTTATTTAAAATAATTTTCGAAATCTTTTTAATTTGGTTTTTCATTGTTATTTTTTTAACTGATATCTCTTTTTTCTAGTTTCTCATTTTCGAAATTTTTATTTTTTGAACTATCATACTTCTGAGTCGATGGATACACTTCTTGATCCCTTTTTGGTTTTAAATTAAAATTCTAATTTAAATTTAAAAAATTATAAACTGATTAACTGTTTTTGCTTGTGTTAATTCCTTAAATTTTTGGATAATTTTTTTTTATTTCTTCGATTTTATTGTTATTTTTATTAATTTCTTCAATTTTTAATTATTAAATTATTTTTTGAACTGAAGCTTGCTCGGAATTAAGGCCAGACTATTTATTTTCAATAGTATTATTTGTTTCTTCCATTTTATCTTATTTTTCATATTTATTTTCCTATTTTTCTTATTTATTTTCTTATTAAATATTTGATTTATTTTCTTATTTGATTTCAAATATATGTTCTTATTTTTTTAAATTTAAATTTTGTTATTTTTCAGATATTTAAGTATTTTTTTTTATTTCAGGTGATTAATCTACTAGCTTTAATTTTGATTGATCATTCACTTTTTTTGAATCTTTTATTTAAATCGCCAGTTTTTAATCATTTATCGAATTTTGATTATTTTTTGGATTTAATAATGAAATATCATTGGTTATGTTAAAATGATCTACTTTCATAATGAATTATTCTGATTCATAAAAATTTTCAGAATCCACATCTATATCAAGAAACTCTTAATGGATATTCGAGGTATAAAAATCAATCTAAATGGGAGATTCTGTTTATTTAAGTAAATATTGATCCCATTAAATATCTTTTAGCCATTTATGGTTTTTAATTTCTTCAAAATTACATAATCTTTTTTCTAAGTTTTTATTTAATAATTTATATAAAAGATCTCTTAATGAAGGTGATACATCATTTGAAATAATTAATTACTAGTTTACTATATTGTTCATCATTTCGTCTTAGTCTTATGAATAAAATGGGGGCAATCCACAGACTAATTCATGTAATAAAGCCCCTAGTGTATAGTAATCAACGCCGTAATTATGACCTGCCCTTGTAACAACTTCCGGGGCCATATATTCAGGTGAACCACAGAATGAATCTGTTAAATCCCTTGATTCCATCCCAATTTTACATAATCCGAAGTCAGTTAATCTTAAATGTCCATCTAAATCTATAAGAATGTTTTCGGGCTATAAAAATAATTTTTTTTATATACTTTTAAATCTCTATATAAAACTTTTTTTTGATGTAAATATTCCAAAACCTAAATAGTTTCTACAAATATAAATTTAGCATCATCTTCCTAAAATTACATATGTTATAAATGGAAAAAAAGCTCCCCTTTTATATATATTTTAAGTAAAATTACCTCCTGGATAAAAGTCGATTAAAAAATTTAAATGTTTGCTGCTTTCAAATGTAGCCGCTAATTCAACCAAAAATGGATGTTTTAACTCCTACAATAATTGCTGCTCAAGTACTATCTACTCAAATCTACGTTTATCCTCCACTGACTCTTTTGTAATTTATTTTAAGGCGTATAACTTCCCATTCCCTTTATGTCTCACTTTTTATATTATTATAATTATTTACCTAAATATACTTCACTGCTACCTCCTTTTCCGATGCACTTCAAAAACTCGAAATCATTGATGTGGGGCTACTTCCTCTCGGGTAATTCTTATTTGTATACTACTCCTAAATATTATTAATCTTGGAATATATCAATGCTTCGATCGGGCATTAGTAAATAACTATCCAATACTTCGTTTTAATCAATTGTTTTTAAAGCTATAATTATATTAGCCTTAGGATCATTAGCTAATTTTGCTTGCTGTTAGGCCATCAACAGCAATTGTTGACAATTGGAGTTTTATTTGATATTCAGAACGACTTCCACATTTTTTTCGAGAATAAGAATAAATCTTTTTAAATCGAATCGAAATTATTTATCATTATTGCGTTATTAATTGTTTTAACTCATTTTTTGTATTTAAGAAGATTTTTTATTATATATATTTAAGAAAAAAATAATTTGAATTTTACAAAAATCTGTTAATATTTTAATTAACAAATAAATTTAAAATTTTATTCCAAATAAAAAATTAATTTTATTTATTAATTTTTTCTAAATTTTATATTTTAAATGTTATTACAATTATATTTAATTATTTTTTTTTAATAATTCTAATTTTTTTATCTAAAATAAATTTAGGATTTTTTTTTATATAAACTTATATAAAAAATAAAATATTATAATTTGAATTAAATTTATAATTTTTTAGACTAAAATATTTAAAAAATTTATTTTCCGCTCTTAAATAAATAATTTAAAATTTATAATAATATCTGAAGGAACTAAAATGGAGCAATTAGACATAGAAAAAAGAAATAAACTTAAAGCATTACAAGGTAAAATAGATAAAGTAAATTTAAAATAATTAATATTAACCAGAAATCTAAAAAAAATTTAAAAAAGGCCCAGGATATGGAGGAAGAATCCATGGAAGATGATTGTTGTAAAAATTTGATTTTTTAATAAATAAGCATATGGATATGACGAGGAAGATGAAGAAGATAGCAGAAACGATAGATAATTAAAAGGCGATATGGATAAATATGTGATAAAAATGCCAAGATAATTAATAAATTATGAAGAAGAGGAAGAAGAAAAAAATAAAAAGATGCAGATTGAAAATACTCTCGTCAGTCTTAAAAATAGAAAAAAAAAGGCAGCCCTCCCTAATATATTCGGAAATACACCCATCGCTCCATAGCAAACGGTATAAAATGTTTAAAATATCCAAATTACACAAAATAAAATAGAATATGATAACGATATATTTTTGACAGAAGAAGAGAAATTCAAGAGATAATTCAATATCTCTACTGGTAGTGACTCAAAAAAATAAATGAAATTTGAAGAACAATTGAGCTCTTCAAAAAAACCACAAGACTCCCAGAAAAAGCCGCAATTCGATTAAAATATACAAATGCAAGATTTATAAGAAATTCTAATGGAAAACGATGAAAATGAGAAAAAAGAAATTCTCCAAAAACAATAAGAATAGCTATACACTACCCAAAATTCAGAAAAATTGTTTTCAAATCAAAGCCAACGAGATGTCAATAATATAACATAAAAAGACGAGAATAATTAAAACTTTATAAATTTTTATTTACTGGATTTGTATGACGATTAAATCTCCAATAAAGGAAAAATATTCCTAGTCGGCAAAGCTTTCAACCATAAAGAAAAAATATATGAATCAGTCACTGTTATCATTGAAAATGTTATCAGAGATTTATACTTCGTGCCTTTAGATATAAGTACAGATAAATAAAAATAGGAACTTGAATGGTAAGTCAAAAAACATATAAACACATACGCAAAGGGCATTAAATAAGAATAATGGTTCGGAGAATTTGTTACTAAGGAATATGCATTCGAACTAGATATTCCGAGATGCAGATCGATTTTTTATAATGTAAGATATTCATTTGAATACGATGCACCACCAAAAGATTTAAAAGATAGTTCTTTTAAATATGTAATAGGGACAACATATCAAGCCCATGAAATATTTTTATTAGAGAAAGAAATAAGGGGTCCTACCTGGTTGAAATTAATTAATTTCAAATCATCAAAAAATCAAATTGGATTGACCAAATACGAGATTTCTTTGTAAAACTTTGATATCGATATATAAAAACCTTTATAATAACTAGAGCCACCCCTATTAACAGGAATGAGTATTGGTATAAAAACATTTAGAAACAAAAATAAAAATAGTTAACTAGAAATATGTTAAATCTCAATGCTAATCATATCATCAATTTAAATAGATACTTCAACAGAATGCAAAAATTATTTAAGAAAATCTATTGTTAGGTCTTTAGACGAGAAACCATTGCCAAAAGAATTAGCCTAGTCGTGTAAGTAAAGTAATATAGATGTAGACGAGATTAAAAATGAATTCGCACTGCTAGATGTCTTTATTTAAAACATTTAAAAATACGACCCAGATATAATCATAGGTCATGATTTATACTCAGATATTTTAGAAATTATAATAAATAGACTCTTGAAGACTTTTAATAACAATTGGTAAAGATTCGGAAGATTACAAACGAGAAGATCTTAACTTCCAAAAATGGGTAAATATTTATTTATAAAATACCATAGGTTCTAACGTTTATAAAGCCAGATTGCTATCCAAAGGTAGACTCATGGTCGATACATACACAGCAGCAAAGGAATTAGTAAGAGATACAGATTATAATTTATCTATGATGGCAGAAAAACATTTAAAATAAAAAAGATATGAAATCTAAGATGTTATAGCCTGCTATGCAAACGTCGCAACTCTCTAAAAGATGATCCAGCACACCGAAAATGACGCTCTTTTAACATTCGAATTAATGTTTAAATTTTAAGTGATCCCATTAACAAAATAGCTTACTAATATAGCAGGAAACATATGGATCAGATCTTTATAAAATTAAAGAGCCGAAAGGAACGAAATGTTACTAATGCATGAATTTCATTCAAAAAATTACATAATCCCAGATAAATTTAAAATGCAATACGCTGATAAAAATGACGAAAGAGTAGAAGAGATCATTGAAGATCAAGTGCTCAATGAAGAAAACGGAGATTAAAAAACAAACAAAAAAAAGAAAAAAGCTAAATACGAAGGAGGATTGGTCTTGAAACCCAAGTCTGGCTTTTACTAAGACTATGTTTTGCTCTTGGATTTCAATAGTTTGTATCCGTCAATTATTCAGGAATTTAACTTATGCTTTACAACAGTTAAAAGACCTTCATTTAAATTAGAACATTTTTTAAAAAATGTGAAAGTAGAAGATGAGGAGGAAGAGGAGGATGGAGATGTCTTCAATAATGTTGAATTACCCCCTAAACCCGAGAATTAAAATTAATGGGGTATTCTTCCTAAAGTTATCAAGTATCTAGTAGATCGAAGAAAGTAAGTGAAAGATTTAATGAAAAAAGAGAAAGATCCTTACAAGAAAGAAACTTATAACATAAAACAAACAGCATTCAAATTAGTAGCTAACAGTATGTATGGTTGCTTGGGTTTCGGGAGCTCAAGATTTTATGCAATGCCTATAGCAGCACTGATCACCAAACAAGGAAGAAAAATATTAGATGATACCAAAAATATAGTATCAAAAATGAATTATGAGGTCATCTACGGAGATACAGACAGTCTAATGATATATCCTAACATAAAGAATTTGATGATAGAATAGGGTGGAGTGATAGAAAATAATCAGACTCAAGAACAAAGAAACTAACAGGAAATTTTTGAATTAAAAGAAATTTTCAAAGTCGGAGCTAAGATCAAAGAGTAAGTCAGTAAATAGTACACGAATTTAATATTCGAAGTAGATGGGATTTTCAGGAATATGTTGTTACTCAAAAAAAAGAAATATGCCTGCATGAAGCTAGAAAATCTAGGTGAGGTTCAGAATAATTTCATGGTTAAAAAAAATTGGGTCAAAGAAATGAAAGGAATCGACATTGTCAGAAGGGATTGGTCTGAGATATCCAAAATTGTTGGACATCATGTCCTTGATTTAATTCTAGATATGAAAACTGATAAAGATAATTTAAGTGTCCTGATTTATGATTATTTAAAAAAATTAAATGATGACATAGCTGCCGGAAAATTCAAATTATCTTCATATTTAATCACAAAGGTTTTAAATAAAGATCCTTCATAATATGGAAATAGTGGAAATCCTCATGTAGCGGTTGCTAAGAGATTGATAGAACAAGGAACATAAGCCTCAGCCTTAATCGGACATGTTATTTACTATGCTATGTGTTAAACTGACTCGGCTAATGATAAAAACGTATCATAGAAAGCTTTCCACCCTAACGAAATTTAGAAATTAGATCTTAAAATAGATATTGACTTTTACAAGGCTAATTAAATACTACCAGTAGTCGAAAGAATGACCTATGTATTGGATGGAATAACTATCTAAAAAATGGCCGAACTTTTAGGTCTAGACGGAAATCGGTATAAATCTACCATACCGAAGGAAAAGACCTTTACGTTAGTTATGGAGGACGACACGATGAGGGAGAATAATATTTTTAGGGATTTCAAAATTTATTGCAATTCTTGTTCATAATGGACCGAATTTTGTGGAATATACGAAAAAGACAAAAATGAATTCATGAAGTGTAGGAATTGCAAAGTGGAATTAAAAAAAAATATTATCAAAAATAATTATATTGCTTTTATTAGTAAGAAAATCAAGACTTATTATCAAATGAAATTAATATGTGAAAAAGGACATTGCTCATTTTAGAACATACAGTCATAGTTCTTCTTGAAGTGTAATCCTTGCATATAGTGCAATTATGGTAAATACCAACAAATCTATAATGAAAATCAACTTAGTAAGGATTTGAAAGCCCTAAGGTCAATGTTTTGTATCGAAAAGTATTTTTTTTCTAATATTTATATTAAGATACTAATGGAAAGATTTTATTGCCAATGATATTAAAGCATTTTTCATCGAACTTTATGTATTTTTTATAATTATAAAATATAAGAATATTTTGGAAAAATTATTTAAATAGAGCGATTATGAAGTAATATAATTAGACTAATTATTTTCAAAATTCAATTTGCAAAAATTATTTTGAAAAAAATTTAAATATTTCCTCGTTTTATAACTTTAAAAACGGATTTATTTTTTTTATATTATTATATTTTTTAATTTAATATACTGTCACAATGAAAAACCTAGTTGTGTTATCATTAATATTATTAATTTCAACAACTATTGCCATTTAATCATAACAAGGCAAATTGGATCTTAAAAACGAAAAAATTATTTCTTCACCTTTATCTAAGGCATTGTTGAATATGGTCTAACTACAATAAAGTTTAAAAACTGAAGAAGGGGAGGAAAGATTATTTACAGCTCTAGAATTTTTATCAGCAAATATTGGGGCGAAACGAGATGCTGAAAATGCATAATTCGGAACTGATTAAGATAATTACGCAAGAGATGTTTCTAGAGTTTCTGAGATTGTTAATGAATGTTAAGGTTAAATCACCATATTAAACGAAGCCATTGCAATTTTCACCAATGAAGGTGAGTCCCTTTAATTCGCTTTGGCAAGTTAAAGACAATAACTAGAAGTATTAAATTTTTAAAATATAAAAAGGTTGTATCAGGAGGTTAAAAAGCTGAAAATACATACTTAGAAAATTTAAATGCTTAATATCAATAAGACACTAATGATTAATAAGACGTTATCGATTTATTAGGCCAAGCTATTGATAAATTAACAGAAGCTGCAGGATTATAAGTTACCACATGGTCAAGTTTTTTGGAAACAAATTCATAAACCTTTACAGGATTTGCTGAAAATTTAAAAATGAAAGTAAAAAAGGTTAAATAATAATCTTTATATTAACCAATTGTCAAATTGTTTGTGATGTTGACAACAACTGAAACCGATCCAGGTATTATTTATTATATAATTTAAAGACCCATCCTCTTTAAAAAGGGCTTAAATAGCATTAGAAGATTTGAGAACTTATTATGCTAATGCATAATAATAACTCTCAGTAGTTCTATAAGCATCAGTTGACGAACATTCCATTTTGATAGATTAACTTAATTCCGAAGTTGATAGATTCGTTAATGTTGAAATTCCTAGAATTGAGGCTTCAATAGCAGCCAATGACAGTAATATATTTAAATAAAGAATTTAGATAATTTGTCTGCTTAATAATCCGCCCTTTATGTCGAAAATGCTGATTTACTAGCCGCTTAAGAATTATTGGTTACATTAGCCTAAGCATTTGCCGAAAGATAGACTTTATATCAAAGATTAACCGATGAATATTCAAGTGAACTCACAATTGTTTAAGAAGTTCAAAGTATTTGTAGTCAAGCTTATAATAAATGATTAATTAAGCTTCATAATTGCATAAATTTAATCTTAAATTTAAAATTAATATATAAATGGGTGGAGGTTATATACAGATTCAAATATTTAAAAAATCATCTTAAATTTAAGTAATTTTTATCCTAAAATATGCTATTTTTATCTTAAAGATTTTTTTCAGCATTTTATAATTTTTCGAAATTACTTTAAATTTTCTTTAATATAATGTATCGGAGAATTTTTATTTGATTTTTATTCGTGATTCTTTTAAATTAATTAATTATATTATTTCTTTGGATTCCCAATTGTCCCCTCTAATAAATATCTTGGCAATACAATAGATAAAAAGCTCTCAACATAATTACAACTAAAAAAATTAGATATAAAAACTACTAAATTTAAAAGATTCTCAACCATCCTCAGACTTCAAAATTGTCCAGCTAAATACCTACTTTTTTCATTTAAAATTTTTATATATTCGATCCTGACTTATGGATGCTTCATGCACCTATAACTATGCTCTAACCACGATAACTTACATTAATTCTAAAAATTATATATTAAACTTATAATAAATACATTTTAATTTCCTAAAAACACGCCAAATGAAACACTTTATTACACTCTAGGACATTTATCACCTGAACAATTATGTTAAATAAAATTATTCACAATAAGTCAAAACTTATTAAAGTTTCTCCTACAATGTGATCCCACTTCTCCCACTATAGAAAATCTAATTAAATCATATCCAAGATGCAATATAAATATCCGCTCCATCAAAACAGTTCAACAAAAGATCTCATAAATTATATATTTCTTTAAAATCATTAAAAAATATTTCCAAATATACCTCTTTAAACTAAGCTCATGGATTTCTCTGTTTGACAAACCTGGAATATAGATTATAAAATAAACATTTTCAACGGTTTCCTACTTAAAAGATTATAAAAAATGCTAATATTGCAATACCTTTTATAAAAATAATTTGCATTACTTCGAGTGCTAGAATCTGCCATTTGCAACGATTGAAATACTATAAGAAATCAACCAACATTCTCAAATATTTGGTCTCACCCCCTTATAGAGTTATAATGCCCCTCTGTCATCATTAATTTCAAATGATTATAACTTTTTGCCGATTTATTTATCTCCTTTTACCTCTGGATAAAGTCTGATAATAATTTAAATAATGTAAGAATTACCTATATTAACTGTTGACAGCCCCCAATTCATACAAATAATCCAACTAAACACACTTAATAATGGCCATCATTATAATTTACATCAAAAATATCCCATAATGAAAGGCAACACAAGTTAAAAGAAATTTACCCTCAATAAATATTTAACCAAATGATAAATCCATTTACTAAAATGAAAAAAATAAGAGTAAAATACTTTGTCCGGTAATAATTAAATTTCTTTCATTTAAGATTTAAAAAAAGTGCAATATGACCAATAGTTAACTTTTCGAGTTCATAAAAATTCTCCTATACCTATAAAATTATTAAAAATTAAAATAAAAAATAAATAGCCTATTAATCCTCTCACACAAAGATAAGACTAATTTCTCATTTCCAGAATATAGAACCTTGAAGCAAAAAAATTAAAATTTTAAAATAAAATTAAAATGCGAGATATTTTAATTTTTAAATTAAAATATCATTCTAATGAACTAGAAAAAAAAATTATTAAAATAAATGATTAATTTATATGTATTTTATTAATAAATTTCAAGCT
>Ga0209107_10002371_pt1 | contig 10449 bp, 12 predicted proteins | sample LakErihyJuly2011_2_FD_187460 | JGI IMG/M metagenome (GOLD analysis project Ga0209107, IMG submission 187460) | Freshwater microbial communities from dead zone in Lake Erie, Canada - CCB hypolimnion July 2011 (SPAdes) (version 2) | ecosystem: Environmental > Aquatic > Freshwater > Lentic >... | reverse complement strand
GCGGAGCAATAATCTAACTTGTCGATATTAATCACATAGTCGAACTCCTTGCCGTTGAATAGTTTGGTGCGTAGCAACGCGTTAATATAGTTCGAACCGATAAACCCGCACCCGCCCGTTACGAGTATAGCCATAGTATCCTTTATCCCTTATCTTTTTATATACTATATAAAGGATAAGATACCATAACCTTTTATGGCTGTGCCGATGTTCTATTCGCAATATAAACAGGACGAATATTTAGAGACGACAATTTTCAAGGGATACAAGGACGGATTCTATGTGGATGTAGGGTCGCACGATGGCGTTTCCTTAAATAACACGCTATATTTTGAAAGAAATAATAACTGGCGTGGGATAAATATAGAACCCATCAAAGGCGTATTTGACAAGTTGGTAGCGAACCGCACGGCGGACAAGAATACGAATATAAATTGTGCGGTATGTAATTGCGACGGCGAGGCGGACTTCTACCTGAACGAAGGATATACCGAGATGCTCTCGGGGATTATAGAGAATTACGATGCGAGACATTTAGAACGCTTGAAGAATGAGAATACGGAGATGTCGGCGACGACGCAGGTTGTTAAAGTGAATACGAGGCGATTACAGACGATATTCGACGAACACGAGGTATCGCATATACATTATTTGTCAATCGACGTTGAAGGTGCGGAGTTTGAAGTGATAAAGTCCATCGATTTCGACAAGGTATTCATCGATGTTATTGGGTTCGAAAATAATTACGAAGAAGTTAGCATACCAATCATAGAATATTTAATTAAAAAAGATTTCAAAGTTGTCAAGGTATCGACTGATATATTTATGATAAACAAGCGAAGCCAATTCATATCCTGATATCAGGATATCTTTGATATATAAAGAATATTCTCATATTTTAATATAAATGAATGATACGAATGATGACAGTAGCAACACGACGAACGCCGTAGCGAAGGTATTCTTAAATGATTCGTGGAATATGTATTTTCACGACCCATACGATAATAACTGGGATGACAAGAGTTATAAGATGGTAGGGGTAATCTCAAATGTAGAGGATTATATCCATTATTTCAAGGCATATAAGGAGTTGTTTAAAAAAGGGATGTTTTTTATTATGCGATTGGATATAATGCCACGATACGAGGATGAGTTGAATATCAAGGGCGGATGCTTTTCGTTTAAAGTGATGGCGGAGGAACTGGATAGCAAGTTCTTCGCGTTGTGTGCGAACATTATCGGGGAGAACTTTGCGAACAATAATGACGAGAACATCATCTATAATATCAATGGTATTTCGATAAGCCCGAAGAAGTTTTATTATATTGTTCGGATATGGATAAAAGACAAGAAATACGCGAGGAAAGAATACTATAACTTTGACATCCCAAAGTATTCTACGCTGATGTATAAGAACCACGTTTAACGTTTAACGTTAATAAAAATTGACTTATCATCCAAAAGTATATAAGGAAAGAAGGAACACGGGATGTCTGCGGACTTTACAAAAATCAATGGGTTTCTATTTGAGAAGTTTGAAGAGCGTTTGATGAATAGGAACGGCGTCGCCGTAGCCGATGCCAGTGCTGGTGGCATTGATATGATAGAGGTATTTAGAAAACATCTATCGCCTAACCGTTATCATAGTGAAAAAATAGCATTTGTATTGAATTATTTCAGGCAATATCCGCCATTTCGAAACCCTCTATTAGATAATGATTATTTGACGAATGAGGAATACTTTGATATATACATAACGCCTTGTGTAAAAGACATTTATAACTTTAATAAACAGGGTTCGGAAGAGCAGGGAGAGCAGGGACGTAGTTATAAGGCATTTATGACTGAACTACAAGACATCATTCGCAAGGAAGAGTTTAAGAAGAAGGCTACGGCGACGGCGTCTATGAAAGACGTTGTGATGAAGGACGTAAGCAACGTAAGCGAAACAAAGAAAAAGAAGAAGAAGGCTATTCCCGCGACTATCAAACGGCTCGTGTGGAATACGAATATTGGCGAAATGATTGGCAAATCGAAATGTTTGTGTTGTAATTCAACGGATATTACTCAGATGTCTTTCAATTGCGGACATATTGTAGCGGAGGCAAACGGTGGCGATACGATTGTATCGAACCTAAAACCCATTTGTCAAAACTGTAATTCCAGTATGGGAACTAAAAATATGGAGGAGTTTATGAAGTCTCTTAAATAATAAAAAATACATATTCATCGTATCACTATCAATGTTTTTTCAACACAAAGAAGTTCGCTAAGATTTCATTGGAGTCCAATACAACACCCTTAAAATTATATTTGCTCGTTAGTTCTTGTGATATTACATCCTTTATGGTATTATAATGAGTACATCCCAATACGACACAATCACATTTTTTCATAAACTCTTTTTGTTTTTGTAATCTATCCAGTGATTTATTATAATTCCTACCCAATTCAAGTTTTGTTGCTAACTCTGGGAATGTTAAATATTTTATCACGCGACGGTTTGATTTCAATAAACGGTAATGCCATCGTGTTCGCATTGTTAAAGGCGTAGATAAAACCAATATATTTTTATATTTATTATGTGTTTCATTTATAATATAGGAACACATCGGCACAATGGGTTCATAAATAGGAATCTTATTTATTGTAAAATTATTTTCAATAAGAATATCTAAAATACACGACGATATACTATGACACGCTATAATAACCGAATGTATCTTTGTATGTGAATAAGAGAGAAGCAGTTTCATTATTTTATCGCGAACGTATATTTTATCATCATTCCCTGTATCTAATGGTTTTACAAATTCGCATTTATACCCTCGTAATTTTTTCATAAAATCTTTCCCTCCTAAACCAGTGTCTATCACTATTATTTTCATCTATTATATAACGTAGATGTAATTATTGTTATTAGATAAAATCATATTTTCTTTCTATCGGTATGATTGGCTTCATCGAGGCTTATCAGTATAATCGCGAGGCAACCGAATAGCAAACCCGCCATCGACTGTGGGGATACGTGGAAGTTGTCTCGATGTATATAGAGCGTTATCAGGAATAGCAAGATGATTTCGAATGTCGCGAATACCCTGAAATACGCGGGGTTCGGGCATATCTTTATGATATAATAGGCAAGTATGGTGATGAAGAGAAATACTAAGGCATATAGGTAATACTTCGGCTTCACAAACTCGGTCGTAAAATGCTCCTGATAATAGAAGAGAAAATATACGAGACTCATCGCACCCACGATGATACTCACAATGATAGGGAACAAGAGATGCGGTGTATTGTCATAGCGAATATAGAGTATCAAGAGAACTACAATAATACTATGTAGCACGGACAGATATACCCAATTCATAGTATATTTATAATAATATATTATAAAAATAATGAAGTCGAATGTAATGAAGTCGAATGTAATGAAGTCGAATGTAATGAATATGAATGTAATGAAGTCGTCTCGTTTAGCAAAGTCGGTGATAACCGTATCCGCATCAGCATCCGCAAGGATTATCACAATGTTTTCAGGATTCAAACCGTCCCCAGACAACCCGATTAGCATACGCGGCATACGCGTTAGCATCAACAAGCGAGGATGTAATGGTATGAATTATGTAATGAAATATATTACGGACACTAAGACGGTCGCGAAAGACGAAAGGATTCGTATCGCGGACGGAATCCATATTTATATCGACCCTTCGGCGGTATTCGCGATTGTCGGGTCTGTTATGGATTGGAAAGAAGACGCACTCGTAAGTGAATTTACGTTTCGAAACCCGAACGCCAAGGGGGTTTGTGGTTGTGGCGACAGTTTCAATATGTAGGGTCGCCAATGCCGCCGAAACAGATAGAGTGAGAAGCCGAAGCAGTCGAAGCGGTCGAAGCAGTCGAAGCAGTCGCAATATTATTTTTATCATCTTCTGTCAAATAATAAAAACGGTCTAAGTTCTTATCTTTCCACACGTGATAATGAAAGCAGATGTAGAGCGGTATGCCGTGTCGAACGTGTATATCATAGAGTTCGTCTAATCGATTTTCTTCCTCTCCTCCAATATCTACGTTAATGAGCGAAACGTCCGTGCCGTCAGCGAGTAGCGAAGCATCAGCGAGTAGCGAAGCATCAGCGAGTAGCGAAGCATCAGCGAGTAGCGTTTCCAAGTTCGTCGTCGCATAATCAAGAAACGTATAGTTATTCGCACAATTCGCTTTCATATCCTTTGTCGCGAACTCGGCGATTTCGGCATCCATTGTGATAGCATAGATATGCTTCGATTTTCGTGAGCCATACATTGCGGTTGGCGTAATCCACGTGCCGATATCAATGAATACCTTGTCTTTCGATAGATATCTATCAAACACTTCAAACATCTCTTTTTTCCAACCGCCGTATATATCCTTCCAGAACGGATTATTAGTCCTCTTGGATACCCAAAAGTATTCGTCGTTTTTATGAACTCGCAAATAATTATTTTCGACATAGGGCTTGACAATCCTCGAAATCGTCGAGATATGCGTGGTATTCGTATTCAAGATGTAGTTGTCATATAGGTTATACACTTCATTCTCGATATACCACGGAATGTGCTTCGCCGTAAAGTCTCCCGCAACCCGTATCTTATTATCATACCCACGCATTATGTTCGTCTTATTCATCAAGCAAAACGTGGTATCGATGTCGGCATCATACAGTTCGTAAGCAGCGGCTGCTGCGTAAGCGGCGTCCGACGCATCGGAGGCGTCCGACGACACATCAATCTTCTTTTTCCAAAATTGCGATTCCCATTCGCGTATCGTCTGGTTCGCCATATATTCTTTGGTCGTATGAAATTGCTCGTGGTCTGATATATCCAATGCGAAACCGATTTTCGCGGTTTTATATGTATCCGACAGGTTCGCGAGTATTTCAATAAAATTACAAGGTATCTTTTCGTTCAACTTTAAGTCGGGGTCGGTGATAATGTATTTATCGGGCAGAAGGTCGTAGATGTGCCGATTGTTCAAATGGGTAATCCACGGTCCCAAGTTGCCGACATTGTTTATGACGCTAACGCCGCTAACGCCGCCACCGACGCTTTGAAGATAGGCAATCGTCTCGGGACACGTACTGGCGTTATTCAAAATAATAATATTCGCATAGTAGTCCTTGTTGATTTTCGCGATTTGCGTTAAGGTATTCGCGACATATCGATAATTATTATAGCAGATGATGACAATCGGGATATTCATAATAATAGATAAAGATATCCTTATAGTCTTTATATGAAATATGAAATATGAAATATATGTATGCGATTATATCACCGTCTAAATAGTATTATGATATATTAAATATTAAATGATTTGATGCTCTCTTTATTATTGACGTGCCTAACCTATATAACGATGCCTTTTCGGTTTCTATTGTTTATGGTGATGATGATTCTATCGATACACGTTTTACAACCGCTCACGAACGAGAGCAACATTATATGCGGTATCTTGTGGTTCGCCAAAATATTTATGTATATCCTTTCATTCAACATCAATATATCCGAAGAGGACTTTCGTAAATATATGGAGTATCTGTATAGTGATACGAAGTTCATTTGCACGTTCAATCACACAACGCTCGTCGATGGATTCGTGTTGATTAGCACATTCCCACGCTCGTCCTATTTGATACTCAAAGTCATCATCTATTCGACGATAGGATACACGGACAAGATAAACAACCAACTCGGGAATATATTTGTAGAAAAGGGGACGACGAGCAAGAAAATAAAGGAACGCGTGGATAGCCGTAAGTCAGGCGACAAGATTCTATTTATCGCACCGGGTTCAGGGAATACGTCGGCGATTCCGGGGAGCATCACCGAATTCACAAGCAACGGGGCGTTCGTCCATAAATATCCGATATTGCCGATTGTAGTGAAATACGAAGACGAGTCGCTACATTACAATCACGACAACGGCGAATCGATGCTTCACTCGTGCTTGAAGTTATTCCTTGTCAAAGACTACGCAATCAATATCAAGGTATGCGATATGGTCGAATACAAAGATGGCGAGACTATCGATGAATACAAAGGTCGCGTATTCGAGATTATGAACGAGACATACAAATCGATGTAATCGGATTACATCGGGATGTAATCTGATATAATATTAAAATATATATAAAATAAAAACACTTATCAGTATCTATAACTATAATGAATAAGCCACTTAGTATCATTGTTGCTTCGAGTTTAGAGTATGGAATAGGATACGAAAACAAGTTGTGTTGGAATATCCCGAATGAATTAAAGCATTTTAGGGATATCACGATGCGTCGCCACAACAAGAACAAGAAGAACTGTATCATAATGGGTAAAAACACGTGGTATTCTTTGCCGAACGCTCCGTCCCCGTTGAAAGACAGAATAAACATCATCATATCCGCAAACGATTATGACAAGATAACGAAAGAGATATCAGCGATAGCGGCGGACAGCCAAGGCAGCCAATGCAACTCCGACGCCTGTCGCGTATTTAGAACCATCGAAGACGCCTTGTGTTATATCGATAGCGACGATAGCATCGAGAGTGCCTTTGTTATCGGCGGTTCCCAGATATACAACACATTCCTCGAAAAGTATATAAGGAGGATTAGTTCCATCTACTGGACTATCGTATATGACAAGAAGTATGTGTGCGACTGCTTCATTGCTTCGAACATCATCTATAATAATTTTAGTTTTCTAAAAGAAGACATCATCATCAATGATAGATACGTTGCTATGTATGGGGCAAATAAAAACAATTTGAACACGGTGATTGACGAGCCACCCGAATAATGGCACGGTGTGGCGTGGCATTAGAGAAGCAGTTGGCAAAGCAGATTCTCGATATATAGTGGTTCTTTACATTTATTCGTTTGCGATAGCAAGTAATCGATTTCAGTTCCTATTTTTATGATATCGCATTTCAGTTTCGTTTTATCGTGGCAATCCCTGATATTTATATAGTAATAGTCGAAATCGACAAGCCTCACAAAGTCTTGGACGATTTGTAAGATGGATATATTAAATTGACAGCATTTATAGGACAATGCTCGTATATCTTCTAAGTTGTTTTTATTTTTATTAAAACTTTTGATAAACTCGACGAATGGCGGGAAATTAAGTTCTACAAACTCCTTTGTCAATAGTTCGGCGGACGCGGGGTGTCTCTCGATTTCCGAAATAAAGAGTGCTTTAATGATGTTTCGCGGTTTCGTTTCGGCTAAATAATCGTTCATCGATATATCCAAGTTATCGCGGTATATCGTTTGTATTTCTTCAAATGTGAAGAGGGGTATTCGAAACAGACTGAAACGGCTCTTTATCGGTGCGTCAATCTTTGTGATATAATGCGTGGTGCTTATGAATACCACGTTATGCGAGAACTTCTCTAAAATAATACGGAGTTCGCAATATAGCGACGAGAGCAGGTCGATATGCTTGATGACGATAACGTGCTTTTTCATTTTGACGTTTTTCGAACTGATGATGTGGAGCAGGAACGGGGTAATCTTTTCGATATTTTTGATATTTTCGGGATTCATCAGGTCAATCTCGATATAATACTGGTTTTCAACGTAAATTATCGTTTTCTCCCATATATGCTCTGTCTTATTAAAAGGCATCGTGATATCGAGAATCCGTAGTAAAACGATGTTTAAATAAAGGTCGATTGGGAAGCCAGTAGGCGTGAAGAGCAGTTTGTTATTCGGCGATAGTTGTATTTTTTTTAATATCAATTCATATCTTTCGTGGTCTCGTATAATCACTGGGAAAACCTCTTCTAACTTATCCCAAACCGTTTTAATCGCCATTCGAAGGATACAGTATATTATCCTTATCTCTTTATCTAATATAAAGATTACACAATCAATATAGTATAAGCAAATTATATGAATGTATGTAGAAGCACTCCATTTGAATATTGAGAATATTGATAAATATACGCGGGAGGAGATTAAGGGTCTCTATAAAAAGATAGCATTGGAATGCCACCCTGATAAATTAACGCACGTTAGCGACGAGGTCGAGAGGAATGCCAAGATTGAGCGTTTTAAGATGGCTACCATCGGGTATAAAAAAGCGATGGAGGATTTTGAGAATTACGGGAAGTTAAATTATCGCGGAACAGATTATAACTTTGACAATCTTGCGGACGACTATGAGATATATAACAGTTTTGATTTGAACTTTTGGAAGAATACCTATGACGGGATTTTTAAAGACAAGGATAAAATCAAAAGCACATTTATTGATGTCGCGAGTTATTTTTTCAACAGAGGCTTTAAAAATAAAAATCATTACGAGCCATCCACGAAGATTGTGAAGCACAATATAAACCTGCCAATCTCCTATTATGATTTATGTTCGCAGACGAAACGGAAACTTCGGATATTGCTTAAAAACGTGAAAGAACCCGTCTATATAACCCTTTGTTGTAAGAACGACTACCCGTGCTTAACGAGGCAATATATCGACGATGACAGCATAGAACACGAAATCATCATCCAAATGATACTTGAAGCGGATGACGAAGGAAGCGAAGCAGACGAAGCGGACGAAGCGGACGAAGCGGGTTGCAACGGGGGCGAAGCAGGTGAAACGGACGGAGCAGACGGAGCGGAATATGTTCGATATACGCATACGCCGCATACGGAGCATTCGTCTTCGGAGCATTCCGATTCGCATTCTCATCGCATCGACTTACACACCACGATAGACATTAATATCGTAGAGTATTTGTCGGGAGGTATTCGAAAGATACGGTATGTCGATGATAGTCTGATAGATGTTCCCATCGAGCCATTTAGCACAAAGGATATTGTGATAGAAGAAAAAGGATTGCGTGGCGGGAACTTAAATGTCAAGCTCGTATTTCATAATATAACGTTAAAAAAATGGAAAAAGATTAGCGAAAAGAAGAGGGCGAGAGTTATCCATTTATTGACGAAGATGTATCCATAGATATAAGGAATATCTATATAGTATTTATAAAAATGAATGGGATGAATGGGATGAAAGGGATGAAAGAAACGAAAGTGTTTTGTAATGGGTTTTGGACGGGTTTCTTTGAGAAGACAGACCCGATTAACATCGACTTCTTTTTTAATTTATTGAGGGACGTATATGACGAAGAACCCATCCTCACGCATACTATCGAGGACGCGGATATATTGATGGAATCGGTATTTACGGATACCACGTTTGTCAATCACAAGCCGTGGAGGGCGTCCTTTTTATATACGGGTGAATCCTATTACGCGAGATGTATGTATAATACGCTTTCGTCCTATACGTGTATCTTGGGGTTTAATTATACCGAAGAGAACTTCGTCGAGTTTCCGCTATATTTGCTCTATCTCAAATCGATTCCCGATATGGATTTGAGTCCCGCGAAGACGATACCGAATAATCATACGACAGCGGTGATTTCGAACGGGACTGTAAATGAACGCGTCATTTTCTTAGATAGATTAGATAGGCGGATGCCTGTGATATATGGCGGTTCGTATAAGAATAATATTGGGGGTAAATTGGCGGGTTGTTATGCTACGGATAACCTAACGGCTTTTTATAAAAACAGCAAGTTCTGTATCACGATGGAAAACACGAAGATAGGGCATTATATTACGGAGAAAATCATTAACGGGTTTAAGGCGGGTGTTGTGCCGATTTATTGGGGTTCGCAACACGTCGTCGAGCATTTTAATAGCAAACGCTTTATACTTCTCGAAGATACGAAGGAGGAAACGATAAATCGCGTCATCGATAGAATGGCGTCGATGAGCGACGAAGAATATTTTGAAATGGTGAATGAGCCGATTTTCAATGCGGGTGAGAGTGTTGATACGATTTATAATAAAGCGGTCGATAATATTAAAAAGTTGGTAATAAAAACATAAAAATTGATAGTGTCCCTTAACATTACAAATCATATAAACAATATATAATATATACATATAGTAATGACAGTCTTCACGATGTCAGTATCCTGTTAGTAGGATACATCCAGCAATCTCCTCTTATAACATTCGATGACAGTCTTCACGATGTCAGTATCCTGTATAGGATACATCCAGCAATCTCCTCTTATAATTGATGACAGTCTTCACGATGTCAGTATTCTGTATAGGATACATCCAGCAATCTCCTCTTATAATTGATGACAGTCCTCACGATGTCAGTATTCTGTATAGGATACATCCAGCAATCTCCCAAATCATAAAAAGATTATATTTATATAGAATATTATGCGTATTAGTGTATTGTATATGATAACTTTATTTTTATAAATTATATAGTCAATATATTCATTTTTATATTTTCTACATTTTGCGTATGGATACTTTGTAATATATTTCGCTATATTCGTCGCCGCGTTCGCAACATTCGCTACGTTCGTGTGGTT
>Ga0209107_10002370_pt1 | contig 10452 bp, 10 predicted proteins | sample LakErihyJuly2011_2_FD_187460 | JGI IMG/M metagenome (GOLD analysis project Ga0209107, IMG submission 187460) | Freshwater microbial communities from dead zone in Lake Erie, Canada - CCB hypolimnion July 2011 (SPAdes) (version 2) | ecosystem: Environmental > Aquatic > Freshwater > Lentic >... | reverse complement strand
AAATAGAAACCAAAGGCATCTCAGAGTTCGGTTTTACTGCAGTGGTGCCGACATTTAAAACAGAAGTGACAAGAGAGGCTGATATCATTGAAGAGATACTCAGAATTTATGGTTTCGATTTAATCGATGTCCCAAAAGATGTCTACGCTTCATTGACTTATCGCGACAAAACGGATAAAAGTAAAATCGAGTCTAAGACGGCTTCATTTTTAATTGCTCATGGCTTTTATGAAATGATGACCAACCCTATAACACAGTCAAAATTTTATGAGTCAGACGATACATGCTTGGTAAGACTAGCAAATAGCATGACCTCTGAGCTAGATGCCATGCGACAAAACATGTTGTTTGGAGGCCTAGAATCTATAGCCTATAATTTGAATAGAAAAAATTATAAGCTCCGATTTTTTGAATTTGGTTCTACTTATTCTTTTGACAATGGCAATTACAAGCAACAACAACACCTTGTGCTCTACATGGCTGGTATTTATCAAGATAAGTCGTGGCAAGGAAATATGACCAAAAGCTCATTTTTTCATCTGAAATCCTTTGCTGAAAAAACGCTAGAATTGCTGGGCATCTCAAATTGCCTGATTCAAGAAGCCAAAGAATCAAATACAGAATATGGTGTTCAATTGGTCTATAGAGGAAAAATCATCGCTTCTATTTCCATGCTTGGCAAAAAAATATTAAAACAGTTTGATATAAAAGAGGAGGTAATGTATGCTGACATCCAGTGGGACGATGTTTTAAAAATTGTCTCTAATCAAAAAACTAAATATAGTCCAATCAGTAAATTCCCGACTGTGAAGAGAGATTTAGCATTGGTCTTGAATAATGAGGTTACCTATGAGGCGATCAGGGTATCTGCAAAAAAGGAATTGAAAAACCTCCTGTTAGATATCAATCTCTTCGATTTATACAAAGGCGAAAAAGTATCCAACAATAAAAAGTCTATGGCAATTTCTTTTACCCTTGGTGATGAACATAAGACACTAGCCGACAAGGAGATAGAGAAATTAATGCTACGACTCATTAGTGTTTTTGAAAAAGAATTCGGAGCAGAAATTCGAAGTTAGTCAAAGGCGATAAAATACATCAGCCTAAATGAATTTGCACTAGGACGCTCGTGGCACTTCAAAGAATATTTATCGAATAATGGAAGAATCTCATGACGAAAGAATACTTTTGTAAACATTCAATAGACAATGGACAATCAGTCAGGCAACCTTCTTCAATCAATTAAAATTCAAATAAAGGATTTGAACCAGCGTTACCTTGCTGTGCTTCAAACCAATCAAGAACTGCTAAGCAAGCAAGAATACTTGCATAAAAATATTGAAAATCAAGAAGTTATTATAGAAAGGTTAAATAATCAGCTACAATTGCTAAAAATGACTAATTTTGCAAACGCTGAGAATGAAAATCAGCGAACTGAATTAAAAAACACAATTAACGAGTACATTAAAGAGATCGACAGTTGTATTAAATTGTTGAACAGATAAAGGGTATAGGCATTGAAGGAGAGTAGTATAAATATCAAAGTGGGTATCGCAGAACGTATATATCCATTAAGTATCAAGGTTGAAGACGAAGAAATAGTTCGCTTGGCGGCTAAAACAATCAACGACAAAATCAAAGAATACTTAAATAGGTATGCTGCAAAGGACAAACAAGATATTTTAGCGATGATCGCCATCACGTTTGCGGTAGATAATATTAAAAACAGAAAAGGCTCCGACAATATTACAAACGACGTGTCACTAGAGGAATCGCTACTGGAAATCCAATCCCTTCTGGAACAAACGCTTCAAGCAACCCCTGTTTAATCAATACAAAATGTATTGTCATTTCTTTATTTTACGCTTTTATTAACAGGTAAAATACCTTTAAACAAAAAAACATTATGACAATTGCAATCATTGTAGGCATTGTTTTAGCTATCATAGGAACTGTTGCAGGATTTATGATTGGTAAAAACAGCCAAAAAAGTGTCAATGACTTGATAGAAAGTGAGGCCACTAAAAGAGCAGAAACAATCAAAGCAGATGCTTTGAAAGAAGGCGAAAGAATAAAAAAAGAGAAAATGCTCGAATCTAAAGAGTATTATCTTCAAGAAAAAGCCAAACACGAAGCAGCAGTACAAGAAAGAAATGCCAAAGTCATTGAAAAGGAACAAAAGGCAAATCAATTACAAAACTCCCTAAATTCTAAACTAGAAAACTCAAATAGAAAAGAAAAAGAAATTGATGAGTTGAAAGCAGGCCTAGAAAAGCAAATGCAAATTGTTTCTACGCGCAAGGAACAACTAGACAAAAGCCACGACGAAATGGTGAAAATGCTAGAAAAAGTATCTGGTCTGCCAAAAGAAGAAGCAAAGAGTCAACTCATTGCTTCCATGAAAAAAGACGCTGAAACAGAAGCAATGTCAAGCATTAAAGCCATCATGGATGAAGCTAAAGTAAATGCAAACAAGGAAGCAAAAAAGATCGTTATTCAAACAATTCAACGTACAGCTGCTGAACATACCATTGAAAACACGGTGTCGGTATTCAACCTTGAAAGTGACGAACAAAAAGGACAAATCATTGGTAGAGAAGGTAGAAATATTCGAGCTATTGAGGCATTAACTGGTTGTGAAATTGTGGTGGATGATACCCCTGAAGCAATTCTAATTTCAGGTTTTGACCCAATTCGTAGAGAGATCACTCGTCTAGCGTTGCAAAGATTAACAGCTGATGGACGTATTCACCCTGCAAGAATTGAAGAGGTGATCGAAAAAACTAAAAAACAATTAGAAGATCATATTCGTGAAATTGGTGAACGAACAGTCATAGATATGGGCGTACAGGGATTACATCCCGAATTGGTGAGATATGTCGGTAGAATGAGATTCCGTTCATCTTATGGACAAAACTTACTCCAACACTCAAGAGAGGTGGCTAATTTATGTGCAACAATGGCTTCAGAGCTTGGTTTAACGCCTAAATTGGCCAAACGTGCGGGTTTATTGCACGATATCGGGAAAGTGCCCGACGAAGAATCAGAATTAAGTCATGCGCTTCTTGGTGCTAAACTTTGCGAAAAATATGGCGAACATCCAGCAATCGTAAATGCTGTTGGTGCCCATCACGACGAAATGGAAATGAAATTCGTAATTTCTCCTATTATTCAGGCTTGTGATGCTATCTCTGGCGCTAGACCTGGGGCTCGTAGAGAAATGATGGAAGGGTACATCAAACGTATCGCTGATTTGGAAAATCTTGCCATCAGCTACGACGGTGTCGACAAGGCATATGCCATCCAAGCAGGACGAGAATTACGCGTTATTGTAGAAAGCGACAAAGTAACCGACAAAAGAGCTGAAGAGCTTTCATTCGAAATCGCTAAGAAAATTCAAGACGAAATGACTTATCCAGGCCAAATTAAGGTAACTGTCATTCGCGAAAAAAGAGCTGTGAGCGTAGCTAGATAAGACAAAACGCAACAAATTATTTAATTTTATTGCAGATATACTAAAAAACTGTATCTTTGCACCTCATTTTTTAATAACAAATAAATAACCACGTATGCAAAATTACTATGAAACCACGTTCGTTATGACGCCAGTGCTTTCTGCAGAAGAGGTAAAGAAAACCGTAACTGGTTATTCTGAATTCTTCCTAAAGAACAATGCTGAGATCGTTCTTGACGACCACTGGGGTTTAAAACAGTTAGCATACCCGATCGGAAAAAAGACGACCGGTATTTATCATCACATCGAATTTAAAGCAACGTCAGATCTAATTGATAAGCTTGAGTTGATGTTTCGAAGAGACGAGAATAATATTATTCGTTTCCTTACGATTAAACTTGATAAACACGCAGTACTTTATAACGAAAAAAAGCGTCAAGGCTTAGCGGGTAGAAACAAAAAAATTAGTTCACCATCAAAAACCGAAGCGTAAGTCATGGCAGTTAGAAAAGACAACATCAAGTATTTAACTTCACCGGCTATTGCTATCACGCAAAAGAAATATTGCCGTTTCAAAAAATTAGGAATCAGATACGTAGATTATAAAGATCCTGAATTCTTATTGAAGTTCGTAAACGAACAAGGTAAATTGTTACCTCGTCGTATCACCGGAAACTCTTTGAAATTTCAAAGACGTGTATCTCAAGCAGTAAAAAGAGCAAGACATTTAGCTATTTTGCCTTTCGTAACAGATTTGTTAAAATAGAAAATTAGACTAAGATGGCAGCAATGGAAATGATATTATTAAAAGACGTAGATAATTTAGGCTACGCAAACGATGTAGTAAAGGTTAAACCTGGCTACGGTCGTAACTTTTTGATCCCTCAAAAACTAGCAGCAGTGGCAAACTCAACTAATAAAAAAATATTAGCTGAACGTTTAAAAGTGCGCGATAGAAAAGAGGTTTCACTTCTCGCAAAAATCAATGAAGTGAAAGAGAAAATTCAAAAAGTATCAGTTAGAATAGAAGCTAAAGTAGGTACCACCGATAAAATTTTTGGCAGTGTTACAACACACCAAATTCAAGAGGCAATATTGACTCAAACAGGTATCGAAATCGAAAGAAGAAAAATCTCTTTCGTAGAAGGTGCAGTGAAAGTTTTAGGCAACTACACAGCTAAAATTGATCTCGCTAAAGACCATACCGTAGAAATACCTTTCGAAGTGGTTGCAGCAACTGAAGCTTAATAAACAACTTAAAATAGTTCTGAAAAGTCTCACCTCGGTGGGACTTTTTTATTATATCACACACCGTTTTTTATGCTAAAATTGCATGCGAAAAATACTTGGTTCTCAATACAAACGAAGCATTTCTTCTAGCTTTCTTTTCCTGAAAACGATACATTCTTATTTCTGTTTTCATTTTATTCTTTCTTGTTTTTCTCGTACAGAATGTAATATCAAAAGGATAAATTTGAATGATGATATGATTTTACGTAACTTTCGTTTCTAAATTAATGTATTCATAAAATGCCTACTGTAGTTATATCTGGTGCCTCAAGAGGAATTGGTAAAGCCATCGCCATTGCGTTCGCCAAACAAAATTTTAATATCATTTGCTGTGCAAGAAACGAATCCAATCTCATTGCCCTTCAAACTTTCATTCAAGACATAGCACCATCTGTAAGCTGTGCTTATTTTGTAGCTGATATGTCCAAAAAAGAAGATGCTAAAGCCTTTGCACAATTCGCCATTTCTAAAACCGCTAACATCGATGTTTTGGTAAATAATGCGGGTGTTTTCTTGCTTGGGAATATCTACAACGAAGATGACTCAGTCCTCGAAACCATGATGAATACAAACATTTTCAGTGCCTACTATCTTACAAAAGGCATGCTTCCTCAAATGATGGCCAACAGAAAAGGACATATCTTCAATTTAAGCTCTATTGCCGGTATCAATGCCTATAACAACGGTAGCTCATACTCTATCTCAAAATATGCCATGCAAGGCTTTACAAAGTCATTAAGAAACGAAATGAAAGAGTATGGAATCAGAGTGACAGGCGTACTTCCTGGTGCTACACTCACAGATTCGTGGTCTGGAATCGATCTGCCAGAAGAACGATTTATTCGCCCAGAAGATGTCGCGAATGCAATCCTAGATATTTATAATTTATCAGACAGAACGGTAGTAGAAGAAATTATTTTGCGACCTCAATTAGGGGACATCTAACAAACAATTAGAGGCACAGCAGAAAACATTTTACAAGCCTGCTTTCTGATCTTTTCTTCTCTGATAATACCATACACCACCTACCAACATGGTCAATACATAAGGGGCACCTAATAAATAAATAATGCCTCTGTTGATGCCAGCCAAATCCTTGCTTCCAGCTCCAGTAGAGGTTTCGGCCGTTGCCTTACACATGGCACATTGCGCATAAACACCATTCGTAGTAATCAATAAGAGCAGAAAAATACCTGTGATTAAGATTGTCTTTTTCATAATTTTTATTTATTTTTTGCTGAATATTATCGCACTTAATTTATATAAATCGATCAAATTTTTCCGGTGCACTTTCTCTCATCAATTCATACACTTTTAAAAAGATTTCTTCCGCATTTGGCTTGGAAAAATAATCACCATCAGAACCATATGCACTTCTGTGTTCCTTGGCAGCTATAGTCATTGGCTTGCTATCCAAATAACGATAACCATCTTGTACTTCCAAAATCTGTTGTAATAAAAATGCAGAAGCACCACCAGGAACATCTTCGTCCACCACCACCAATCGATTCGTTTTTTGCAATGACTTCACAATGTCGTGACCAATATCAAATGGCAACAAACTCTGTACATCAATCAACTCAACCGAAATACCAAATTCATTCAATTGCTCAATAGCTTCTTGACAAACTCTTAGCGTGCTTCCATAACCAACCATCGTTAGATCTGTACCTTCTTGTAATACTTCAATTTTACCTAGCGCTAAACTAAATTCAAAAAGATTATCTGGTTGTCTTTCTTTTAATCTATAGCCATTCAAACACTCAATGATCAATGCGGGTTCATCGCTTTTTAAGATCGTATGATAAAATCCTACAGCCTGTGTCATATTGCGCGGCACCAATACATGCATACCCCTCAACGACCCTAATATCATTCCTATCGGCGACCCTGTATGCCATATACCTTCCAATCGATGCCCTCTTGTTCTAATAATACATGGTGCTTTCTGTCCACCCTTCGTTCTATATTGTAAACACGTCAAATCATCTACCAAGGGCTGCAAACCATAAATTAAATAGTCAAGATATTGTATTTCTGCAATCGGTCGTATGCCTCGCATAGCAAGACCTATAGCTTGCCCCATAATCGTAGCTTCACGAATCCCAACATCAAAAACTCTTTGCTCTCCATACTTTTCTTGCAAGCCAGCAAAGCCTTGATTCACATCTCCAATTTTTCCTACATCCTCACCAAAAGCAACTACATTAGCATGTTTCTCCAAAATATCATCAAAACATCTATTGATAATCTCAAAACCATTCATTATTTCAGAATCGTTGCTATAGATGGCTTCTACGGCTTCAACTTGCAACGCATTTTGTGAGGAGGCACTATACAAATGCGTATTATAACGACCTGCATTCACCGTTTCATATTGATTTTTCCACTCAATCAATTGTTTCCTCTCAATACTTGTATCCCCCAACGTCTGTCGCAAGGCTTTGTAAATGGCTTTTAAAATATCTCGTCTAAAGGGATCAATACCACTCTGTAATTCTTGAATGGTTTCCAACAAAACTTCCTTACCACTTGCCTCTTTCAAGGCAGATAAAATGGCGCTAATCTCTGCTATTTCTTGCTTTATCGGTGCACTGTATTTCTGCCATGCATTCCTTTTAGATTGGTTCACCTCTTCTTTCGCAGCGCGCTCTATTACTTGCAATTTTTCTTCTGTGCTCATGTTGTTTTCTAACAACCAATCACGCATTTTTTTCAGACAATCAAAGTCTTTTTCCCAATCCAAACGCTCTCTGTCTTTATAGCGCTCATGCGATCCAGACGTTGAGTGTCCCTGTGGTTGCGTCACTTCTACAATGTGAAAAATAGCTGGAATATGTGTCTCCCTTATTTTTTTAACACCCTTTGCATAGCCTTCACACAAAGAAGCATAATCCCATCCCTTAATCACATAAATATCAAAACCTTCACCCTTCTCATTCAACTGCATGCCACGCAAAGCATCAGAAATACTACCCTTCGTCGTTTGATATTTTCTTGGCACAGAAATACCATAGCCATCATCCCAAATGCTTATCGCTACAGGCAATCCAAGTACACCTATCGCATTCACCGATTCCCAAAACACGCCCTCGCTTGTCGAGGCATCGCCAATAGAGGTAAAAACAACTTCATTCCCTTGATTCGAAAAATTATTCTCTCCAGCAAGTGATGGATTATTTCGATACATTTTCGATGCCTGTGCCAAACCAACCGCTCGAACCATCTGGCTTGCCGTTGGCGACGAATCAGCAGCACTGTTTTTCATCTCTTTTAAATTCTTCCAATGTCCATCTGCATCCAAACTTCGTGAGGCAAAATGTCCATTCATTTGACGTCCACCTGTCGCTGGTTCATCTTCAATATTTGGAATGGCATACAACTGAGCAAAATATTGTTCTACATCTGTAATGCCCGCGGCCATCATCCAAGTTTGATCACGATAATAACCACTTCTAAAATCACCATTCTCAAAGGTTTTCGACAAAGCAATCTGCGCCAATTCTTTGCCATCTCCAAAAATGCCAAATTTGGCTTTGCCTGTCAACACTTCCTTTCTACCCATTAAACTGGCTTCGCGACTCAAACAAGCTAGTTTGTAGTCTCTCAAAACTTCTTCAACAAAACTGTCGAAACTTATTTTTTTTGTGTCGTTTATTGTGTCCTGCATGCTATTTTATTCTAACACAAATTTACAACATATAATAACAAATGAAACTCATTTTTGTCCTCGAAGCGACGCTCCATTTTTGTCATAATTAAAAAATACTTTCAGTAGATACTTACCCCATCCATCATCTACTCATCTCGAAAATATTATCTATGCCTTTGCTTGGCGTGCCACCGGCCTATCATACGCGGTTCTTTGTGCAGGCACAATTAGCCTCACAGCTCCGGCCGCTGTCGTGCTGTGCACTTGTAGTTGCGGGCAAGCCCGCAAGCTACCGTTTCCATCACTCACGCGCTTTTATTCATTTTTACTTAACTTTACAACTCAGTCATTATCCTATTTTACATTTATGAAAGTTATTGAACACATACAAAAAGCAAAAGACGAAACGCTTTTCTCCATCGAAATTTTACCTCCTCAAAAAGGAAAAACAATCGACGATTTGCTTAAAGTTATCGAACCTTTTATGGAATTTAAACCTCCATTTATAGATGTTACTTATCATCCAGAAGAAATGATTGTTAAAAAAAATCCTGATGGATCTGTGTACGAAGTACCATTGCGCAAAAGACCGGGAACTGTAGGTATCTGTGCCGCCATACAAAACAAATTAGGCGTAGATGCTGTCCCTCATTTGGTATGCCATGGTTTCACCAAAGAAGAAACCGAAGATGCATTATTCACCTTGCATTATTTAGGAATTGATAATGTTCTTTTACTAAAAGGCGATGATAAAATGCCAACAAGCAACGCCAACAAAAGGGGCCATCAATTTGCGAACCAATTGGTGACGCAAGTAGCTGATTTAAATAATGGAAAGTACCTCTACGAAGAAACAGCCAATGAATTAAAAACTAATTTTTGCATTGGTGTTGCCGGCTATCCAGAAAAGCATTTCGAATCACCTAACATGATTGCCGATCTAAATAATCTCAAAAGAAAAGTAGAGGCAGGAGCAGATTATATCGTCACTCAAATGTTCTTCGACAACAAAAAATATTTCGACTTTGTGGATCTTTGTCGTCAAAATGGAATCACCATTCCTATCATTCCTGGCCTCAAACCAATAGATAAAAAAGCACAATTAAAAGTATTGCCTTCCATGTTTTATATAGATTTACCTCAAGATCTTGTCTTGGCTATAGACGCTTGTAAAGACGACCAAGCGGCAAAGCAAATTGGCATCGAATGGGCCATCATGCAATCCAAAGAATTAAAGGCAGCGGGCGTTCCAGTACTGCACTATTATACTATGAGTAGAAGCGAATCAGTGGTTAAAATTGCTTCAGCCGTTTTTTAGTCCTTTTTCTTCGCTCCGGTCCGCAAAATCCTTACGCATTTTATCTAATCATTGTATAGATATCCGAAAAGCCGTTTCTTGGATATTGAAATGTGTGTCCTCTCGTTTCGACATTTATTAGGGTCACGAACAACATACATATAAATTATATTCAATAGAATGTAGGACTTCAATTCGATTAAAAATAAGCTAATTCTGTTTTTTTAAAACGTTAAATAATTGATATACAATTAAAATCGCCTATTTAATCTTTTTTTTAAAAGAATAATTGTCAAATCCAAATATTTGAAATACTTTTGAGTTAATAGAATATTATCAATCAATTAAATTTTTAAACCACATGACAAAAAAACTACAAAATCAATTGAGTAGGCCTTTGTTTGCAGTCTGTCAGAGCTTTTTAGAAAAGTTCGGAACGGCCGTCAGCAAAAGGATACACATGTTTTTGGTGATGTCGATTTTTACAGCATTTATGCTTACAAATCAATCAGCAAAGGCAGTTTACACACTCAGCAGCTGCGGTGGCGGTATGCTTATTTCCACCGGTACTTACGCTGTGAATGGAGACGATGCAATGTCGTCATCAATAAGCCTGCCTTTTACCTTTAACTTTTATGGTACCAACTATACAAGTTTAAGTGTAAGCACCAATGGATTTATCTCCTTTACAGGTGGTACTTCTGGTTGTTGTTCTGGCTATACGTTACCTGTTACGGGTTCTCAGCCATACATTGCTTT
>Ga0209107_10002366_pt1 | contig 10459 bp, 8 predicted proteins | sample LakErihyJuly2011_2_FD_187460 | JGI IMG/M metagenome (GOLD analysis project Ga0209107, IMG submission 187460) | Freshwater microbial communities from dead zone in Lake Erie, Canada - CCB hypolimnion July 2011 (SPAdes) (version 2) | ecosystem: Environmental > Aquatic > Freshwater > Lentic >... | reverse complement strand
AGTCCCGTATAGTTCGCCATATATTTTTTTACCAATCTTATATTCATATCCCAAATCCAATTCAAAAAAATCAAACCCTTTCATTCCTGGGGTTAGTAAATAACTGGCACTGAAATTAGAGAATAAACCATTGGCTAAATGTAAGGATGCAGTGGTTGTTTGATAGGGGTATTTAATAGAATCGGCTCTGCCATTATAAATGTAGTCACTTAAATATTCCGATTGTATTGAAAAAGTAGTGGAATCCGATGATTTTTTGGTCTGCGCATGTAAATTACTCACAATAAAAAAAGGCACTACAAGGCTTAGGTATTTTATCATATGGCTGCTAATGCTATTTTAATTAATTAGACACTAAATTAAGTAAAAAGTTTAAAAGCCAACTTAACAAAATTAAAGTATGAATATTTTATTTTAACTTAGATATTATGTATTTCATTATTTATAGTTACAATATATTATGCTTATTAGCTAGGATGCTATTTGGTTTAGCTTTATCCGAGAGGAAGACTGCGGAATTATTAAAAAATATTGAATCAAAATTTAATGGAAATTTTTCGCCTACTACTTTTAAAAAAATTAAAAAGTTTCAAGGTATTCAGCAATATATTATCAATGATAGTTTTGCAAAATTCGAAAACAGGACTACCAATACCAAAGAAAGGGAAAACAATAAACTTTATTTCGTACTAGCTAGTTTATACGATGACTTGATGGACGAAAATATAGTAAGTCAAGCCGTTTTAAATGAAATGTTTTTAAATCCAGCGCAAGCTACACCTGGTAGTTTTAGTGAAACAGTATTAATTGATACCCACCTAAAATTACTCAGCCTAGTGCATCATAAGGAAGCATACCAAAAAGTGCTCAATAGTATTCATCAAGCACAAATAGATTCATTAGAACAATTAAAAAGCGATATTTCATTAGATCGTATTTTATCTATTACCGAACGAAAAGGCGGTTATAGCTTATTAATGTGCAGTCATTACATTGAAATGTGCAACAATGAAAATATTGACAATTGCTGGTATCAGTTGGGCGGAATGATACAAATGACCAATGACTTATATGATATATATAAAGATACAGTTGCCGGCATACATACCTTTGCCAATACACAAAACGAATTTGATAAGATAAGGGATCAGTATGTATCACAAATTCATAAGTACAAAATAAGTGTTGAAAAGTTAGACTATGATGATTCAAAAAAATTAACATTTCAAATTAAACTATCACTAATACCTGCATTAGGATATGTTGCGTTAGAAAATTTAAAGCATCTGCAGGAAAAAAATGAAAAATTAAATTCTTTTAAAGATTATCCAAGAAAAGATTTGATTATAGATATGGAAAAAATAAAAAATATAGTCAAGCTAATTAAATACAGCTACCAAATTGCGAAAAATAAAAGCATCACTATTTAGCTAATTCCGATTACATCTTAAAATGCCAGATTTGGCTTTTTGATCCATTGAATTTTTAAAGGCATGATTTTTCATTGCAATACAAATATTATAATATTCAATCGCTTCCTTAAAATTCTTATTTGACTCATGTATTAAACCTATTTGCAAGGCTGCCCTGGAGGCAAAGTAGGCTGGCAAGTCAGAACCTTTTTGAATAGTTGACTTATAAAATTTCATGGCTAAATCTTGATCTCCCATCAAATCATAAATACGCGCTAATCTATAGGGGAACTCCGCCTTATCTGCTGGGGTATTAAAATCGAGGGTGGTTTTATCTGTTAAAATCAATAAAGCTTGCTTTTGATAGCCTCCATCACTTAAAATTCGCGCTTTTAACAAAAGCGCGTTAGGCCAAACACCTGATTTAGCATTTTGTTGCGCAAGTTTATCTGCATCCGTTATTTGAGAGCCTTTGGATAGTAACTCATTTCGATACAAATCGGCTTGCTTCATATTGTTTTGCAAATAGGCAATCCAACTCAATTTTTCATAAGCATCTTTGATATAAAAATTGCCTTTAAATTGACTGGTAAAATAGGCAAACTCCTTTTGTGCTAAATCAAGCTTCATTTGATTAAAATAAGCGAACCCTTTTTCATAGTGCCAAAATGGAATGTTCAAATAGGCAGATGTCATTTCAATCCCATTAGCTAGTTCAAGTGCCTTTGTTGCATTTTGATGATTTAGATACAAATTTGTAGCCATATAAGCATGTATATGATTTTTTTTGAAATCATAATTCGTATTTTCAATAAAGTCAAAAGTTTTTTTAGCGTTCCCTTCAAAATTCATGATTAAATACGGGTAAACGAGCAAAGCTTCGTTTAAACATATTTTTGCATAAGCATCTTTACTGTTAATATAACTAAGCACGAGCTCATTGCCTTTGATAATATTTCCATTAAAGCCCAATAAATTTAACATCCATTGATAATTAGTGGGGGCAGATCCTATTAAAGTAGTTAATAAACCAAAGTATAAATTATTGGGACTGAAATTTGGATACTGCTTACTGTTATCCTTAAAATTAAAATAAGCTTTCCTAAAATCTAAAGCCGCCTCCCAATTACGATCAAATCGAACAGCAGCAACTGCTTTATGCAAATGCAATAAACCCAGACTATATAAATAAAATGGCGAATTTTTAGGGCCTTGCTTGAATAAATTTATTCTTTTTTCAAATTGCGGATATAATATATTGTAATCGGTGGTTGATTCATTAAAAAATAATTGATATAAATCCGCATAACTATCCAATAATGCAAATGCTAAATTATCCGGATTTTTTAATTTCTCAACAGCAATTAATTTTCGCGCTTCTGGAATTCTTAATGAAGTGATTGATTCATAAATGGTTTGTACTTTATCATTCCAATTATATTGCTGTTGTGCTGATACAATAACGGGCATTAACAAAATGAATAGCACTAACAATCGCTTCATAACTGTAAAAATAATGAATATGCCCTTAATGGTCCTAATGCTATTTAATGACCCCTTATATTGTTGATTTACAATACGTTATGCTAAATCGCATAATGTCCAAGATCAGAAATTTATACAATATTTTTTGAATCGGCTAATCCTATATAGCAGAAGTAAATTACTTTTACTTAGTTAAAATATTATTTATGAAAAATAGGATGTCAAAAATTGTCTTGTTATTATTATTAAGCATAAGCACCCAAGCGCAAGTGTTACCCTTAAAGGAACAAGCAAAAGTAATTGATGCTGTTTTGGAAAATAGATTGAATCAATTATTGCCAACATTGATGGAAAAAAATAATATTGATATGTGGGTGATTATATCAAGGGAGTATAATGAGGATCCTGTGCTTAAAACTATGCTACCGGCTACTTGGTTAAGCGCACGCCGCAGAACAATTCTTGTTTTTTATAATAACCCAACCACCAAAGTATATAAAAAGTTTGCTGTTGCTCGTTACAGCGTTGGCGATGTTATTGAAGCTAATTGGGATATGAAAAAATTTCCTGACCAATGGGATGCATTAAATAATATTATTGAAACTTATCAACCCAATAAAATTGCATTGAATACCTCACAAAACTTTGGGCACGCAGATGGTATTGACCATACAGAATATGAACAATTCACACAAAAACTTTCTGCTGGCAATAAAGCTAAGGTAGTGTCTGCTTCAAATTTAGCAGTCGCATGGCTTGAAACAAGAACACCTATGGAGATGCAATATTATTCTCAATTGAATAGTATAACACATAAAATAATTGCGGAAGGATTTAGTAGTAAAGTGATTACACCTGGCATAACGACTATCGATGACATGGTATGGTGGTTTAGACAAAAAGTGAACGATCTAGGATTAACAACTTGGTTTCACCCATCTGTGGAAATACAAAGAAATGACAATGCCGTATTTGATCATCTGAAAGCGTTTACAAATACTGAAAAAGATAACATCATTAGAACAGGCGACTTGTTGCATGTAGATTTTGGCATTACCTACTTAAGATTAAATACGGATGTTCAAGAACATGCTTATGTGCTTGGTCCTGATGAAAAAGAAGCACCTTCCTATTTAAATAATGGCCTAAAAACAGCAAATAGATTACAGGATATCCTAACGCAGCAATTCAAAGAAAATAAAACAGGGAATAAAATTTTATCGGACGCATTAACACAGGCCAAACAAGAAAATATTAAAGGAGTGATTTACACACATCCCCTAGGTTTTCATGGACATGCAGCAGGCCCCACCATCGGAATGTGGGATAACCAAAATGATACCCCAGGTAGTGGTGATTACCCAATGCATTATAAAACAGCCTATTCTATCGAATTAAACGCCGCCACCTTTATAAAGGAATGGAATAAAGAAGTTCGTTTTATGTTAGAGCAAAATGGTTATTTTGATGAAAAAGGATTTTGGTACCTCGATGGTCGTCAAACTAAATTGCATTTAATTGGTGGTGGTAATAACTAAACACAACTTTTTATCAAACGGTACTTATATCATTAATGCTATTTTATTTTGAATCGCCATCCAAAATAAATCATTCTTCCTGAAGTTGGCCCCCAAATCATGGAAGCATCAAAATAGGAATTAAATGGATTGTCTGCTGATAAAATAGCATCGGATTGAAAGAAATTAGATATGTTTTCTGATCCTACATACAAATCCATTGGATTTTTATTTCCGAATGTTTTTGAAATTTGTGCATTCATTAATATATAACTAGGTGAATAACTTGGTAATTTATAAGCACTCGGATTAGCAAAAGTATTTGGTATTCTTTTTGAACCATTATAAGTAATCGTATAATTAAATTTCCAGCTATTTATTGTCGCATAATCAAAACTTAAAAATGAACGGTGCTTAGCAATATAAGGACGTTCCAGTAATACCCCATGATAGGTTTGCTTAACATCAAAATATCTGTATGCTAATTTTACATCCAATCTTTTAATTGGCCTCGCATTCAATTCGGTTTGAAAACTATTTGAAAATGATTTTCCTTCTAAATTTGTAAACATCACTTTACGTGGATTTTCCAAATCAACCACCACTTGATTCTCAAAATCATTTCTGAAAAAGTCTATTCCTATTGTAGCACTTTTGTTAAAAAGTATAAACTTATGATCAAAACTGATTCCCTTATTCCAGGCAATTTCAGGAGAAAGCCCATAAGCTCCTCCCATGTTCATGGTATGGCCTGTATTCGTTGGATGAATTTCAAGCGCTCTAGCACTCACTAAAACACTATTGTTCTCGGCAAATATATTAGCAGTGCGTTGCCCACGTCCAGCACTTAATCTGATAGCGGAGCCTTTAAATAGTTCGTAACGTAAATTGAATCTGGGTGTTATAAATGTTCCAAATAAATTATTATTGTCAGTTCTTACACCCATTATCATACTCAGCTTATCAGTTGGCGTATAGGTATATTCAAAAAATATGCCCGGAACCACTTCTTTTCTTTTATAACTATTTAAATTAAGTAATTCGTCATATTGGTCAAGTTGAAAACTGACCCCAGTTCTGTACTTATGTATGGTGGAATTAATAATGGACTGGTAAATTAAATTTCCATAAATACTTTTTTGATTTGCTTTATAATTCGTTAAACCAAAATAAGAATCTTGATCATGACTAATCGCATTTAACTGCAAACCAATACTTTTATATTTTTGTTGTGGAAATATATATCCTATTTTTCCAAACACCTCATACCTTTCTGTATTAATGCCTAGTCCGTAATGATGGGTTGTACCTTTATGACTGCTTGGATCAAAAGTAGTTTGACCTCCTATTTTTTGGTCATTTAATATCTTGTATCCAAATTGCGATAAAAATCCATTCGCGTTATTATAATTAAATCTATTCACCAAGCTTAGTTGATTCCCCGTAGGCAAATCTCTAAATCCATCTTTATTAAAATCGATGTTATTATTATTTAAAAAATCATCGTGTAACAATAAAGCAGTTGTCCATTTTGAATTTAATTTATGTGACAGGTTTAAATTCAAATCAGTTTTACCAAAATCATTGACATAAATATTAGCTAATAATTTTTCGGCGGTTTCAGGTTTCTTTAATTCCACATTAATTTGACCTGCAATACTTTCATATCCATTTGCAACCGAGCCTACCCCCTTGGTTAACTGAATACTCTCAATCCAAGGACCTGCTATTGAGTTCAAACCTAAGATGGTACCCAATCCCCTGGGACCAGGTAAATTTTCGACGGTTAACTGTGTGTAAACACCGCTTAAACCTAATAATTGTATTTGCTTGGAACCAGTTACGGCATCGTTAAAGGAAACATCCACGGAGGGGTTAGTTTCAAAACTTTCACTTAGGTTGCAGCAGGCAGCTTTTAATAATTCTGTCCCTGTCATTACTTGTGTACGAATGGTACTCGATAAAGGAATAAAACTGCCCACATTTCTGCTAAACACAGTTACTTCGTTTAACTGACTTTTCACTGCTAAAACCACCTTAATATCATTTATATTTTCGATGGTAATCGTATCTGATTTAAATCCAACATAACTAATAACTAGTTTTTTGATTGGATTGATACTAATTTTAAAAACGCCAAAACTATCCGTGCGGACCCCGGTATTTGATCCAGCCCAATATACGCTTGCATTCATGAAGGGTTCAAACTTCCCATTATTACCTTCCTGTACTACAACACCCGTAATTTGAGATGAGTCACTGTTTTCTTTCGGATGATCATCATGATGGGTTTCCAATTCTCTGTAATGACAACAATCAGGTAAATCTTGATAAATAAATTCTTTTGTTTTTTTATTATCTAAGTCATGACCTACTGCTACAATGGTATTTTCAATTTTATCCAAAGAAATACGTTTGGCGTCAAATTGAATGGACAATAATTTAGAATCTACATCCCATATAGCTTTACTAATCCCCTTTAATTTTAGGGCATCTTCAATTCTGTCTTTACACATTTCGCATGCCCCATATACTTTAAATGAGGTGTCTGTGAAATTTGATTTTTGATCTGCTTGTGCGAATGTATAACTGCTTAAAAATAGGCAGATATAACCGATAATATATTTGAAAGTCATTTTATCTAATTTAAATTTTAATCAATGAAGCTCCTTTATAAAAAAAGGAGCATAGCCCTGTGATTAAAATATCTAAATTAGAAAGCTACAGTCTGCAATGTAAATGGGCACACCCAATAAATCAGGTGGTGCATGACTATAATAGGAATGATTTGAATTATTTGAAAATACAATAGAAACTGTTTCAAAAGTACAATTATTAGGAAGAAGTGCTATTTGATGATCAATATTGAAAAAGCTATTTGCAATATTTTGATCAACTACATTCTTAATTAATTTTTTGGAATCATGGCAGCATCCCTTTCCTTTTTTCTTGGATTTTTCCATACCACATTTATCGCATTTTTTTGTGGTATTACTCACTAAACTCATACTAGTTCCTGCAAGCTTTCCCATGCAATAATGCATGTTTACCATTACACCCGAAGAGGTAATAATAAAAATAAAAGAAAGTAAGTATAGGAATAGTTTTTTCATCAAGGACAAAGATAATTAATTATTATACATATGGCTTTAAATCTGCACTATATGACCAAACTCATTATAAAGTTTCAACCACTTTACCGCAGGAAAGCATTCTGCTGCCGTAATAAGGATTTTTGATCTTATTTTCCAAACTCAGCCAGTTGGCCCCTTTGCCTTTGTTGGCCATTGGACAAAACTGATAATAAACAGGTACTTCATTCTTAGCATCCTTAACAAGAAGATACATATTAGATGATAGCGTAACGAATTGATCTCTTTGAACGCTAATATCATTAGACGCTTGAATGAACTTAGCTGAATTGATTAAGTCATTGGATATTTTGCCCCATGTGTTATTTGTAGTGGTATTTAAATCAGCCGTATTCAAAGCTGACAAAGCTTTCACTAAAGTAGTTGCATTTAAAACAGCTTGTTCATTATTGGTTGCCACTAAAGCATCTTTAAGACCTATGTAGGCATTAACAACTGACTTAATGGATGTATTATTCTGGCTGTAGCCAAAAGAAAACATGCAAAGAAATATTACTGAAAAGAAAATTTTATTGAATTTCATAATGGTAAATGTTAGCTTATTATAAGTAAAGTTAAATTGAAAATATGGTATTTAAATTATGTATTTGTGTTTTAACAGCATCTTGTTTTTTAGCAACTAAAATCATTTTCTTAGCCAATAATCCAACTGGCATGGGTTTTTGCTTCATTAATAAACCCAGCTTATTTAAAGCGTTGATAATGAGTATACTTATTTTTTCAACTGGTCTTAACTTGGAAGGTTGACGTTGTAAAATTCCAGGCCTGAAAATATGGATTTGATTAAAGGATAATTTTTGTACATCGGCATCCAACTTCCCTTTAGTTTTAGGATAAAAGAAAAAACTGTTTTCATTAGCTCCATAGGAAGAAACTAAAACATAGGTATTAACCCCATTATCACTTGCAGCTTTGGCTACTTGATATTGATAGGTATAATCAATCTTAAATTGATTTGCTGTAGTTTTAGCCACTTTTAAAGTAGTTCCTAAAGTAGAAAATAAGACGTCGCCTTTCACAAGGTGCGACCAACTAGTGGTATTATCAAAATCAACAATATGAACCTGAAGTTTAGGATTTGCTAAATCAATTGCACGTCTGGTTAACACAACCACACTACTAAAAGAGGGGTCATTTAATAATTGGATTAGTAGTTCCGAACCTGTGGCGCCAGTGGCACCAATTAAAATTACGATTTTATCATTCATACTTAATCATAAAGGTAAAACACAAATAACATACAAACCATTGAAATTAACTTTACTCCGTTTAAAATAATGTAATCCAATTGTTAATGAATAGCTACATTAAAGCTTACTTTTATTTAACAAAATGAATGATTAGGCCCCAATCCTTATTCACCTAAAATCACATTAAAATGAAAGATAATATACTAGCCCAAATCGACAACCCAGTGCAACTCGAAAAGTTATATAGAGAAAACAATGCTGAATTTAAGAAGCAGTTTAACGAGATATACCCTAATTATAAAGACAAAATAGGATTACAAGTTTGGAATGAGCGATTAAATTTCGAAGGCGAAAAAATAGCATTGGGCAGTAAAAATGAAATATTGGCTGTAATGGTGTTCATTTTAATAGGTGGGCTTATTGCTAATATACCCAATATCACAGGTATCAATGAAGAATCATTTTTCTCAAAAAATATACCATTAATCATTTTCCCTATTTTAAGCGCGTATTTTATCTGGATACAAAAAATTGAATTTAGTAAAATATGGTTTCCAATTATAGCAATTGTAATCTCAGCTATTTATATCAATTTAATTCCTGATTATAATAAAAGTAATTCGGCAATGTTAGTAGGTATTCATTTGCCATTATTTTTATGGAGTATACTGGGTTATGTTTATATTGGAGCGAGCTTAAAAAATAATACTAAAAAGATTGAATTTTTAAAATTCAATGGCGACTTAATTATTATGTGCGCAATTCTATTTTTATCATGTATGGTATTTACATTGATTACTTTTGGATTATTTGAACTTATAAATATCAAGCTTGAAGAAAATTATTTTAGATATTTTGCCATTTGGTGGATTGCAGCTGTTCCAATGTCTGCTACCTACTTATTGCAAAATAATCCCCAATTAATAAATAAGGTTTCTCCTATAATAGCAAAAATATTTACGCCATTGGTGTTTATTAATTTGTTGGTGTATTTAACAGCGGTTATTTATACAGGCAAATATCCCTACAATGATAGAAACTTATTACTGGTATTTAATGTATTATTAATTGGCGTAATGGCATTGATTCTGTTTTCAGTTGCTGAAGCTGGCAAAAATAATAAAGGATTATTTACCTTATACACCCTATTTGGATTATCCATATTAACCATCATTATCAATAGTATTGCGCTTTCTGCTATAAGTTTTAGAATATTACAATATGGCATGACGCCTAACAGAATTGCGGTATTAGGCGGGAATATTTTAATTTTTATCCACTTATTAATGGTGTCTTATAAATTATTTAAAACCGTTCGAGGTAAAGCTGAAATAGCAGCAGTGGAAACTAGCATTGCCTTGTTTTTACCTGTATATAGCATATGGACTGCAATCATTATTTTTGTATTGCCATTTATTTTTAATTTTAAATAAAGCTTGAATAAAGAAGTTGATAAAAAAGAATCTCATTCTAGATTTTAAATTAGAGGTGGAACTAAAATGATTTTTCAAGTAATTTATGTTATAATTTAGCGTCATTATATGGACGTACAAACTGCTTTTCATTTTTCAGGTACCGAATGGATGCTCGTCATTCTCGCTGCCTTTATCATTGGCTTAACCAAAGGTGGCGTGAAAGGAGTTGATATGCTCAGTGTCACCATCATGGCAATTGTTTTTGGTAGCAAAAGCTCCACGGGTATT
>Ga0209107_10002364_pt1 | contig 10464 bp, 10 predicted proteins | sample LakErihyJuly2011_2_FD_187460 | JGI IMG/M metagenome (GOLD analysis project Ga0209107, IMG submission 187460) | Freshwater microbial communities from dead zone in Lake Erie, Canada - CCB hypolimnion July 2011 (SPAdes) (version 2) | ecosystem: Environmental > Aquatic > Freshwater > Lentic >... | reverse complement strand
GGTATCTACTGTCAAAAATACTACAAGAGTTATCGATAAACTAGAAAATTACGTCAAAATGTTCTCAACTGACAGCAAATGTGATCTTCAAAGAATGATAGTAGAAAGTGTTAAATTTATTGGCCTGAGAGAAGAAATCTAAAATAAAGTGAAATAAGATTTTGACGCCGCATAGAAATATGTCAATGATAACTACGAGAAATGTAGGGACATCCATAATTTCTCCAATTAAGGCAATCTAGAAGAATTCTTATAGGAAGAATAGAGGATCGAAATAATAAAGGGCAAGATAAAGGAATTAAAAGATTGGAATTAAAACATAATTGATTATATTAAGGATACACCTAAAGGAGTTCTGTAAGTAGATGGTAAAAAAATCAAATTGAGACTCGAACCATTTGTCAAAAATTGTCTTACCAAAATCAAAGAATATCTATATGATTTAATGAAAAAAAAATGTGACATTTTGGACAAATAACTTAATGGATACAATGCTTATTTATCAAAACCTCCTCAAAACCTCAAAGAGTACACTGACTACATAGAATACTTCTAAAAACTCAAAGAAGAAATGGGTTGTGTAGGAAACTCTGAAGTTGATATCAAATTATTGAAAAAAAAGAACGAAATTGATGATATGCAGTTCCAATTGAAACAACAATTTGAAACAAATGCAGTAAGAACAGAAGATACTTTCAAAATAGATGAAATCACAAACCAATACTAAAAACTTTTTGGAGAAAATGGTTAATACAATGAAGCAAAAAAATTAGTAAACGAAAAAAAGAATGAAATGGTTCTGTCCGTAGAGAAGGAAAACGAAGATTTGAAGAAAAAAATCGTTACCACAAGTTAACTCGTGAACAGTGGAATCTTAGTTGAAGAAGGAGCAGACAGCAAACTTGCACTAGAGAAACTTATGGAAATTGAGAATAAACAAATTTCCCAATACATTAAAAAAGAGCAAACACTGTCTAAGTACTAAAAATTGATGGATTTAAACCCTTAACCAAACAAAGACTTAAATGATCTTAAATCGAAGTTTGCGGATCGTTAGATCTTATGGAAACATATTGACTCGTATGCCACTTAGTATGAGGAATGGTACATGGGAGACTTCACTAAACTTGATTGTGAACAAATTGAGAAAGAGATGAAACAATTCGAGGGAACCGCGATAGTTCTAAAGACGCGAATCAGCAACCTCTTAGGAAAAGATCAGACCAAAGATAAAGTTCTGGAATCGCATGCTTAAAATATTCAAAAAATTACAAGAATCATGCCTGTTATCCAGGCGTTAGGAAACAAGGATCTAAGACCCAGACATTGGCAGTTAATCTTCCAAAAGCTAGAAATGAATATAAAGTACGGAGAATCAACTTTCACCCTAAAAGAATTGATGAAACAGGGAGTTGAGCAGAAGATGGACGAGATGGAGGAGATTTCTTCTAAAGCCAGCGGGGAAATGGGCATTGAGAATTAACTTGAGGAAATAAGAAAGAAATGGCAAGAATTGAACTTCGAAATCAAAACTTACAGAGACTATAAAGACAAATTCATTGTGGGATCTGTTGAGGATATTGTAGCTGCCTTGGATGATCATTAGCTTAAGATCCAGACAATGTTAGGAACTAGATTCGTTCAAGCTATTAGAGGTGACGTTGAGTAGTGGGAGGGTAAACTTCTACTAATTTAAGAGACTATTGATGAATGGCTAATGTGTCAGAAATCTTGGATGTACCTCGAAAATATATTTTCCGCTGAAGATATATAAAAACAACTCCCTTAGGAAACTACTAAATTTCAAGCTGTTGATAAGTTTTGGAAGGAGCAAATGGTCAAATCTTTCAAGCGCCCACTAGTTTAGGACTTGTGCAATTCCAAAGATCTAAAAAATAAATTTGAATAGGCAAATTTCCATTTAGATGAGATTCAAAAATGCTTAGAGAATTATTTAGAGACCAAGAGAGCTGCTTTCCCAAGATTTTACTTCTTGAGTAATGATGAACTGTTAGAAATTTTGTCTTAAACCAGAAATCCTCATGCTGTGCAAGGTCACTTAAGAAAATGTTTTGATAATATCGCCTCGATATCATTCACTACTGATGAAGACTCTAAGGAGATCATTGGAATGACCTCAGCAGAGCCTGAATAGTAGCCTGAAAACGTCAAATTCTCTTAATCAGTGATAGCTGAAGGACCTGTTGAGCACTGGCTGTTGAAGATTTAAGAAATGATGATAAAGTCGTTATATGATCAAACTAAGAAGGCTTTATTAGTCTATCCTGATAACATTCTTGAGAGATAGGAGTGGCTATTCTCCTTCCCAGCCCAACCCATACTAGTAGTGGATATAGTGAAGTGGACTGAAGGGTGCACTGACGCCATTTCAAAAGCCAACGATGGAAACATGGATGCCATAACCGAATACTATGAATAACTCAAATCCCTTATAACAGCACAAGTTAACATTGTGAGACAAAACCTCAACATACTTTAAAGAACTCTTATGGGAGCTCTTATAGTCATAGACGTCCATGCAAGAGACGTTACCGCATAAATGGCAGCAAAAAGAATCAATAACCTCAATGACTTTGAATGGAGTAAGCAACTGAGATACTACTGGGCAACTGAAGAAAAGGACGGCGCCGGGGATTGCGTAGTAAAGTAAACTAACTCTTTCTTTCTTTACTCCTATGAATATCTTGGTAATGGTCCTAGGTTAGTCATTACCCCGTTAACTGATAAATGTTATATTACACTCACAAGTGCAAAACATTTGCAATACGGAGGAGCTCCCGCTGGTCCAGCTGGAACAGGTAAAACTGAAACTACTAAAGACTTAGCTAAAGCTTTAGCCGTACAATGTGTCGTTTTCAATTGCTCTGATGGTTTAGATGTTAAAACAATGGGAAGATTCTTTGCTGGATTGGCTCAATGTGGAGCCTGGGCCTGTTTTGATGAGTTTAATAGAATAGATATTGAAGTACTTTCAGTTATTGCTTAATAAGTCTTGAGCATTTAAGCTAATATCAGAGATAAGAAAGATCTCATGATATTCGAGGGAAGAGAAATGCCTCTTGTCGCAAGGTTTGGAGTTTTCATTACAATGAATCCTGGTTATGCAGGCAGAACAGAATTACCAGACAATCTAAAAGCTCTATTCAGACCAGTGGCTATGATGATTCCTGACTATGCCTTAATTGCCGAGATTATATTATTCTCAGAAGGTTTTGGAATGGCATAGATATTAGCCAGAAAAATGACTAAATTATACTCTTTGTCTTCTGAATAATTGAGTAAATAAGACCATTATGATTTCGGTATGAGAGCTGTCAAATCCGTGCTAGTTATGGCAGGTGCATTGAGAAGAAAAGATCCCGAGGTATCTGAAGATGTAGTGTTAATTCGAGCTATGAGAGACTCCAATGTTCCTAAATTTTTATCCCACGACTTACCTCTTTTCTTTGGTATCATTGATGACTTGTTCCCTGGAGTGCCGGTTCCATTCATTGACTATGGTAATGTTAAAAAATCGATTGAGAATTAACTTGAATTAATGCATTATTTAAAACCCGAGAAATTTGTAAATAAAATTATTCAGTTACTTGAAACCGTAATGGTAAGACACGGAGTCATGGTGGTAGGTGTTGCATCAACAGGTAAGACAACTGTTATATCTACGTTAGCAAGAGCTCTTGGATAGTTAAATAAAGAAGGATCTACAGATTTTTGGCATAAGCCAGTGAAGATGGAGAAATTAAACCCAAAATCTGTTACCTTAAATGAGCTCTTCGGTTACACAAACATAACGACTAATGAATGGACAGATGGAATAGCTGCTAAAATAATCAGAGAAAATGTTAAGGAAGTCACTGAAACCAAGAAATGGATAGTCTTCGATGGACCTGTTGACGCCATATGGATTGAGAACATGAACACTGTACTTGATGATAACAGGATGCTCTGCCTAAACAATGGTTAAAGAATTAAACTTCCAGTAACTTTTGAAATGGTCTTTGAAGTCAATGATCTTTCTGCTGCTTCTCCGGCCACCGTATCCCGATGTGGTATGGTCTACATGGAGCCACTGCATCTAGGTTGGGAACCTTAAATTGACACATGGGGTTACTATTTCAAAGAATAAAACAAGGATAAGGAAGAGAAAGTACCAGGCTACATCAATGGTATGCTAGAAAGAATAAAAATTTTCTTCACTGAATACTTCAAGGAGATCCGTGAAAAAGTTAAAGAAGTAATCCCCAGTGTGGACGCCAATCTTATAAAAAGTTGCCTGAATCTCATCAATGTGTGCTGGGAAGAGTGCAAAACTGTTCACAATAATTTTATTGCTCTTTAACCTAATGAAATTGATAATCTCGCCTCCATGGTATTCATATTTGCTTTCATATGGAGTGCAGGTGGTAACCTTTAGGATAACGTGAAGGAAAACTCTAGAGTCCATTTCTCCAATTAAATAAGATCTAAAATCATGAAGATATATCAAGGCTTCCCTTACGAGAATGAGGTGTATGATTATTACCCAAATTACGAGGAAAAATCATTCAAACCATGGACTGAATTAATCAAAGAATTTAAATATAACAAAGAATAACCTTACTTCAATATTCTAGTACCAACAACTGATACAACTAAGTACACCTATTTAATGTAAAAATTGGTCTTAAACGCTAACAACATGCTTTTGATGGGAGAGACAGGTGTGGGAAAAAGTGTCATTGTAAATGACTTCATTATGAGTTTGGATCAAGAAAAATATGTCTTCGTAAGCTTGAACTTCTCAGCTTAGACAGCTCCTAAGAATCTCACAGATTTATTCATGGACAAAGATAAATTCCCGAGAAAAAGAAAAGACTTGATTGGTCCTCCAGCTGGACGTAAAATGATAATTTTTATTGATGATATAAATATGCCGGCAGTTGAATAGTATGGAGCTTAACCAGTTAATGAGCTACTGAGATAGATAATAGACAGTGGAGGATTTTATGATCTCAAAAAACTATTTTTCATCACTATGAAAGATTTGGTATTTGTTTCCGCATGTGCTTCCCCCGGGGGAGGTAGAAATCATGTCAGTCCCAGGTTGTTCAGACACTTTAACATGATATGGGCACCTGATCTTACCTAAAGATCAATGGAGACAATCTTCATTTAGATACTTAAAGGATTCCTAGGAGAGAGCAATAATAAGGGTAATGAAAAATTCGCTCCTTCTATAGTAAAGTCAACTGTTGATATATACAACAAAATAACAAAAGAATTATTGCCAACTCCCAAGAAATCGCATTACACTTTCAACTTAAGAGACATAAGTAAAATCTTTTAAGGAGTATTGATGGTCTAATACGAATACATCAAAGAGAAATCGGATTTAATTGCTTTATGGACACATGAGTGCCTTAGGATATTCTCAGATCGTCTAGTCGATGATGATGATAGGAACTGGTTCTTCTCTTAAATAGGAGAGCACTTAAAAAAGACATTTGAATTCGAATGGCCATAAGAAGAATTTTCCAATTTCCTCTATGGAGACTATGCCAATTCCAATAAAGATTACTGTAAGGTAGAGAATTAAGATGTTCTACCTAATAAATTTAACGATTATATGATGATATATAATTCAGTGGTACCAAAAACTATGAACCTTGTGTTTTTCTATGACGCTATCAAGCATCTATCAAGATTACTCAGAACTCTTAGATAGAATAGAGGAAATTCCTTGTTGATTGGTGTAGGAGGATCAGGACGTCAAAGTTTAACAAGAATGGCTACTCATATTAGAGGTTATACTTGCTTCGGAATAGAAATAATGAAGAATTATAAAGAACCTTAGTGGAAAGATGACTTAAAAAAACTTTTAAAAAGCGCAGGAGCTAAAAATCAGGAAGTAGTCTTCCTGTTCAGTGATACTCAAATCGTGAGAGAATCTTTCCTAGAAGACATAAATAATTTGTTGAACATAGGTGAGGTGCCTAACTTGTGGGTGGTAGAAGACTACGAGGAAATTCTCGGAGATATAAGACATATCGCGAAAGAAAATAAAATAGAGGACACTCGAGAATCTTTATTGAAATTCTTTGTATAGTTAGTGAGAGAAAATTTGCATATTGTGCTTGCATTCTCCCCAGTCGGGGAGAAGCTTAGAAATCGTTGCAGGATGTTCCCCAGTATGGTCAATTGTTGCGCAATTGATTGGTTTGATAAGTGGCCTGACTAAGCACTCTTCAGTGTCGCTAATAAGGAGTACAGACTTCATGATAAATTAGGATTATTGCCATTCGCTGAAAAACTAAGTAATATCTCAGTAAAGATACACAAGGATGTTATAGATAAATCTGAAGTCTTTTATGATGAATTAAAGAGAAGAAATTATGTAACTCCAACAAGTTATCTAGAGCTCTTGAAATTATACATTGATCTGATGAAATACAAACAAGGCATCTTGCCTGCTTAAATTAGCAAATATTCAGTAGGTCTGGAAACTCTAAAAGAAACCAATATAGAGGTAGCCAAACTTCAAAAACAAATTATAGAATTCAAACCAAAACTTGAAGTAATGTCAATTGAAAATGCAAAAATGGTCATTGAGTTGGAAGGGAAAACAAAGATTGCTAACGAAACAGCTGTTATCTGCTAAAAAGAAGCTAATGAGACGCAGATCATTAGAGATGAGGTTAATGAATAGCGATCTTCATGTCAAAAAGATCTAGATGAGGCTATGCCTATATTAAGAAAAGCTTAAGATGCTGTTAAAAAAATCGACAAGAACTCAATCACTGATATGAAATCCATGAAAAACCCACCTGCTCTAGTGCGTTTGGTAATGGAGAGCGCATGTCTCCTGTTCGGGGAGAAGGAAGATTGGGCAACTGCTCAAAAACTCCTTGGGTAGATGAATTTTAGAGAATAACTGCTTGATTTTAACGTCGATTCAGTTGAAAATAAGAGATGGGTTAAATTTAAAAACACATATTTGGTTAATCCTGATTATACAGAAGAAAAGATAAAGACAGTATCAACAGCTTCTTTAGCCATCTTGACATGGGCCAGCGCTTCAGAGAAATTTTATTAAGTTAAAAAGGTTGTAGGACCTAAATAAAAAAAACTAGCAGAAGCAGAAGAAAAATTAAAAGAAGTTGAATCAACACTAGCTAAGAAAGAGGCTGCCTTAAAAGAAGTTTAAGATATGGTTGCCGAGCTTTAAAGGAATCTAGACGGATCAACTCGAAAAGCTTAATAATTAAAGGGTTAATAAGAGGATGCTGAAGTTAAGCTTCGAAGAGCCGAGAAATTACTAGGAGGACTCTCAGGAGAAGCAATTAGATGGAAGGAAAGTGAAATCAAATTAGGTATTGATTTAGTAAATCTAACTGGTAACATCTTGATATCATCTGCTTGCATCTCGTATCTTGGTCCATTCACATATGCATATCGATAGGAACTTGTAGAAGAATGGATAAAAGAATGTAAACTTTAGGAAATTCCTGTTAGTGATGATTACAATATCGGTAAAATCTTATGCGAGGAAGTCCAACTTAGGGAGTGGTAGGAGCATGGGCTTCCAGCTGACAATCTGTCAATAGAAAATGGTATTTTCATCTTTAACTGTAGGCGATGGCCTCTAATCATTGATCCACAGGGATAAGCCAATAGATGGATAAGAAATATCGGTGAAGAGTTCAATATCTCTAAAACAAAGTTGACAGAACCTAATTTCTTGAAAACACTTGAAAATGCTATCAGATTCGGCTAATAAGTATTACTAGAAAATGTCGAGGAAGAATTAGACCCTTCTTTGGAACCAATACTCACTAAGTAAACTACTAAGAAAGGAGCTTAACTCTTTTTAAGACTTGGAGATTAAGATATCCCTTACTCCAATGAATTCCGTTTCTATATGACCACTAAAATGCCTAACCCTCACTATATCCCTGAAATTTGCATTAAAACCACTATTATTAATTTCACCGTTACACCAGCCGGACTTGAAGATTAACTACTAGTTGAAGTCGTCCGATACGAAAGAATCGAACTAGAGGAAAAAAGAATTTCTTTAATTCTTGAAATCTCTCAATGCAAAAGATAATTGTAAGAGTTAGAAGACAGAATTCTCAGACAAATCAATGAAGCTGCTGGCAGAATTCTAGAAGATGAGGAAGTAATCAACACTCTAGATGCCTCAAAAGTAACCTCAGAGACAGTCAACACACGTCTAGAGTAGTCAAAAATTACATCTGCAGAGATCGATTCAACACGAGAACTCTACAGACCAGTCGCCAAAAGAGGAAGTGTTCTTTACTTTGTCATTGCAAATCTCTCCAATATAGACCCTATGTATCAATATTCTTTAGAATTTTTCATTATGATATTTAAAATGAGACTTGAAAAGGCCCCTAATCCAACAGAACTCTAATAACGTCTAGAAGCATTAGTGACGGATATAACATCTTCCTTCTACACAAATATCTGTAGAGGATTATTCGAAAAAGATAAACTTTTATACAGTTTCACTATATCTGTTAATATAAGTTTAGAATCTAAAGAGATCAACCAAAGAGAATGGACCTTCTTCCTAAGAGGTCCGACAGGTGATGTACCACTTACCGAAGAGTAAACTTATCCTGCTTGGTGTAATGAGAAAATCCTCAAAAACATAGTTGGTCTGTCTAAAGAATCTTAGACATTTATGGCCTATCCCGATGTTATAAATGATCCAGAGGAATTAGCGACTTTTTAAAAGATTTTAGAGAGTAAGGATCCATGGACTGAAAAGTTGCCCGCAGTATATGAAGGAAAAATAAATATTTTCCAAAAATTATTGTTCTTAAAACTTTTAAGAGAAGAGAAGCTTGTTCAACTGGTTAGAAATTATGTTGGCCAGTCATTAGGAGAATTATTCACTTTTTCACCTCTTTTTGATCTTAAGGGAACATTTGCTGACTCCACTAGCATAACACCTATCATATTCGTACTATCTCCGGGTGCCGATCCGATTGCATACTTATTCTAACTTGCTAAGGAGAAGGAGTTTGGTGACAGACTTAAGACTCTCTCACTTGGTTAAGGATAAGGAGAGATAGCTCGAGAATTCATCAAATCCGGTAGAAGAAATGGTGATTGGGTCTGTTTATAAAATTGTCATTTAGCTATCAGTTGGATGACTGAATTCGAGCGTATTCAAGAAATGCAAGTAGAAGCTGATACTCATCCCGAATACCGACTCTGGCTAACCTCAATGCCTTCAACTAAATTCCCTGTACCAATATTACAATCCGGCATAAAGCTCACAAATGAACCTCCTAAAGGACTCAAGGCTAACATCTTAGGAACAGTTAGTGAGTTCGATGAAAAAACTTACAATAATAACCAGAAACCAAGAGAATATCAAAGATTATTGTTTTCTTTGGCCTTTTTCCATGCTGCAATTTTAGAAAGAAAAAAGTTTGGGGCTATAGGATGGAATATTCAATACGAATGGATGCTCAGTGACTTCTAAACATCGCAAGCTCAGTTGTACATGTACTTAAATGAATAACCAGATGTACCATATGAAACTCTTAGTTACTTAATTGCTACTGTTAACTATGGTGGAAGAGTTACAGATGATAAAGATGTGTATTGTATTGCCGCTCTGTTAATAAAGTACTTTAATCCTTAAGTAATGAAATCTAAATACGAGTTTGCCCCAGGAGGAATTTATACATCCCCAGAAGATCTAAGTCTGGATGCAGTTAAAGATCTAGTTAGAAAACTACCTGCTGAGGATGATCCAGAAGTGTTCGGACTTCATCCAAACGCTCAAATTACTTATCAAACTAAGATCGTGAAATAACTCCTGGATACCTTAATTTTAAGTTAACCAGGAGCAAGTGGAGCTAAAGGAGGTTTGAAACCAGAAGACATCGTATCATAAATGGCTAACAAATTAATTTAAGAAATGCCTGATAAATTACCCGCGAAGAAATTGGACGAGAATTCAAATTCACTTGATGTATTTAGATATTAAGAAGTAAGCTAATTTAACGTTTTAATTGGTAAAATAAGAAGCTCCCTTAATGATCTAGTTAAGGCTATACAGGGTACCGTGGTTATGAGTATCCAACTAGAGGCTATGTTTGATGCCATCATGTTTAAGAGAGTCCCTGCATTATGGGAAAAAGTGGCATTCCCGTCACTAAAACCCCTTGCATCATGGATTCCCGACCTATAAGCGAGAATAGAATTCATGAGAGAGTGGGTAAATAAAGGCTAGATGGATTCTTATTGGATTTCTGCATTATACTTCCCTTAAGGTTTTATGACAGCTGCATTGTAATCTTATTCGAGAAGAACTCATATAGCTATTGATACTTTGATATTTAGAACACAACTAAGACAGATCATGAGTGACTAAGCTGTATCTCCTGAAAAAGGTAATTTTTTTTTTAAAGTTTTTAGGTGTGA
>Ga0209107_10002363_pt1 | contig 10464 bp, 6 predicted proteins | sample LakErihyJuly2011_2_FD_187460 | JGI IMG/M metagenome (GOLD analysis project Ga0209107, IMG submission 187460) | Freshwater microbial communities from dead zone in Lake Erie, Canada - CCB hypolimnion July 2011 (SPAdes) (version 2) | ecosystem: Environmental > Aquatic > Freshwater > Lentic >... | reverse complement strand
AAAAATAATTTATCATTATATTTAAAAAATTAATATGTATAATAAAATAATTTTTTTTTCATTTATAATATAAATTCAAATAAACCAAGTATTTTTAATTGAATAAATAAAAAAAAAATTAAATTATATAAATTAATAATTTTTTAAATAAAAAATAATTTATTTTTCATATAACTTATTTGTGTTTAATTCGACAATGAAAGAAAAAAATCAAGAATCACAATCTAGAATACTGTCTCAAACAAAATTGAATAATAAAGAAAAAAGTTTAAGAAGAAGACAAACAGTATTACCTGCACAATAAGAATAGGTCACATAAAATACCTGCTAGAAATAATTCAAAACATCGCTTAATAGCATATATTGTGACTACTTAATTATCACTTTGGTGATAATCTACACCCTCCTTATATTTATTTACTTTGCTCTGGATAATAATGAGAATGCAGATGATTAGGATATCCAATTAATCCTACACATAGTATAGATAATTGAAATGTTAATATTGATAGTTTTCGCTTTAGAAATTATACTGAAATCATGGGCTTTCAGATTATAAGATTACTTCAAAGATATCTGGTATATATTGGACGCTATCATTATATTTATATCAATTATTCTGCTGGGTGTCGACCTGAGTGTTGAGGATGAAAATTACAAGGTAAAAAAATATAATAAATATACAGACTATCAGTAAAATATTAAGAGGAATTTTTAGATTTTTAAGATTATTTTTAGTTTTCAGAAAAGTCACTCAATTCAAACAAATTAAATCAAACTTGCTGATCCATCAAACCAAAACTCCTGTAGAAAGATTATTAGAGATTTTTAGAAAATTAAAAGACAATGTTGACGAAAATGAATACATAGTAACATTCGATTGGTCAATCGAAATGATATCAAACAATGAGCTTTACAAACCCATTTTCCAAAAGGAAGATAAGGAAGTAATTTCATACTAATTTATATCCTTAGGCCGCTAAATGGACTTCAAATTTCGAACATAAGGACAGAAAATTTTAAACGACTAAAGTCGTATAAACTTTGATGTCCGTTGAACTACCATTTATAGATGAGAAACACCATGAAAAGATTCCTCTCCCATCATACGTGTAATCCTAATTTTTTGAGAAATCTAACATAGAATTAATAGATTTTGATGTCTTTGGTTTCCACGGCCTCAATAAAGGTAATGAGCTATCATGGCTATTAGTTTATTTATTTCAATACAAAAACGATATTTGTCAAGAGCTACAAATAAATCCTAAGAAACTTTTCGATTTCATTGGTGCTATATCTAGTGGATATTTAGAATAAAATCCTTATCATAATAAAATACACGCTTTTGACGTCACATCAACAGTCAATTTCTTACTTTCATCCTGCAATTTCATTGATATTGGAAAGATTTCTAAATTCGACTTGAGTTACATGTATATTGGAGCAGCATGCCATGATTACGAACACCCTGGTGTAAATAACATGTTTTTAATAAATACTAAATGTACTTAATAATTATAATTACAATAGCTCCCTTAGCCACCCGCTATAACGATAAATCACCTCTTGAAAATCATCACGTGAGTGGATCTTTTGTCCTCATACGGCAGGAGTAATATGAAATACTACAAAACTTTACGAAGTCGGATTATAAATTATGGAGAGAAAGGATGATAGCAATGGTCCTAGCAACAGATATGAGTGTCCATTTTGCTGATCTAGCAAAACTGAAGGGGAGACTAGCCTCAGCTGGTAATTTAAAACATTAAAAAATATAGAATTCGATCCTAAAGTCAAAGATAAAGCCCTTTGCCTGGACTCTATTTTACATGCAAGCGATATAAGTAACCCTTTTAAACCTTTTCAGCTCTACTAACCATGGGCAAAAAGAGTGCTGTAGGAGTTCTGGAACTAAGGGGATTAAGAAAGGGAAAAAGGTCTCGCAATAAGCTACCTTTGTGACAGGTATACGGTGAATACAGCCAAATCTCAATTAGGTTTTATTGATTTCATAGTAAAGCCTTTCTACGAAACAATAGCGAAATTTATGCCCTTAATGCAACCCATGCTTACAATCTTTGAGGAGAACAAAGAGAAATGGAAGGAGGAAATCGATTTCTACGACACCGAGCTGGACGGTTTAAACGCCGCAGAGGAATCCCCTGCAAAATAACATTTATAATGAATTTTTTCGTTTATTATATATTCATTTAACAGATTGTAATATTTCTCCCTTCGTAAACGCCGTCTTCAATTTCTCATGTTTTTTTATTATCTCTATTGGAATCATATTAAGCATGCCTTTTGTCTTCCAAATCTTTACGCTCAAAGATTTTCTATTAAGTTGGGGTCAGGGGTGGGGTGATGTAGTTATATACATGAAAGGTAGCCAAACAACCCAGATTGATAGAAAAACCAATATTATGAAAATTGAAAATTTAATTTCTTCTATCTCTTTGAAAGAAAGAATATAATCGTTCATGTTTTTGAAAAAAAGATCGTTGAGACCTTGTATGGAAGGGACTATGAAGTAGCAGAATTCGTCTAAATTTGTGTAGCTTTTGTCTTTGAGGACTTATTGTTTGTCCTCCAGGGTCTTGTTGGTATTTTAGAATCTGCTAAGTATATCACGGGTGCTTTCTACTAATGAGACAACTGATGTTCTCAGACCCTTTTCTAAAAGACCAGCTGATATCTTTTGGCAGTCCAAATCCTATAAATTTTCTTTTTTTTTAATTAAATTTTTTACAATAAAAGTTCGAATTATCACATATACTCTCATAGTTAAGTTAAGAGAATATCTATTGATATTTGGCGAAGGCGGACGGCAGGCCTTACTGAAAACTGTTGTAAATCTATCCCTCATTGTCGTATATTTTTTACGTGATTTAATCTCGGATATGTATATCTTCGTAGTACAATTACTACCCAGTAACAATCTCTTCCAATGTGAAAAGAACATTATATTTCAGCAAAGAAGGTCTCGTCAAGATATATTTGTAGTGATTAAAGCATAAACTAAAAGATTTAATACATAAAAATACTCAATATTTTACAAAAAAACAAGGGAAAGTAAGTAATTGAGTACGAAAAATCCAATGAACTTGATGGTGTTAAGCGCGAAGCCTGGGAGCAAAAACGCCTTGGAGTTAAATTTTTAATTCAAGAGTCTGTCAGATCTCTGATCCAGGTAATCCTCCTGCTCATCGTCGCGCTGTTTCTTAAGGTTTTCAAGAGAGACTAGTTTATTGACCGGCCCTTCAATCGATACGTTGCCCCCTATCTACTTAATAAGAGAGCTTAAATACCTGTTCATTTTCGTTATTTATTTCTAAGTTTTCTTCGTTATCATGGTTATTCTTAGCCATTTTCCCATCATCAGAGTAAGTTTGTTTTTATTCTACAATGTATTTATCCATGAACATCTGACATTTCATAGCTAAGTTCTTGATCTCATCATCAGGGATTATACCGAATAAAGAAAGCACTTAATTATTTGTCCTTTTTAGATATATTAGGGGGGGTGATAACCCAAAGACTGCCCTTTCAGGGCAGTCTTTGGACGTTCTTATATGAGACTTACTTATAAACTCGTAGGATAATAGGTATTAGTATAATTTAGGAAATCACGTAAAAAATAATTCCTAATATCATGATTAGTTCATATTTCTGTTAATGTTCATGTATCCTTTTGTGATAAAACCTGAATAAATTCTCCGCGATTTATTCAGACCCCTAACGGATCACAAACAGTCCGTTCTCTCGAAGATAATAAAAAAAATTCAGGGTGCTTTAGCGTTAGCTGGTTAAGTCTGATGAGTTGACAACGAACCATGACAAACTAGAGTTCTACAAGTAATTAGCAGCATTTACATACGAGAACAAAGCATCAAAAAACTTGTACCTATAGGTCTGGATATTTCCATTACTCATGAACGTTACATTGTAGTCGTCATTTTCCAACTAATTTTGTACAATTATTTGAGATTTGATGACCTCAAATTAATTAGATTCAAGCTTTTTCAAGAGAGTTAGCAGATGCAGCTATAATGTAGAAGCACTATCCAGCACTGTCTATTATGAATAATTGTTGGTAAGGGTCCATATCTTTCTTGATTTGTAGTTGATATCTGCCATTAAAGTGTGTCTCATATAGCTGTTGGACATTCCTAGCACTCCGTTCTAAACGTCGACTATATTCAACCTTGAATAAATGAGTTAGATGATAGCAAGTGTTATGAAGACAAGTAATGAGGTAAAAATAGTTTGTTGCAAATTAATTATTGTTTGTGGCACTGCTTTCTCGTTGATTAGGATTTTGAATTCTTTAAAGTAGCGCTGATCATCAAATACCAACTAGGCGGCTGACACCACACTTCCGTCCAAGTCCTCGTGGTTTTCTTCAAGAAGAAGTTGCTGATGCTACTGCTCAATCCTGCTCTGAAGTTCTAATTTCTTGTCTTCTAATAGTTGTTCCTGTCTCATTTCCTCTTGCAGTTTCTAAATTTTCATCAACCGTCTATTTTATTTGTTTTTGTATTAACTAAGAACCTCTTCTTGTTTTTCAAATTCATTGAACTTTATTACATTAATTGTATTATTAAAAAATTCCTTTTAATCTTGTTCTTCGATCAAGTAAATTCGGATTTTAGATTTTCGAAATTTCTCCTTTTGGGCTGTTAAGCCTATAGCACCTTGTATTGTACTAGGCTCTTTTTTTGCAGTGTCTGTATCATGGAACAGTGAATCCTCATCTTGTTCACTTTCGTTTTAATTCAATAGCATTTTATTTTTAAGAAAAACTGTGTCAATCTCACTATGTATTCCTTAAATACGTTATGATTTAAGTTCTTCATTAGTCTTGCTATTCGTAAGATTATTGATGATTGAATTTATATTAAAATCTCCTGAATTTTAGGGATTACCGTATACGAACGAGTGAGATATCCCAAAGTACTGTTAGCAGTTCTATGATATCCCTAATATTTATTCCGTAAATATGTTATAGATTATATAATAATTTTATTAGTCAACCATGGTTGAAAATTTATCGCTCACATCTTGCAGGAAACCGACCATATTTATACCGTTGTCTAGATTCGGCATAATTTTTATAAAAAGGGAACAAGGAACAATATAGCCTTATTTATTTTAACAAAACACGACTCTTCCCATTTCATTTATCACCTTTTCCTTTGAGGTAGTAAGATAATTTTTCTGTTAAATGAGGTTAGGGTTGGGCTTGGGGTTGGGGCTGCGAAAAATTTATTACTATATATTGATCGTGCACATCAGCCATGTAGTTAGGCATGATTTTGGAGATATTAAAATCAGTAAGTTCGCTGTAATGATACCCCAATATTCTTTGAATCTGTTTATTGCAACTCAATACTATCCCGACACTGTTAAAATTACCACTGCACGAAATAATACAAGCATCAGAGTTCTCGCTATATTTCTATCTTTCCTTGTCAACAAACTGTTTGTTGACGTCGGTAGATTTATTGATAAACTTTATCTTATTGAAAATCTATTGAGTATCCGCGTCATCATTGACAACATCAGTTAAAAAAATAGCGTATAACTGGAGACAATATATATTATTCTCATTTAATTATAATAATTATTTATATAGATCCCTGACTTATTCCAAACATTGCGTGATATCACTCCCTGACTTCCCTAATTTTACAATTACCGGGTTCTCTTCTAGTAATTCGCTCCAGAATTCTATGTAAAAATTTACGGATTCCTCAATTTTTTTTAAAAAAATAACCAATTTTTTCTGGAAATACACAACTACATTTACATCTATACCTTTATTTTGGATGAATTTAGCATCGTTTTCCCTCATCTCCTATTATATAAGAATTTTATATCTGTAGATAGAGAATTCCTCCTAGATGTTAGGTTTACACTCCTCGGCCTTCGTAAGTTCATAAAAAGCTTTGAACTTATTTTTCAATTTATCATGCTGGACGTAAGCTAAAAGCAAGTGCAATCGAGCAGATTTAGGAAATTATAAAAAGTATTTGCATAAAAGATCGCTCAAGAATATGTACCATTTTCTTGTGGCTGTACTAAAATCTTCATCTTTTACAGGGTTCTCACTGACCAAGCGTGAGCAAGAACATGACTCTTGGTAACATTACTTACTATGGTACTTTAAAATTCCTTCCAGGTATATCCTACTAAGGGAGTCATCATAATTAACAATACATCGTATTATTATATTCAGATATATCTCCAGGTCTTAATCATTCTAAAAGGTGGTTTTCGTTATGAATCTTTGATTTCGCTTATCAATTATCATTATCATCACTATACTTGTTAAGGGAATTCCTATGAAAGCGTAAAAAATTCCAATATTATCAGTAGGCTCCGTTCGCACAAAAGCAGTTATAGCACTAAATAGTGTGATCCAAAAAAGAAGGGTCTCACAGAATATTTAAAGCTTATAAATTGAATAATTGTACGATTCCGCGGTTCTATAACGAGATACCAGAATAAAAAAATGGTAAAGTGTTAGTATAAGGATATATGGCTGCACTAGTTTGCCTTTAAAATCTAGAGTCACATACAATGGTAAAATAAATTTAAGTAATAGCTTTAATTAAGGCTGGTAGTTCTAAGGTCCTGCGAAAGGAATCTCTCCGTTAGGATTTAGATCAATAAATAATACTGTAAAAAATAGTGTCAGGATAACAAGGAAAATTATCCCAAGTATAGCGCATATAAAATGAATATAGTACAGTCTTTGGTAGCAGATAATATTCCTATGAATTCCACTCTCACTATCACAATAGATAAAGGCAATAAAAATGTTGTAAAAAGGGAGTGCGAAAATAGTGTTCAGGAGGAGGCCATAAGTCAAAAGTAATTTAATTCCATAAGTTAAGAAATTTGAAGCCTTGACAGTGAGGTTAGTCACTTTCCCAATCTATATTATATATAAAAATGCTTACAATAAGAATTAAAAGGGTCAGTACTAGTGTTTAGGCTACAAACGATAGGTATAGCATGAGTTCTATTATAGTGACGTCCCCTATGTTTAATATTGAGTTCACCTACAGGTATTAAATAATCAGTCTACATATATAACACAAATAATAACCTTATGTATTCTATAATTAAGCTTGTTGACAAGAAGGTTAAGACTGGGTGGAGTGAATAGTAAAGCAATTGTAATGTTTCCACGACTAAGAGAAGTTTGTACAAGAATGGGGAACACACCTGTGCTTGAATTAGTTCATGCATGACAGTGAAAGAGTACAATTTTAGTTTGTACTCTAGTCTCTAAAGAAAGGTCTGTGTATTTGTTTCAATTTCAATCATTTTTTATTTAAAATTTATATAAACAAAAATTAATATTATCAATTACTTTTTTTGAAAATGTAGACAAGATGATTTATAACTGTTTCAGCTGTTGTTGCATAGCTACTGAAAGGGATTATCTGGATCACAGCAGTGTAATCAGGCCTCACACAGATCTTGATCATGTAGTCGATCGTAAATTTGTCTAGTTCGAATAACCCCCCGAGTTTGTAGTACTTAATTTTCGCTGAGTCCTATTTGTTAAATTCTTCTAAACTAGTCAACTCCATGATCTTAGGGAAATAGCGCAGTAAGTAACTGGGGTCCCTAATGAGGTTAGGATTAATTTTAAAAATTTCCGATTTAAGAATATTGTCTTGTTTAAGTTTCCAATGACTTTTGAACACCTTCAAGTCAGTTTCTTTGAAATTCATGAATCTCGTAATGAGGTTAGGAAGGAAGAAGATTCCGTCGTAGTGTTTATTGTCTATCTGAAACTTTACTTCCGCGTTAACTAGATCGTAGGGCTAACGTGTGTAAGAGAAGATAAGCTCCTATTTTAATTGATTTTTTGACCTGATTGTGGTTTAATCCTATGGGGCTACCCATATGGAGCAAGTCTGGTCTCCTTGGTAATCAAGCTCTAGATTAGTGATTTCATGAACTGTTTTGTTGCCAACAAAAAAATGAAGATTTAATTTATTTTTATTTGAAAGAATGTCGTAGACAGACTCACTTTTCACACCTATTTAGATCTCTGGAGTTTCGTACAGGATACATTTTGCCTTGATGTTTGACAGCTTGAACCTTCGTATTTCTCTCTGAGTGAGACCACACGTCTCAATGGGAGCAAATATTTAGGGATTGAAATGGACTTCTCGACCTTTATATGTCTTTTTCTGTAAGATATCCTGGAAACGTATAGGAAAATCTCTGTGCCCAACTGTACTTGTGCCTAAAAATTATAAAGAAATGAATTACTTATATCTGAAAAATCATCTGGGAATCCTTCCTAATTTTAGAAGTTGTTGCGATTTGTTTTTGTGTGTGATTTCTATTATTGCTATCTAATAGCAATTGACTTTTTGTGATCTTCAATTTCTTTGTCTACTGGTCCTCCAAGGTTAGTTTTTTTATTACCCTATTTGTCAAAAAGTTAATTGAAAGAAGATTTATCTTCGAGTTGGCTTAAATGTGCTTTATTTTCCTTTAAAATAAAATTTATAAATTACATTTTTTTTGAAACTTTAATCGCCTCCGTCAAAAGTATTAATATTGTCTTGTCTTACATAAGTTTTAAGGTTGTTGTTCTAATCTGCTGCTGGCTGAAATTAATTTCCGTATTAAAAGGGGTCGTGTTCAGTCTTCGTCACCTTCTTGGAGTCGTTGTAATTTTATTTCTAAACTCCTGACTGAAATTAATTTCCATATTAAAATGGATCGTCATTCTTGAAATCCCAGTCATTAGCTTTAGGTCCAGTACTTACTCTTGAAGCTATTTCTTTAGGTTAAGAAGTCACTCTTGAAGCCACTTTTTTAGGTTAACCAGTTATTAAATGTTAGTTATTTTAAACTACTATCTTCAGAGTCTCAAGACTTGGATTATTTGTAACTAGTGAAAAGACTTGATAAGCCTCCATATAAGCTTCAATAAATTCATTTAGATCTTTGATTTTTTTTTATAAGATGGCTGGTAGTCGACCTGAAACATCGATTTCTATAAGAGTTTAATAGTTCTTTTATATTTCAACCAAATAATCGGAGGTAAATTCCTTGAATTCTTGGGCCTACGTAGTTTGCTCGATTATAGATATAATCATACTGCATACCTCAATCATGTGATTTATTAAATCGGTGTCTTTTTTGAGCATTTGTGAGGATTAATACTTCTATTCTTCTTGATTATTCTAGTTGTTCTAGGGTTTGGGTTTTTTGAGACCAGTTATTAGATAAGTATTTGCGTTAATAGTATTTTAGAATTACAATAAATTTTTGTCATTATTTGGTTATTTATTAAAAATTTAGAAGGCATCCGAGTATGTGTTGAAAAACTCTTGGAGTTCATTCACTTTTTATTTCTATTATTGATTCAAAGTATTCTTTTATTACTGTAATTATAAGACCTAGGTCTGGGCATTTACAACCTCGATTTAAAAATCATTTAAAACTAAAAAATATAAAAAAATGTAATTACTTTCTTTGCAATCTTTTGAATTTTTTTGACTTAATTATATTTCTATTAGATTCTGAGCTAATTCGTATAACCCTGTTATCTATTCAGCATAAGGATTGTTCAAAGTCTTAGGGGCTTGCTATGAGGATTGGGAGTTTAAGGGAAGGGCCATTTTTTTATCAGGGAATTTAACTCTAGATAAATTATCATATAATTCTTTAAATTTAGTTTATTTCCCTTATGCATCCTCAGGCCAAGTAGAGGCCCAAAATTTAATCGAGAATAAAAGGTTGTTCATAAAATACGGTCCGATCTTGGAAGGATCACTCTTAAAAATTGACTTAGTTTGATCCATTTTAGCGTATTTTTCCAATATCTCTAGAAGTTTTTAATTTTTTAGAACATGGACTAGGAAAGTGTTAACCTTAGCCTCTATACTGTCAGATAAAAGCCTAAGTGTACAATATTTTTGCATAGCGGAATATTAGTCTTGACCTAAAATTTTTTCAATGAAAGGAACTAATTGTTTAATGTATTCACTTAAATTATTTTAATTATTATTACATGTTTTTTGGTTTATTTTTACCGTCGGAATCCTTGTAAGTTTATTTTATATTATCTAGCACGTTATCTATACTAGCTTGATAATCTTCATGGCTATTTATTAATACCTGGAAATTATCCTCGTAATTTTCTTTTGACATATTCGTTAAATTATTTAATATTATTTAAATTATTTAAAAAATTTTATTTTTAAAAAAGTTTAATTATATATTTATTTTTTTATATTTATATTGATAAATAAATAATAAATTGATTTAATTTATTATATTTTTTATATTTAAAGACTAATATATTATTAACGAATATTAAAATATTTGTATACATAAATTTTTTTTTTAAATATTTTTAAAATTTTAATTGATATAATATATTTTCAGCATTAAGAAAATGCTTTGTCAAAAATGTGCAATGCA
>Ga0209107_10002362_pt1 | contig 10468 bp, 9 predicted proteins | sample LakErihyJuly2011_2_FD_187460 | JGI IMG/M metagenome (GOLD analysis project Ga0209107, IMG submission 187460) | Freshwater microbial communities from dead zone in Lake Erie, Canada - CCB hypolimnion July 2011 (SPAdes) (version 2) | ecosystem: Environmental > Aquatic > Freshwater > Lentic >... | reverse complement strand
CGATTTCCTGGACAATGAACGGTTTTTTGCCGTCAAGCCGTGGACGGCCCGCCGACGCGCGTCTTACACCCGTCTGCGCTGCCATTTGCACTCGGGCACCCAGACCTATACGGTTGATGCGGCGAAACCACCTGCCAGCAAGTGCTTGAGTTGACATGCCGCCTTGAAGATATTTGGTAAATACCCGAAATATATGCCTTGGATCTATTTGCCTGTCTTCAGAAATGGCTTTTATCACCGGCCAGCGGATTTTTGCGATTAATGCGTCCTCATCCAAGTCGATCAGTGGTTGAATTAATTCAGTGTTCTTTTGTCTTATCCCCTTCTGGTTATCCGTTAGGTGATCATCCCGAGTTCGCATGATCTGAAGCGGTTCGATGTCTGTGAGCAGCCAACCTCCAGTGAGTACAAGGTTTTTTGCTTGCTCTAAAATCCAGAAGATTTCCCTCGCTCGCGGGTCTTCCGTCGAGATAACCACGACCTGGTTCGTCATCACAGCGAGAACACGAAGATAAAGACGTTTCGGAAGTCTAATGCACTGCTTGTTCGGACCTCGATATGCCGCCCTTATTTTATCGTGGATTTTCTGAACAGCCTCCGGGCGCTGTTCACGGTAAACTTGCCCTGCAATAAACGGATTTACCTCTAAGCGATCATTTTTACTGAGTGGCGTTGTAGCGCTCATGATCATGAGACGACGAGCGAAGGAGCCGCGTTGGGTAAAAACGCGGTTCTCAGGTTCAGGGGTATGACTCTCGTAGCCGTGAGGTGGTAGGTGACCGCGAGGGCCGTTCCGCGCGCTAATCCTAGTGTTCTATCGCACTGCGAGCACACATTTCGTAACGCGTCTTTTGTAACAAGGTGCGAAATTATCCATTTTCCGACCAGGTCGATGACGCGTCGATCGCAGGGGAGCCGATCAGGATCATAGAACTCCATTATGAGTTCAACGTTGTCGATCAACTGCCGCGGCAATTTGGTATCTAAAATAAAGGACAATATGATTTTACGGGATCTCCAGTATGCGAATTCGATAGCGAATTTCTCGAGAACTCGCGGAGTGATGTCTTGTTCGCGTTTAAGCGAGAATGCCTGCCGCTCCAACCGTCCACCCGCCCGCTCAAAGGTCACGACAAAATCGGAGGACATAATTACGTCCTCTCCTCGATGCGCTGGGTGCTTCAGTCCGAGCGCTCGGGCAATCTCTTGCGTGATGGAAGGCTCAAGGGCAACTTGTTCCGAAATATTGACGACGCCAGAATCAGGTGCGTGGAACATCAACAAACCGTGGTATTCCAGTGCCGAAACCGGGTGAACTATGCGGTGAACGATCCAAGAATCGAACATCGTCCTAAACCCGATTGAAGAGAAGTCCACCACGGTGAACAGCGGCTTATATTTCTTCGGGGGGTCATCGAGGCGGCATTTACCTTTCGCCACTACGCATTTGTCGTAGTCGCGAGCTAGAAACAGAGGATGGAAACGGCCACTCATGGGATTGAAGGGAAGCACATGGCAATGCTCCGCCCCCGATGGTAAATATTCATGGGACACTAAGCAGGCTCCTGCTTTATTCGCTGATGGATAGGGATAACCCTGGGGCCGAGTTCTTTCCCCACACACTAAAGACATGGGGGGCGCGCAATAAACTTGACTGCGCATTAGAGCCAGCTCACGGTCCAACCGTCGGAAGTAAAACTCCGATAGGTAGACTTTGAGCCGTCACGCTGTGGTGTCGTAAGACACCTTAGATTTTGGTGAAAAGGTCTGTTTTAGGCCGGTGGAGTTGTTTTTCTAGGACGTGCTCCACCGGCCATTATTTTTTTATTAAGCGGCTATTAGGTTGTAAACTTTTGGTCCACCTTCCTCAGATTCGGAAATTATCGAGATCATCTTTTCCGTAACTCGAAGGTAGGATATCTCGTTGCTGTAACGCTTACTGGTTATCTGAGGCGCAATTCCTGGGTAACGCGCCTTAATATAAATTTCGATATCGTCTCGAGTGAAAGGCTTCGTTTGCGAGCGGATTGCTTCTTTAACCAAATCCCGAACGGAGAAATTCGTACCTTCGGTTTCTGGCCCCTGCCCCGTCTGGCTTTTTTTTTCCGACCCAGTTTGAAGATTTTTAGGCGGTCGCCCTCTGCGGCGGGGAGAAGGCTCAGCGGCAGATTTCGATTCTTGGGAATTGTTTGATTGAGGGGTGTTGGTTTGGTTTGACGTGGGATTGAAGCGGTGAGGCGCCCCACCTTGTTTCTGGCTTAAAGCATCCTGCGTTTCTATCTCTGGGCCAAGTAGTTGGCTGATTGCCTCGTTGCAACGCTTCACGAAGCTATCGCGTTCTTCCTCAATATTTCGAATAATTGATGCCACACGGGGGGTCATTTAAGGAAATATATGCCCCCATGTTTCCCTGACAAGATAAATTACCCGGAATTTCAGGAAAATCTCCGAATTAAATCCCCTATTCTTTCCTAAAAAGGGCGCCCGGTTCATTAACCCTTCTAACCTCGCTTACTCAAATAGTCGCTGGATGGGTACTTGAAGTGCTTCCGCTAATGCGATAATTTCAGAATCTCGCACAAGCCGCTCTCGATTTTCGATCCGCGCCAATGCCGACCGATCGATTTGTAACCCGCACTTCTGCAGCTTTGCGACTAATGCCTCTTGGGTTATCACCACTCCAGATTGATTCCGGAGTTTTCGGATCATCGGCCCGATCTCGTTCTTTGGGTTTCGTTTAGTCACGACGCTAATGTGTGATATTCACACATTGACATTACCGTAATAAGGGAGCGGCATCGTGTGTTTTTCACACATTATGGATCGCGATGAATATCCCCCGGCGGGCCGTTTGGGCCCGCCCCACCCCACCGGAAAGGCTGCAAAAAGGCTTCGTTCCCACATTGCGGCCAACGAGGTCATCATTTTTGAAGAGGCCATGGCTGATAAGGAGTATCCTTACATCACCTGTTCGATTTGGGGCGTTATCCCCACCAACGAACTGTTTGTCCGCCTTACGAATGGTGACATATCTTTCGTGGCTAGCACCTATTCTCCCGTCGAAGTGCCGTTGATGGCGAGTCGCGTGAGAGGCATGAATGCGGCGGACGCTGATGCCGCCGGCGCTCTCGCAGATCGCATTTGGGCGCAACACAGAAATGAGCTCATTAAGGCGGGGAGCCGCACCGGGCGTGGTGATACGAGATAACATTGAACGGTCGTTTGGAGCTAGGTGATAGCCGATAATTGGTGTGCAGCGACTAACGCAACTAATGCGGAAGCCTTAGCTGCTTCCGCATTAGTTGCGTTGTGAGGGAGATACCGGTTATTTGAATCTCGAAGACGCACCTCTTTAACGAAGGCGTCGCTTTGATTATCCGGGTGATGTTTTAATTGTCACAGGTGACGTTTGTATTTTCCCCGGTGACGCTTTGAATTATCCGCCAACACCCCACGCTACGGCTTAGACTTCGATCTGAGGGCGGTTCGACTCGGGCCAGTCGATGTGGAAGAACTTGCCACGGGGCTTATCGGTACGCTCGTAGGTGTGCGCGCCGAAGTAGTCGCGCTGAGCCTGTAGCAAGTTGGCCGGGAGACGGGCCGAACGGTAAGCGTCGTAGTAGCTCAGAGCCGAAGCGAAGGTCGGCACGCTGATGCCATTTTCCACCGCAAGGCTGATCACTTTGCGCCAGTTGTCCTGGGCCTTCTGGATCGTCTTGTTGAAGTAGGCATCGAGGAGCAAATTCGCCAGCTTCGGATCGCGGGCGTAAGCCTCGGTGATCTTTTGCAGGAATGCCGCACGGATGATGCAACCACCGCGGAAGATCTGGGCGATCTGGCCGAAGTTGAGTTTCCAATTGTACTCGGTCTGAGCGGCACGCATGAGCTGGAAGCCTTGGGCGTAGGAGCAGATTTTCGAGCAATAGAGGGCGTCGTGGATCGCGGCGATGAGGGCCTTCTTTTTAGCAGGGGCGACCTTTTTGATCTTCGGGCCTTTGAGGACCTTGGAGGCGGCGACGCGCTCTTCCTTCACTGCGGAAATGCAGCGGGCAAACACGGACTCAGCGACGGTCGGGGCCGGTACGCCCATATCGAGAGCGTTAACTGAAGTCCACTTTCCGGTGCCCTTTTGGCCAGCGGTATCGAGGACGATGTCGACGAAGGGCTTCTTGGTGATCGGGTCCTTCTGCTTGAGGATATCAGCGGTGATTTCGACGAGGAAGCTGTCGAGGGCACCCTTATTCCATTGGGTGAAGATTTCGCCCATCTCAGCTGGCTTGAGGCCGAGCAGACCCTGCATAAGGGAGTAGGCCTCGCAGATCATCTGCATATCGCCATATTCGATACCGTTGTGAACCATCTTAACGTAGTGGCCCGCGCCGTTTTCGCCGATGTAAACCGTGCAAGGCACCCCACCCTTGACGGGCTTGCCTGGCTTGGCGCCCATGATGGGCTTGCCGGTCTTCTTATCGACCTTGGCCGCGATGGCCTTCCAGATCGGCTCGAGCTCCTTGAAGGCGGCCTTGTCGCCACCGGGCATAAGGGACGGACCAAAACGCGCCCCTTCTTCACCACCGGAAACACCGGAGCCGATGAAGCGCAGGCCCTTGTCCTTTAGTGCCTTCTCGCGACGAATGGTGTCGGTCCAAAGGGCGTTGCCGCCATCGATAATGATATCGTTGGGGGCGAGCAAGGGGATGAGGCCGTCGATCACCGCGTCCGTGGCCTTGCCAGCCTGCACGAGGATGACGATCTTGCGGGGAAGCCCGATCGACTGGACGAATTCCTCGAGGGTCTTGGAGCCTATAACTCCACCGGGGGTGTTGGGATTTTCGGCGACGAACTTGTCGGTCTTTTCGACCGTACGGTTATAAACCGAGATCTGGAAACCGTGGTCGGCGATGTTGAGGGCGAGGTTTTGACCCATTACGGCGAGGCCGATGAGTCCAATGTCGGAGTGCGATTTGGGCATGGTGAAAGTGCGAAAACGTGAAGCTTGAACGGACAAAGACCAACTCCAATTCACCGGAGTTACATTCATTTTAATGATTACCTCTGTTCATAATCGTAGCCCCAACGGCAAATCGGCGGGGGGGCTAACAAGGCTGGCTAACAAGGCTGCTGCTCGGCTTGATGCAGACTTAAACCAGCAGGTATTTGAAATTGGGCTCGTCCGAACGAAACGACTCCTTTGTTAACGCCAGGGGACTCCGAACATAGCGGGATCGCGGAGCGATTTCGACTAGGTGGGAGAGGCTCAGTGGCCGAGCAGCCGGTCCTGCTTTTTAACGTTTTTAGTGGAGTCGTAGCCGGACGGGAAAAACGGGGCTATTTTATCGATCATAGGACTAAGGAACGCGGGTTCATTACGGTTATAAATCCAACTAAAGCCCACCACGGACATCACTACGCAGACGAGGATGCAGAGGAGGATTTTATTCATCCGCGCGACCGCTCGAAGTACCATGAGCGCAACGATAAATAAAAGGATGCCGAGACCGATGGTCAGCCAGACCTTCGTGGGGACGTTTTGGACTTTCTCTAGTGTGGTAACGGCGAAAAATAGCATGCTGAGAAATCTAAGCTGAGCCGGTGTGGAGACCAGCCGAAAGAGGCTCTTGGTTTAGCGCAGGCTTCACCTCCAGCGTTGCCAGTGCAACTCGGCCGTCCACATGCTCGCGGCTATTATGGAAGAAACGCCGTTGCCCGCCGTGCGTCCGCAGCAAAAAAAACCCAGCTTCTCGATTAGCGCTGGGCTGCACACCTATTTGCGTCGCTATCGCCGCGAGCGAGAACTCCCGGTCACCTATGACCGTCTGCGCCGTTTCGTCGATTCCGTCCCACTCACGGACGCCAAGGGCAAATCCACCCTTTGGGAGAGCGTTTTCTACGACCGCTTCGAAATGGAATCGCTGCACGAAGACCTCAAGCGGATGTACGCACTGATCCGCGTTGCGGGCGACCTCACCGTGATGAAACACCTCTATGTCGACCGCATCGACTTCTGCTCCTACGGCAACTCCATGCCCTTTCGTATCCGGGTGGTGAACTCCTTTAACGACAACCCGGACTATTTCTACATCAAGCGAGGCGATGCTTCGCGCATCTACGGCCTTGAGCTCGAGCATCTGCTCTCGCCGAACCGGCTCAATTATCTCAACTACGGCGATACCCTCGTCGAGGAGCATATCGCGGGCATTCCTGGCAACGACTTCATCGACCGTTGGCTGGGTAGTCCAGAAATCAGCCCCATCCGATTAGCCAAGGAACTGGTTAAATTTAACGAGCGCTCCTTTGTGCGTCTGCTCGGCGATATGCGCAGCTACAACTTCGTGGTGGTGCTCACCCCCGATTTTGAAGGCGCGCAGGTGCGTATCCGCGCGATGGACTTCGATCAACAAAGCTACGAGGGCCGCATGAACCTGTACCGCCCGCAGTTTTTTAAGGGCAACCAGCCCCTGGCGCTGTTTTGCGTCAAACACCTCCGCTTGGAGACTGCCGAGCAATACCAGCGCGAGGAGCAAGTGATCATCCTCCAACGCGCGGCGATCATCGAGGATAGGCTTGAGCGACTGCTCACCGCCATGGCTGCCGACCCTTTGGCCCCGCGCGACAACGTCTACCAATTGCGTACGGCGCTGGCCGAACACTACGGTCGCGAGTCCTACCTCAAATGCGAATCCATGGGGGATCTCATTCGCGAAAACCTGGAGTCGATTCGTCTTAACGTGGAAACACTCCTGCCGGGCCGCCCGCAACAGCTCGACGGCGACGCCGAGAAGTGATCCCGCCCACCTGCCCTTCCCCCAAACACAAAACCCTTGCGGAAAGTGTCACCCAATAGGTGACACTTCTCTGCTGTCCTAAGGCAGCGACGCCGAGACTTGCCCCGCCCACCTGCCCTCCCCAAACCATTTATCCCTACAGGAAAGTGTCACCCAATAGGTGACACTTTACCGCAGGTCACGGCGGCCTACGCGTAAGGTTGACCCTCGGCGCGCACTGCCGTTTAACCCCGCTATGGTTCAGAGCCTCACCGTTAACCTCGGCACCCGCAGCTACCCGATTCACTTCGGCGCAGATGTTGCTTCCGCCGTGCGCACGCAGATCGACGCGTTGGTCGCCGCTGGGCGCAAGGTCGTCGTCGTCACCGACCGCAACCTCGCCCGCAGTCAGGCCGACGCGTTGCAAGCCATGTTCGGCGGGCAACCCACGCTCGTGCTAGAACCCGGCGAGGAGACCAAGTCGCTCGCCCAACTCGGGCGGGTGCTCGATTTTTTAGCCGAACACCGGGTGGACCGCGGCGGTGCACTCTTTGCAGCAGGGGGTGGCGTGATTGGCGACTTGGCCGGCTTCGCCGCCGCATCCTTTCTGCGTGGCATCGCGTTTTACCAAGTGTCCACCACCTTGCTCTCGATGGTGGACAGTTCGGTCGGCGGTAAAACGGGCATCAATTTGAAGGCAGGCAAAAACTTGGTCGGGGCCTTCCACCAACCGCACGGGGTGTTCATCGGCACGGGCTTACTGGGCACGCTGCCGCCGCGCGAATTCGCCGCCGGCATGGCCGAGGTCATTAAAACCGGCCTATTGGGCGACGCCTCGTTGTTTGCCCAGCTCGAAGCCAAGCCCCTGACCGTCGCCAGCTCCGAACTCGGCGAAGTCGTCCGCCGCTGCTGCGCACTCAAGGCCAGCGTCGTCGAGGCCGATGAATTTGAGACCGCCAAGGACGGCGGCCGAGCCCTGCTCAATCTCGGCCACACCTTCGGCCACGCGATCGAGCAAGTGACCGGCTATGGTAACTATCTCCACGGCGAAGCGGTAGCCATCGGGCTGGCAGCGGCCGCACGGTTGTCACATAAACTCGGTTACATCGACGCCGCCGAGGTTGCTCGCATCGAAGCCGTGCTCGTTGCCCATGCGTTACCCGTACGGCTGCGCTCGCCCCTGTCAATCGAACCGCTGCTGGCTGCCATGGCCCGTGATAAAAAAGTCCGCGCCGGCGCTCTTCGTTTTGTGGTCATTAAAGCCATCGGCGTGGCCGCTACCCAAGGCGACATCGATCCGGCCTTGGCCCAAGCCAGCTTCCGCGAAGTTGGTGCCGCTTAAGTGTTTTGCGCCGCCCTCCCCACTCCACACGAGCCTCCTGACCATGTCCGCCATCGACGAGGGAATTGTCCGCGAATACTTTGAGCAAAACGGTTTTTTGGTGCGCCAAGTTCGCACGTACCAGGTGTCGGCGCGCAAGAAAACCGGCGACGAGGAGATCGACCTGCTCGTCTACAACCCCGCTTGGCAACGCGGCTCGCGCAAGCCGGACTTTTTCCTCTTCACCAACGAGCTGCCCCAAGTCCGTCGGGCGATGATCGCGGTCAAGGGCTGGCACACCGGCGTGTTCACCCCAAACATGCTCAAAAGTTCGCCCGAGATTTTCCGCTTTCTGGCGGACAACGTCCTCAAGGAAGCCTCCCGCTTTTTCCCCGCCGCCGATGCCAACGAGGCGGGCGACGACCTCACGAAAATCCTCGTGCTGCCCAGCTTGCCCACCCAGGAGCCGTTCCGCTCTCAAAGCATCGCGCTGCTCAAGGAACGCGGGGTCGATGCCATCATTTCCTTCCGCTCCATGCTGCTCGACCTGATCGATAAGACCGAAATCAATCGCAACTACGGCAAGAGCGACACGCTGCAGGTAATCCGCATTTTAAAAAACTACGACCTGCTCAAGGACGCCCAGATGGAATTGCCCACCGAACGCGCCCCAGCCGCCACCCGCAAACCCAAAGCCTAATGCCCACCCTCATTCATCCCACCGCACTGGTCGAAGACGGCGCCCAACTCGGAACCGATTGCGAGATCATGGCCCGCGCCATCGTTACTCGCCATGCCGTGCTAGGCGACCGCGTGGTGGTGCATCCGGGTGCAGTGGTCGGTGGTGATCCGCAGTACCAGAAGTTTGACCGGGCCACGCCCAGTTTTGTACGGATCGGTGCGGACACGGTGATCCGCGAAAACGTGACCCTCAACCGCGCTATTCATGCGGGCAAATCGAGTGTGATTGGCGCGCGCTGTTTTCTCATGGCCAACAGCCATGTCGGCCACGACTGCGCACTGGGCGACGACGTGGTACTGGCCAACAATGTCATGCTCGCCGGGCATGTGGACGTGGGCAGTTTTACCTTCATCGGTGGCGGCGCAGGCATTCATCAATTCTGCCGCATCGGCGAGAGCGCGATGATCAGCGGCCTTTCCCGCATCTCGCGCGATCTGGCGCCCTTCACCATCAACTCAGAACGCGACGAGGTGTCCGGGCTCAACTTGGTCGGGCTGAAACGCCGTGGCTTTTCGCGCTCAGCGATTCGTGAACTCAAGCTCGCCTTCCGCGCGGTCTATTTCGGCTTGGGTAACATCCGCACTTTGGCCGCCACTGCGCTAGTTAATGGTGGTTATGAGACGGCGGAGGCACGCTGCTTCCTCGAATTTTTTGCAGGCGGAAAACGCGGTTTCGCGCGGGCCGAACGGGCGCTGAACTCGGATACCGATGAGTAAACTCGCGCTCATCTGCGGTGACCCGGCGGGCATCGGCCCGGAAATCATTGCCGCTTGGCTTGCGGCGCGAAATGGCACGGGCTCGCAGTCCGTAAGTGGCATGGGCGTCCCGCACATGGGTTTGATTGCACCTGCCGTGTTTCCTGAAAACACGGGCGAGACGCCCGTGCCACGTCATAACTCAATTCATGGGCGGGACGCCCATGCCACTCAAACGGCCTCCCTTGCCGCGCAGGCGGACGCCGTCGCCGTGATCGGCCCCGCCCGTTGGCTGGCAAGCTTACCCGACGATGTAGAAAAAATCGCGGTGGGGCCAGCTGACTACGAGGCGATCCTCGGTAAACCCGACGACACCGGGTCCCGGGTGGCCTTGGCTGCCATGGAACTGGCTGCGACGGGGTGCCGTGAGGGGCGCTTTTCCGGCGTGGTCACGGGTCCGGTCAGCAAGGCGCGTCTGGCGGCCGTGGGGTACCCGTTCCCCGGGCAAACCGAGTTTTTCGCCGACCGCTGGGGCGGCGATCCAGTGATGGCATTTTGTGGCGGTCGTTTGCGCGTGGTGTTGCTCAGCTGGCACATCCCGCTGCGCGAGGTGCCCACGCAACTCACGCCCGCGCACTTCGCTCGCACCGTGCAAGCGGCCGACGCCTTGGCGCGAGCCGAGGGCGTGGCTCATCCGCGCATTGCCGTGTGCGGCCTCAACCCTCACGCCGGTGAAGATGGCCTGCTCGGCTCGGAGGAGTTGACGATAATCGACCCGATTTTAGATGGGTTGCGCGGTAAGTTTCCCGGATTATCGCGGACGTTACCTGGCGACACCGTGTTTGCGCGGCAGTTAAAAGGGGAGTTCGACGTGGTGGTGGCGCTGTATCACGACCAGGGTTTGGCTCCGCTAAAGACCGTAGATTTTGATGAGTCGGTGAACGTC
>Ga0209107_10002361_pt1 | contig 10468 bp, 5 predicted proteins | sample LakErihyJuly2011_2_FD_187460 | JGI IMG/M metagenome (GOLD analysis project Ga0209107, IMG submission 187460) | Freshwater microbial communities from dead zone in Lake Erie, Canada - CCB hypolimnion July 2011 (SPAdes) (version 2) | ecosystem: Environmental > Aquatic > Freshwater > Lentic >... | reverse complement strand
TAGAACACCAGATGATTAAATATATGATGGATCTTTTAAAAAAATATGAAGTTGAATCGTCTAGAAAGTCTTGTATGTGGGAGCCATTTCAAGATGAAATTAACCAACTAATTCCGGAACTCAAGGTGAATCTTCAAACGCGCATACAGAAACATAAAGAAGAGGCAGAAATCTACTGGTCAAATCTCCCTTACGGAATGAATATACGTTCTTACTGGAAAAAAATGCTTGAATAAGATAGAGATACAATGCCGAGTAAATATGCGGTATCGAGGAAAACGCATTCGCCCAGTAAAAGGCATACACGAAAAATAAAGCAGCAATCAAAAGCTGCCTGGAATCAATATCTACAAATGCTTGAAGATGTTTATGATATTGACCCTACAACGCAGATTGAACACACTCCCAATCATATGCTTATGGTGAGGGCATACATTGGATTTCTTCCGATCCTTCGTATGTTTCCGAAGATAGTCTATGCACCGTTGCCAGAGGATTTGTTTGATTTTTACACAGAGAAACAGATTTGGGCACTTTTGAAAATATGTTATGACGCCATGGATGAAGTGTTCAAAGATAAGATTGTTATTACAGATGAACATGCCAGATATGCTTCAGATGTTCTTTCGGCTGTAGCAATGAGTGGGCAGTATGAATTTGAGAAATTTGTATTGGGTTATAACGGAATACAGAAACAGAGTGGAGGTGGAAAGGAATCCGAACTTCATGCGATATTTGAGAAGCAGTTTAGTCAAGATCAGCACGGTGGTATGCCCAATAAAAAAGAATCAAATAACAATAATAGTTCTAACTCAAATAACAATAATAGTTCTAACTCAAATAACAATTCCAGTACTAAATCAAATGCGCCGACAGGAACACAACAACTTTCTACTTTTGTACAGGGCGGACAAGGAACTCCAACTGTAGCATCAGGTCTTATAGGTGCTGCTGGATTGCATGGAGTTGCTACAATGGAATCAAGTCTGGGTAATATAGCAGGAAGACTAAATCCCGAACAACAGCAACAATTAATTAAAAGAGCACAAGAAGTTAAGACTACTCTTACACTAAAACTAGGAGAAGCAATAATAGCTAGGGAAGAACAAAGAAGTGAAGGATTAGTAGTGTATGCAAAGCAAGAAGCAGAAGAAGAGCAAATATTATTAAAAGTTCTTGGTGACCCTGCTATGAGAATAGGTGAACGTGTAATTGAATTAATTGCTAATATGGATAAAGAAGAAGAAAAAAATCAAATAAAAAGAATTATAGCCAATACAATGAAAACGTTACATGCCAAATTTGTTATGAATAGAGGAGCAATATATGTTGAAGTTGACGGCAAAGAACAATTAATCGCAATCAATGATATTATACAAGCCGCACAACGTTTGGACATAATACCTAAAGGAAGTGGTTATGCACAATATATTCTTGCACTTGCAATAGGTCCTACAGTTGGAGATGAAGAAGGAACATTTACTATTACTGATAAAGCTACTTCACCTCTTATAATGTTAATTGCTGCTTCTGGAAGTGGATATGGTGCATATAAAATTTTAGCTCCAATTTTTACCAAAACAAGACCATTATCAAATCCCACGCCGAGTTATACGGGAATGATTCCTGTATTACACCATGACAGTAAGGGAAATCGTTTAGAAAATGTTGAGATTGAGAATAAAGCAGGTCATTTAGCGGTATTAAAAGGAGATGTAGGAGGAATTATTCAATTTAAAAAAGATGAGGTTGATCTCTTTCCTCTTGCTGGAGATAAACGCGTTGGACGTAAATTTGCTCCTATGAGTCCTCGTCTAAAAAGAACAAGGGATGGATTTGTTGGTCAAAAGCAAGTAGTAGCAGAAAGAGGACCTGCTGCTCAAGTTGACGCTTTACAAGCTGACCGTCAACAGAGACTAGAGGATATAGCAGCAGAAAGAAAACAGTTTCAATGTGGAGAGCTTGAGGAAATACAAAGAAAATTGGAACAAAAAAGAGCATTATTAGATGGCTCTGATGGATTAGACGCTTCATTAGCATCACTAGACGCTTCATTAGCATCAATAGTAGCTGATGTTGCTAAGCTTAACAATGAGAAAAAAGACTTAGACAAAAAGGTGTCAGCATTTCAGGATGAAAGTTTATTAGAATTAAAAAAATCAGAAAACGGCTTAAGACGTATAAAAGATGAGGCAGATGATTGTCAAGTAGACGTGGAACCGCCAAGGCTAAAAGTATTAGGAGTGGAGCTTCCTGCTATGTTTCAAAGAAAAGCACCTAAGGCAGGAGAATGTCCAACGGATGCGTTTAAACGGGGCATTCAACAACAAATAGATAATGTTGCAGCTAAAAAAGTTAGACGGGAAAAAGAATTAGAAATTAATAATGTAAATGAAGGTGATGCAAAAGCCGAGGCAGCAGGAAAAGCTGCAGAATTAAGAGAAAAACAAGCAGAATTACTTAGAAAACAAGCAGAATTAGCTAGAAAACAAGATGCGCATGGAAGAGTAAAAGGAGAAATAAGTGCTTTACAAGTTAGGGCAAATAAAATTCCTAACGAAGAACAATGTCAAGAACTTGATGAAGATCAAGAAGTATTAGATGAAGCCGTCCCCTGGTGGCGTGTGGAAAATCCTGTTAAAAATGGAAAGCATGGTCTTGTTTTAGTCGATGTAAATGATATTACCTTTATAGATGCATGTCCTCCTGGATTTAGACACGATAAACTCCAATGTATACCAATTTCTCCTCCCTCTGCTGTCGGTGCCAATGGTAAACCTAAATTTAATCCCAACCGTTACAATTGTCACGCAGAGCAAGGAAAGGCAGAACCAGTTTGTCTTCCTAGGTGGGAATTTGAGCAGAAACAAAGCGCGTGGACTATTCCACTCGGCATTACATCTATAACATTAGCGGCTGAAACAACAGTTATGATTGATTGTGCTGGTAAAACATTGTATTATATTGGAGGAACATCCGCCCTTGCTGGAACAGTAGCATATGGAGCAACATATGCTGCAACTAGTTATTTACCTAATATCGGTCCTGTTAAATATATAAAAGGAGCTTTACCTCCAATTGTAGGAGTTGGTACAACTCTTGTATGGGGATATACATCACTCACTGCCTATGAATGTAGTGTACCTATTGGTTTCGCAATAAGTACGCTCGGTTATAGCACAGTTGCGGTAGTAGGCGGCGTTGGACTCTCTGTTGCAGCTGTAATAGCTTTAGTATATGCTCTAAGAAATTTTTATAGAATCCATAGGCGCAAGCGTATTCTAGCTAAATCGGAAAAATTAGTAGAAAAAACGGAAGGAATTGTATGGAATCAAATTAAAAAAGAATATTTAAGTACATTAATTGCAGAGGCAGCAAAAACAAAAGGACATAGATCATCAGAAGAATTATATAATACTTTCTTAGGATTTTCTACACAAATAAGAAGTGACGTAAAAAAAGAAATATTTAATGCTCACAAAAAATGGGAAGCGGCAGTAAAAGCATGGACAGAATCAAAAGTACCATCAATAAGAGGTAAAAAACCTGAATTTTCAGATTATATTAGTGAAACTTTAAAAGATAAAATAATAGACGATCTAGTAAAAGGATTTATCCTAGATACTTTACAACGGGAAGAAAATAAGTTAAGAAGAAGTATAGAAAAACAAAAATTAAGTCAAAGAAAAGCTCTAGATAAACTTAAAGGCGCAAGGAATCTAACAAAGTTAAAAGCAGCAAACCCCAAGTTAGGAGCCCAAGTGGAAGCGGCAGAAAATGAGGCTGATGCTGATTTAAAATTACTAGACACCACTGAAGTAGATGATGCTCTACGTATTGTAATAATAGAAGAAATACAAAAAGATCAAGAAGTAAAAAATATTATTAAGGAAATCTTTGGTTTTAAATTATCAGAAACAGGACGAGCTATAAATGTTACAAAAAATAAAAATCTAATATCGCTCGATACTGCTAGAGCTATTTTAGAAATGGCAAGGGCTGGGGGTAAGGGTAAGAAAGGTAAAGCTGCTAAACAACACCTTCACACCGCATCTGCTGCTGCAGAAACGTTAAATGCGACAACGAGCAGGGGATTGGGAGAAATTGATCGCGGGCTTCAAATAAACATGCCTTCAAATGCTGCTTATTCATCAGCAGCAGCATCCAAAGCAGAAGCATCCAAACCAGCTTCACAAGTCACACATCATGACGCAAACGCAGGAGCTAAAGCTAAAGCTGCAGAAGCTGAAGAAAAAGCAAAAGCCGCAAACGCAGCAGCTAAAGCTAAAGCTAAAGCTGCAGAAGCTGAAGCTGAAGCTAAAGCTAAAGCTGAAGCTAAAGCTGCAGAAGACAAAGCAAAAGCTAAAGCTGCAGAAGACAAAGCAAAAGCTAAAGCTGCAGAAGACAAAGCAAAAGCTAAAGATGCAGAAGCTGAAGCTAAAGCGAAAGCTGCAGAAGAAAAAACAAAAGCTAAAGCCGCAGAAGCTGAAGCTGAAGCCGCAAACGCAGCAGCTAAAGCTAAAGCTGAAGCCGCAAACGCAGCAGCAAAAGCCAAAGCCAAAGCCAAAGCCAAAGCCAACGCCAACGGCGAGGTGCTAGCTAATGGCGCGGTTGTCAGCAATGAATCTTCTTCTAGACAAGGAAATGGTGTAAGAAGAGATGGAGAGGAACCTGTGAGAGGAAAAGGCGGATCACGCTACCTCAATAAAACAAGAAAGAATAGATCTAAAAATTGATTTATAATCTACATAGTAATTAATAAAACGAATGAAGTTCTGCCCCGAATGCGACTATACTCTTTACCATAAAGTCCAGGGCGACCAGCTTCTCCGAATCTGCCGAGTCTGTGGATACACAGAGGAAGATAAGGAGGGTGGTCTCGTAATGGAGACAGTCATCCAGCAAAAGTCAACCGAATCATACAAAATTCTCTTAAACGAATTTACTCGGCAAGACCCTACGCTTCCGCACACAAAAGAAATTAAGTGCCCATCTCCGGCATGTCAATCAAATAAGGGAGCTGAACGCGACGTGATTCTTATTAAGCACGACGCCGTCAACTTGAAGTTTATTTACATTTGTAATACTGAAGGTTGCGGAGAGACCTGGAGATCCAGTACTTAATATAGTCCCCGCAGCATACCAAGTTGCTTGAGCCATTCCTTATATTTCAATATACTGGCTCCCCCCAGTTTCATGGCGCTTAACATGAGCGGGTCGAGTTTTTTCAGTGTCTCTGGCACATTTACATTTCGGTATGTTGCTATCAATTCGTCATAAGCTAAATTTGTTTTTGATAAACGCCTATTAACATCAGTATGTAGATCATAGAGCCACCGTCGTATCCATTCACCTTTTTCTGAATAAGGAACAGCCAGAAACGGTTTAATTGGATGTCCGCTAATCCACGACGCGAAATGCTCACGGCAATCCGGGCACGGTAGCATTAGACCTAGAGCCGGTATAAGAGCAGCCCATGCTCTAATTTCATCGTCGCGCATTGACGGTATAGAGATATTACCGGCTTTTAATGACATAGCATGCATAGTTTTCCATATAGGAGGACCCCACTCATAGGTTTGAGGGTAATTCACCTTTTCAATGTTACAACTACACATTCTTTCTGTTTACCGATTTTAAACATAAAGAAAATAAACGAATGAAAGGCATCATGGCAACAGTTGTCACAGCATTTTACATAATGGATTCTAAATTTCCGTCTCAACAGTATATGAAATGGATCCAAAATTTCCTAGAAACTGTTGCAAGCCATCTCATTTTTTACACAGATCCTGAGCTCGTTCCTATATTTGAGGAGTGGAGAAAGCCGTATATGGATAAAACACGGTTTATCACATTACCTAGAAGGAATTGGATAGCTTATACAAAATATGGTAAAGACTTTTGGCTATCTCAGAGACAAAAAGACAGGGAAGCAAAGATACATAGCGCCGACCTATATTCGATTTGGTATGAGAAGAAAGAGTTTGTTCTGAGAGCAGCCGAACTCAATCCATTCGGACACACCAAATATATCTGGTGTGATGCAGGAGCTTTTCGTTACAAAGAATGGCTTCCATCTCTGCGTACATTCGGTTTGGCAGCCAATCAAATTCCAGATGATAAAATGCTGATTTTACAAGTTGAACCGTTTACCGAGGAAGATCGCCTCTCTTTCTCAAAAGACACAATTGGCAATTTTGATAAGTGTAATCGTATTGGTGGCGGTATTCAAGCTGCGCATATTGATGTATGGAAGACCTGGTCAAAACTCTATGACCAGAAACTTGAAGAACGGCAACTAGCAGACATGTTTGTAGGGAAAGATCAAACAATCATGGCATCACTAGCATTACAGTATCCAAATCTTGTTAAACTAGTTGACGCAAACAAGCAAATTAAAGATCATTGGTTTACACTCTTATTTACATTGAGTTTACCGCATATTACAATCATTATTCCTCTCTATAACGGATTAGAGTTCTTAGAAGAAACATTGAATTCTGTCAAACAACAAACCTACACAAATTGGTCAGTACATATTGGTGTAAATGGTTGGGAACAGAATTCGGCTACTTATCAAAATGCAAAACGCTTTGAATCAAAGAACATCAATGTCTATGACCTTTATGACTGTAAGGGAAAGCCGGCAACGCTGAATTCACTTGTAGAAAAAACACAAAATCTTGGAGAGTGGATCGCTCTCTTAGACGCTGATGATCTCTGGCATCCAGAGAAATTAGAAATACAGATGCGCTTCCACACCTACGATATAATCGGTACAGGCGCGAACTATTTTGGTGATAGAGGTGGCAGCCCCAATATACCCAGCGGCGATATTACAAACGAGGATTTCTGGAAAGTCAATCCACTTTTACATTCGTCTGTTCTTATGCGGCGCCCTCATGCGCACTGGAATCCCGAAAACCGCATTTTAGAAGACTACGAACTCTGGCTACGGTTGCGCTATCAAAAACACGTTCGCTTTTTCAATGTTCCTTTTCCGCTCCTCTTTCATCGTATTCACGCCGCGAGTCATTTTAATGGGCAAAATGCTCAGGCTGTGCCAGATTTATTGAAACATTTAAAAGATGAATTTAATTCTGCGCATTAAGTAAATGCCACCGAAAGCGAAAGCGAAAATCGATGACGATGAAACAATAAAAAATAGCATTCACGATACTCCGGAATTTAAAAAAAATCTAAAAGTTCAGGCAGCCAGTGATTCGAGACATGATCTTGGAACTGATTTTACACAAATTTATAATAAAGATGGTATCAGTCGAATTGGTACGCCACACAATGAATTTGAAGCCACAAAAGGTGTAGGGTGGGATATTGTAGATACAGTGATAGAAACGCCGATAGATATTCCAAAAGATACAGTTCCGCCTCAAAGTGTATTTGATACAATTCGCGATGATATACCACCTATTATCATAAACTTTTCTAAGTTTGAATATAAACTGACAACAATGAATATAAATGATAAAACAAAAGCACTTACACTCTTTAATTTTATAAATGGACCCGAAAACACAGACACAGATGAAGTATGTTTAATTATGGATGCCACTATGGGTCCTTTTCAAAAAATTCTTGAAAAAGTTGAAGCGAATGATGTAGAAGGTAGTAAAAAGACAGTCTATTTAGTTGTAAATAGAGAGGCAGTGAGTGATCCTGCAGGAAAGCCAAATGAGAAAGATGCCGCATTTAACGATAAAAACAATAAGAAGAGAAATGTTACAGTCAGAATTGCTCTAGATGCCACTGATGATAAGGTCACCTATCCTAAATGGATCGATCCAAGAGAAAATTATCAGAGCGATTTTTTCTCAGATTTTAATCTTGAACTTACTCCTGTAAAGTATGGTGTATCTAAATCAGTTATGTTAACATTCTCTGGTAAAGATTATACAGATCAATCTACAATTGAAACATCAGCTGCTGGAAAACTCGCCAATTCTAAAAACACAATGATGAAACTTTTAAAAAGAATTGGCACATTTATAGCTCCTTTAAAAGCAATAATAACTGGAAAAGACAAAAAAAGAGAAGGTGGCACAGAACAGAATCACAAGGATTTACAAGATTACTTCGTAGCCTTACAGAAAAAACGTAGCGGTGACACATTGATTGCTCTTTCTTTTTTTGATACGTCGCGCATTTATAATAGCAATAAAGAAAACTTTACATTTAAAGAAAAAAGAAGATTTGTATTAACACACGATACATTTAATACTCTTCCTATTTGTCTTACAAATGGCGCCGACGTAATTTACACTGGCGAAACGACCGTTTATAAGTTTGAACGTACTAAAGAGAAAACTGACTTTATAAAAGCATTCTTTGATACGCATATTAAGACAGCGGCAAATAGAAGCGAAATGTTAAAACTTTTAGAAGAGCAATTAACACAATATATTGAAAAAAGAGATGAAATACTTGCAGAAATTCAAGAGGCATTAGACAAATTTGAAGAAAGTTTAAAAGTGGAAGGTACAGGACAAGGTCAGAAATCAAAAGGTTATTTTGGTGCTGCGCAAATTGATAAAATAAAAAAGAGTATTAGTAAGTGTTTACAATCCTTTTTTAAACTTTGCCTTTTTCGTTCTTTATATATGCCAACTGTAAGTACAAATAAATTAATAACAGATATTAATCAGTTGAAAAGTAAGAAATATGAAACGATGGATAAAGATGATATTAAGAAAATAGAAACTATAAAAGAACAATATTATGTAAAACGATCAAAAGATCAAGAGTATGCAGATGATTTTAAACATTTTAACACTTCATATAAAAATAATTTAGTGTACAAAGAAATCGAGACATTTAACACTGTTTTACAGGGTAATGGAATGATAAATTTTGGTGCGAAAGAAAATAAATTTACATTTGGAGCATCATCTGTAATTCATCATTATTTACTACCAACTGATGGAACAGATCGTTTTATACAGATTCTAGATATATGTTATAAGAATCCGAATATATCAAGGCTTGAAAAAAATAAAGCACCGATGAAAGAAGTTTTATCTTTTTTTATTAGTTTTACCCCGCTTTTAGCAGAAGAAGAGGGTGTAGGAGACAACCAAGAAGAAAATGAAGGGAAAGAAGAGGAAAAAGAAGAGGGAAACAACGAGGGAAAAGGAGATGGTTTTAGTTTTTGTGCAGATGATCAAACTAAAGTAGAAAAACAAACAAGTAGTGTACTTACAAGCCGTCTTCTTGATGCCGCGCACGGAGAAATCGGTACTGTGACTGATACAAACAAAGATCACGGAGATCAATCTGTAGCATCACCTTCATGTGTTGTTCCTTATCACGAAGGAATTAGATCTCGTATTGAAAGTTTTGCTACATCTTTGATGTCAACAATAAAAAGCCAATTACAAAGAGAAAATTATGCAGAGGGAAAAGCAGTTGGAGGTGCTCTTTCTGGCGCTCTTTCTCAAGAAAAGGCACTATTAGAATTACAGTCGTTCTTATTACTGAATTATATGGTTGAAATGAGTGTATATTTTAAGGGAGAATATGATGATCCTAATATTGACATTTATGGGCAGAATATTCCTATGGCAGGAAAACTCTTTCTCCACGCCATGAAACATAGCCTAGATCCCAGATCTATACTATTCTTTTTTATGAAAATGAGCTATTATGCTAATGACAAGGCGTCATTTGAAAAAGACTACACGAATACACTCAAAGGAAATACATCACTGTATTTTCTTCCATGTATCTTTGAGAACATTATCTATAATGCATTTGGACCGGATTTTCTAGAAGAGTTTCAACAATTTTCTCTAACTTATTTCCCCAAAATTCTTAGAACACCAAAATTAAAAGCACTAGTCCCCACAATTCCAGATATGACAAATCCTAAATGGGAAAGCGTGGAGGGAGAAATGAAAACGAAAATTAGACAAGTAACAAAAAATATAAATGAAGTGTTTTTACATGTTCCCGTCCGATGTGAAAATCAGACACTTGTAAAAGAAAAAAGACTAAAAGTTAGAGGCGGCTACAGAAAAACAAAAAAATCAGGAGGACGTAGAAATAGAAACAAGACTAGAAGAGGTAGTTATAAGAAATAGTTCTGGATTTTTTGTAACAATATCATTAAGAACACGACGAGCCGACGAAGTCAGAGATCTGAATTCAGCATTACTTGTTACCAAGTAAACCCATGGTTTTTTCTCATGTGCAAATCGTTTTGCCATCGACGCATATTTAGTGCCTAACCAAAGATCAATTTGATCTAATGTACTCTGTGATAGACGTTTCCGTATTGTTTCAATACTTAGAACGGATATGAGAAAATGAAATAAATCACGACCCTCTTTAGGGCACGGATCAAGCGCCGGCAATACTTCTGTTCCTAAGCCAATATGATTTCCTATACAAGCAAAACCGAAATCCAAGAGTGCAACTTGGAATGGTGATTGAAAGATATAGGTTGATG